>Ga0139314_100500_pt1 | contig 10643 bp, 11 predicted proteins | sample In2P11_FD_99376 | JGI IMG/M metagenome (GOLD analysis project Ga0139314, IMG submission 99376)
TATACAATCGGTGCAACGAAGGGGGGCTCCACCCCCCCTCTAACCCCCCGGTTAACTATGTGGGCTAGTCATGGAAAGAATATAACACAACCCAACAATGAGAGATATTTTACCCATCAAAATAGTCCCAACAAATCCAAATATGTCCTCAATAAAATACCAATCAATGTAGGCCAATAGAGAGAAAATTCAGCGCCAAATAATTTTCTCAATATGGTCGAAATTTGGTCTTGAAGTGACTATAATAATAGGCCGAAATTTAGGTTTGAATCCTCCACAGAAAAATTAGTGCACTAGTCAGAGTAACTTAGTCAAACACATAGTCAAATAATGTAGTTAATGCCCAATGAGATAGCGAAATCACAATCATCGAGAGTCAATGTATTTTTGAAGATTTCGGCCTCTGAGTATGAACTAAACTAAGGTCAAGTTAATGCCAAAATAGCCCAAGTAAAATGTAGTCAATGAAACCTTGAAAGAAAATGTCAACGCGGCTAAAAGGAGCCTTCTATCTAATCTTCGTACGCGTGGAGAAGTTCTAAGATTGCAGCCCGAGCTTATGATGAGATGATATCTGAATGAATGCGAATAAACTCATATATATGTGTAACATATGGGCTAATTTTCCCTAATGGAGCTGACTTGGTGAATTTATTAGGTCAACTTGTAAATGAAAATAAATAAATAAATTTATCCAAATAATGAAAAATTCCTATCATAGATACATAATTTTTGTTTTTTTTTCAACACTCCCTCTAAGCTAGGGAGGTAGTTTTTCATTCTATCTCAAGATCAATCTTCCCAACCAATTCATAGGTAGTATTTTCACATGGTATCATACTATAGGGAACATAGCTTATTGCTAGAGAGAACGTATGAATATTATCATAGAAATAAAGATGCAAACTTTCCAGAGTTTCATATATATGTATAGAGACACAAATTGCAAAATTTTCCCAATGCAGAGAGCCTCAGATTTCGTGCAATGTGCCTCATATAAGCTTGCAAAAAACCAAAAAATATAGAGTATTTCAAGGCTTACATTACAAAGATGGACAACAAACCACAAACTTAATTCATATCCATGGACAAATTTTTCCACAAAACTCATATGTTATTCCATAGAGAGAGACTGGTTTGTATTGCTTGTAATTATAACATTTCATCATGGAATTTTCAAACCTGATTGAGTTCACATATAAAGCTTTGGACCGTAAACTTAATATACAGACTTTGGACCTCATGAATAGGCTTCATGAACAAACTATACAGGAGACTCGACTCTCTCTAGAGATAACTTGATCTTGAAACTTAGAATATTTTTCAGTCCATCTTGCATGAAATCATGATCACAAATAATTCAAATTATTCTTAGAAATTTGGATTCGAGACTGCTCTTCAATATTCCCAGCTCTGAAACCATGTTGAAATTATAGTGTAGAAAGGAATAGAAGAGTTTTTCACAATTGATAACTACTTCTATTGATGCAATCAATTCCTTGTTTATACTTTAATCAACAAGTAATTATACATGAAAAACTTCAACCATTCAATTTTTCAATAAGAGCAATAAATAAAGATCATAGTAAATAATGAAAAATAAGAGACAACCAAGATTATAATCACAACCACAAAAAAGTCCACATGGAGAAAAACCAAAGTTCTTTCCTTATAAGAGAGATATTTTTTCCTTTAAAAGTATTTCAAAATAGTTCCAACAAATCCAAATCTATCCTCAATAAAATACCATTCAAAGTAGGTCAACGAAGAGAAAAGTCAACTCCAAATAGTCTTCATAATAAGTCCAAAATTTGGTCCTGTATTAACTATAATGATAAGCTGAAATTTATAATTCAATCCTCCACGAAAAAATCAGTGTGCCAGTTAAGGTAACTCAGTCAAACCCATAGTCAAATAATGTAGTCAACTCAGGTTAATGTCCAACCAGAGAGTGAAATCATAGTCAGCAAGAGTCAATGTATTTCTGAAGTTTTTGGTCTCCAAGTATGAACTGAACTAATGTCAAGTTAATGCAAAAATATCCAAAGTCAAATATAGTCAACAAACCCTTGAAAGAAAACGTCAACATAGCTAAAATGAGTCTTCTATCTAATCTTCACACGTGTGGATAAATTTTGAAAATGTAGATCAAGCTTGTGATGAGATGATATCTAAATGAATGCCAATAAGCTCATATATATGTATCACACATGGGATAATTTACCCTAATGGAGCCGACTTGGTGAACTTATTAGGCTGACTTGTAAATGACAAAAAGTAAATAAATTTCTCCTTCAAATAATTAAAAACGTTGACCATAGCTACATACATTTTCTTTTTCAACACCAATAGGATGTCGACGGTAAGCACATTGGTGTCTCGATGATTTAAAGACTTTATTTCCATCTATCAACCCAACAATTAATCTGACCACCTTATCGCCCATCACCATGTTCACACAACTCATATTTGTTTCCCAATCAATGGTGGCAGTAGACAGAAAAGAAAACAAAGGAAATGTTTCCATCCTCATTTCTCTTAGCTAATGGGGTGTTATCGAATCATGCCAAACAATTGATTACCAATGTTTAAACTATTCCAAAAGTCCAATTGTCGATGGTCGAGACACCAAATTTCTTTGTGCTAGGTGTTGAGCATAATGGTCCATGAGATTTTGTGTTATGACCAAGCACTAAAGTCAAAAGGCACTATTGGTTTTTAGACATCGGACAATTGGGAAATCCCTTGATCTACAACTATGCAAACATGATGATGTCCCAATCTCGAAGATAAGACAACACAATATAAAAAGTTATGTTTGTCGACGTTGTTAATTGATGGACAAACTAGTGCCAACAACATGTCGATGGTGTTAATTTGGATGCTCAAGGACAAATTCCATCCTTTGGATAATATTACTCATCAAGAAAGACACCTCTTAGCCCTTGGAAGAATTTAATTTGGTTAAGAAAAATATATTTTTAATATTAAAACCCAGATGTGCACAAAAGTTCAGGTCGACTTTAAAGAGAAATTGGAGACTCTTTGAAGACTATAAATACAATTCAATTGACCCTCATTTGGACATCATCGACAAGCATATTTTTCTCTCTTTTTTGTTTTGGCTTGCATAGGTATGAGGTTATTTCATGAAATTGGTTTGTATAGGTCCAAAATTGTAGGGTCCAAGCTTGCATGTGTGAAGAAGGCATTTTGATATGTAGTCGCAGGGTTGAAACATGGAATTCTCAGTTGTATCCACTCACAGGATAGGGTTCTCCTAGTGGCTGGAGAGCTTCAACTACACAAATGATCACTAGCACCGTGCAACTATGTCCTATGGTATTGTTGACAGTTGACTGTAGATATGAACATTGAACGTAGGCTTAAAAACTCTGATTTGAAGTTGAATCTATCTATTGGGCTCATCTCTTAGATATTGTTTGGTTGGCTTTGCTAGATAGTCTAATGTATGGTGAATTGGAAAATTTTACTCTCTCTTTGTATAAAATTTTATGACAATCTAATAAGAAGAATATTTTGAAAGGGTTTTCCTCCCTTGTGGGGTTTTCCCCTTGTCTTTGACCAAATCCTTGTGTCTCTTATTTCTCTTGGTTGTCTTCTATTTTCTATTGCATTTACTGTTCTATCTACAATTGCTCTTGATAAATGGTAGAATAAAATGTGTTGAAAGATTGCTAATAAAATAAAATAATTGGGCTAAAGTGATTGTAACATCATAAAACATCGAAAAATTAACATGGTATTAGAGCTAACGTGAAGACAAGCCCAAGGAGACAAGAGATAAAGAGCAATCATCTTCGAAATAAGCTAAAGGACCCTATTTGGTTTGGTCAAGATGTCTACCTCTTACTTCAAGGAAAATGATAATCTAGGTGACTCATCTAACTTTACACCTTGGAAGATCAGGTTGTAAGTTATATTAGATGAAAACAATTTTTTAGAATATGTGCAAGGAAAGTTACCTGAGCCTCTATTTAATGCTTCTACTGCTATCAAGTCCAGTTCAAAGAAAACTGACCTCAATGCTAAGAAAGATCTCATTGATGGTTTACAAGATCATTTACTTATTTATGTTGGTAATTTGAAGAGTTCCTAAAGAAATTTATGATAAGTTGGTTGGGATGTATTAAGTCAAAAATTTGAATCATATCCCCTCCTTGAAGAACAATATCAAGGAATTGAAAATCAATAAGGGAGAATCTGTGCAATCCTATATCATGAGGGTATCTCAACTAAGGGATCAACTGTAAACTGCTGGTGAGGCTATATCTGATAGAGAATTGGTGATGAACATTGTTCAAGGTCTTCTTCCTATTTGGGAAATCTTCATTACTATTATAAGCAACCAGGATGAGTGCCCGAGGAAGGATTCAAAAGGATGAAGAAGGAGAACCCTCCACATTTCTTACTCAAGATAAGTGGAGGAAAGGTATATGGAAACCATCCAGTTCAAGAAATTTCTCTCATGAATTGAAATAATGCAAGAGATGATTAAGAAATGAGAATCCTCAAGTCAAATGATTTAACTACCACAAGTATGGTCACTATTGACTGACACTATCCTAGAAAGAGAGATGCTCCTAGATCCAATTGTAGATTCAACAACAACAAGTACAATGATAGGAGAAGAAATGATGACCGAAGAAGAGAAGATGATAGAAGAAGAAGTGATGATAGAATGAGAAGAGATACTCCAGATGACTATGAAGAAGTCCATCATCCTCAAAAGAGAAAAAAAAAATTCTAGGTATGAAAATAATGCAATTGCTAGGTAATCTGAATATATTCTTATTTCTGCTCTTTCTAGTTCTTCCCCTCCATATTTGTACGATAGTTGGTTAGTATATAGTGGGGATTTTAGAAATTTTTATGGGTGCAAGAAGTCCTCTCTAACCTGGTTGAGAGGGAGATAAGTTTGACAATTATTCTTGGAGACAATTCTATAGTTCTACTGTAACAACCCTGGTGAAAATTCCATGTAATAAAAATTAATAAAGGAAAAATAAGACCACAATTAAGGGAAACTTATTCCAAGCTGGGCAAAGATATCCTAGTGGGAATCACTGTATGTGTGGTTTGGCTAAGGAAAATTGGAAAATGCTAAGGTTAAGGCATTTTTGGCACATTTATTTATGAAAATAAAGGAAATTAGGAGAAAAGTAAGGTGAAATGTCACAAGTTGCATGTGAGGAGGAAATTGAAGGGAAATAATGGAAAATGAAGAAATTAGAGGCCTGATTAATAAAAAGGCTTCTGAGGATCAGTTAGTAACTTTTTGTCAATTCAATTTTGGAGCCCTCTCATTATTCTCTCTCTCTCTCTCACTCTTGGTCACTTAGAGTTTTCTTGGAGCACTTTAGCTTTGGATTAAGGAAGGAAAAGTGAGGAAAGGAAAGAAAGGATCAAGGAGGGAAAGAAAGACCAAGAAGATTCAGTACGAATACTTGTAGATAACCTTTTGCATGTGTGATTTCATAGCTAGTTTGGACATGCATGGATTTGCATGTTGGTGTATGGTTCTATTGTTGTTGGTGGCATGGTTTTGCTGGGTTATAACATTGGTTTTCATCCTGGCATTACCTTTTTCTGGATTTTATGGTATGTTGGGATGTTTATCTCAGTTTTTAGCTTTGGTTTTCTGGATTGATTTTGGAATCTGGGGTGAAAGTGGTCTCAAGTTTCATTCCCAAAGGCCTAGGAATCCCTTGACTGACTTTAGCGAGATACATGGTAAAGCCTGAGGGAGGAGCATCGATTTAGGGCTTAGTGATCTGCGTTTGGATTATGGTAACTCCTGAGAGATTTCTCTCAGTTTAGGGCCTAGTGATATGAGATTGGATTGCGGTAAACCTAAGAGACAAGGAGATGAAAAATTCCTCAAGGATAGTGATGGATTTCGAATGAAATTCCAAGTTCGATTCAGTTGTGATTGGAGCACTGTTTTGGTGTGATCACGATTTGATGAGGGTGTAGGTGGTTTAACTTCTAGATTCCCATGGTTTTTCTTGGATTGTTTGTTCTAAGAGATCCCACATTCATGTTTGGAATATGGCAAGGGGTGATTGGCTGAAAGATATATTTGGTTCAGCGATGTCTATGATCAGGTGGTATGTGGAAGTCTTGAACCTAGTCGAATTTACCTATGATTAAGAAAAGCTAAATTCTCTTACTTTTTCACTAGTTTATATGTGGATTTAATATATGGTTTTATGCTGGTTATAAGCATAGTTATATGACTAGTTCATGTCATGGTTATTTCATCTATTTACTTGTAATTGTTAAAATGATGGGTGCAAGACCTAATTTAGGTTATAATAGTTCAATGGAGAAGGTGTTGATGCTTCTTGTTATGTTTCAAATGTGCTTTCAATCATTCTTGTTTTGTCTTATATCCTAGACCTATAGGTTTCATTGATGCCAAGTGTTTGACAAGATGTCAGTCCCGGTTGGGGATGCCCAGGCCTAGTCCTGAGGTTTATTTTTGATTTATTCATATTCTCATCATGTCTTTGATGGATTCTATAGGTTGTAACAAGTTCTAGGAAGAGGTCAAGATTCTGGGCTAGAAAAGTGGCTCAAATATCAAGGGCGTTGACATAAGTATACTGAAAAGAATCTAGGGACATTGACACATAGGCCTGTGATAGTGACTCTAGGTTTCTAAATGTTTTCATGCCTATAGCATGAGAGTGACCAGGGGTTAAAAGGCTTAAAACATCAGTGGGACTTAGGCATAGGATGTCTGAGCGGCTGACATTTCTCTTGAGAGTGTTGTTGCTGATGTGGATGGATTTTTTTGATATGTTTTGTCAATTCCATTTCCTTAAGGTCACCAAGGAGGTTGAATCCCTTATAGTGACCTCTCTTGTCGCATGTTTACCCCTGTTGGTTAGTTGCTTGGGTAGACTTGGGAGGAGGGGGTGTTACAGCTTGGTATCAGAGCATGGTTGCACTCTCGTTGGGTGAATTTATTGGTCATGCATGCATGTTAGTTGCATGTGTGTCTCTTACACTTGTATTCCATGTGCTTGTTGCATTGCATCATGCTGATCATGATTATAGTAAGGTTGTCATGAGAAACTTGATGTTGATTTTGTGGGATGCATCACCAGAAGTATATGATTGGTTATATGATTATATGAAACTTGATTACATCCTTGTATGTTAGGTTACATTCTTGGTTGTTTGATTACATGTATCAATCTTGTAGGTTGGTTACAAGAATTAATCGCTTATGCTCGACTACATGCATTCATACGCATGTGTAGTTGATTAGGCATTACTTATGCATGTTGATACTTGCATGTGGAAATGTGTAAAATGGAGTAATGTTTGTTGTCATGCATGAGGTCATAGCATGCATTGTTGATATGGTGTTGCATTGATAACTCGACCCTATCTAGAATGATGTTTATGTGTTCATGCATTTATTCGATATATGTCTATATGTTATTATGTTTATGTTATACATGTACCACGCTGGTTTGATGACCTTGCAGACAAGTTATCCTCCTTGAATTATGCTAAGGTACATTGGTTTATTGTGATTTGGTTTAGCTAACATAGTATGCCTTATAGGAAATATATCAAATGGCTAGCAAGGTGGTAAACTACATAGAATATCCCTATGCATCAGATGGGCAGTGTGGTGTGGGGAACTCTTCTAACTTGGAAGAAAAAATGAGAATCTTGAAGGAAGAAATAAGGAGTTGCAAAGTAGACAATGACAAAATCATGCAGGCACAAGATAAACAAGTAGAGGTGAATGCGATACTTCGTCAGACTTTGTCAGAATTGCATTGACAAGAGCCACTTCGAATCAACCATGGACATAAGGATAGAACTAATGGGGCATATGGTAGTAGGTATTTTAGTATACACAGGTCATATATATCTAACACAATCAGAGATGTCAGCGTGTTGGACATTCCGAATAGGAGAAGTGATCGACACATGTACTATTCAAGTTCTGGCTCTGACAGGCATCATGGTCGTCATCGCTATCATCCTTATAGGAGAAGTGATAGGGGATATTTTCCACATGAGTTTATGATCCAAACTTAAACAGGAATGCAACAACTTATAGATATAATCATAAACACAGAGATGTAGCAGAAAAACACTTCATTCATTAATAGAAAAATACTGACTATGCTTACAAACAGAATGGAAATAAGATAGCTTGGGCGATGGTAGCTTATCTCTGAGAAGAGATGTGGCAGATACATGCCTCTGAATTGTGTTACAATGAGGCTCAAGGGCTTATTTATTATTGGAAAACATGAGAAAACCCTAAACAACCAAAACCCTATCCCCAAGAGATGAAACACCAAGTGTTTGTGGGCCCTGTTGAGGTTAGTTAGGTAGTCAACTTCCCGGGGTTGTAACTTGGTCATATTATCTCCATTTGGCATGTACGATACCTTGTTGGAAACATCTTGTCGAGTAATACAGGTTTCACTATAGGCCCCTACTTATAGCCATGGGCTTGCTGCATACCCCAAAAAAATTGTGTTATGGTGGGTCAAAACTGCTTTGGAAGTTGAGGACCCGAAAAATTGCTAAAAATAATAAATGTCGAGATGAACAAGGAAACCAATGAAACTAAATGGGGGGTCTAGGTGGACTAGGTGAGTGGCCACCAATATCCACCTAGATTAGTTTAAGAAATAAAATCCACCTACCTTTGATGGAGAGATGAGGAAATCGCAAGATGAAAAGGCATGGTTGATTGGTATGAAGAAATTCTTTCGATTGCATTATTATTAAGAAAACATGAAAGCAAAGATAGTCACTTTTAGTCTCTAAGTTAAAGCGGGTATTTGATGGGAAGATGTGAAGAATTTCAAAGGGATACATGAGGAATATTTGACTTGGCATGCATTTGAAAGGCTCTTCAAGAAGAATTACTTGTCAGAGAGGTACTATGATGACAGGGGTAAGGAGTTTTATGAGTTGCGAATGGGTTCTACGATAGATGAGGAGTACACTAGATGATTTTTGGAATTGTTGAGATATGTGCCTTACCTTAAGGAGGAGAAGGCCAAGGTTCAAAGATTCATCAGTGGGCTGCTAGTAGCATACAGAGACCATATTGAATTCAATGAGCCTATATCGTTGGAGGAGGCCATCCAAAATTTGAAACATTGTTATGAGCAGTGGAAGTGAAAACTTGAGACTAAGCATGAATTGAAAAGAAATGAGAAAGATAAAAGAAAATGGCCACCAAAGAGGGAAGACCTCAAGATGCAAGTGAGAAAGAAAACACAATTCCTTACAATAAATTCAATACAGTTGAGGAAGGACATGGAGAGAAGCAAGCTAGAGGTGGTGGTACAGAACCATTGCAGCATTGGATATGTGGTAAGAATTGTCGTAAGAGGCATTGTCCACAGTATTAGAGTTGTGGTAGAACCCAGATCTATAGTTCTAAGTAGGCACATACAGTTGGTGATGTTGGCTATAGAAATCCTCGAATCTATGTAGATGTGGACAACACGCAGGTGGATAATTAGGCATCGACCATTGAGATGGATGGTAAGATTTGTGATCAAGTTGTTTCTATTTTGACTGATCATCGATATAACTATAGTTATATTAATCCTGTCCTAGTGGATAAGTGTGGTTTGAGAAAAGAAGTGCATGTAGAATCTTGGTTGGTATAGTTGGCTACAGGTAAAAAGAAGAGAGTTCACCATTAGGTAAGAGCTTGTGCATTTTTTTAAAATGGTATGCCTATAACAGCGCATTTGAATGTATTTCCATTGGGATTGTATAGTATGATTTTGGTACGGATTGGCTATACCTTCATAGGACCACAGTGGATTACTTTGACAAGGCCATTGAGTGTGTGGGTGATAGTGGGGAAAATAGGACTTTGCAGTGAAAGGAGAAACCTGCATCAATGAGGATGGTTACTGCTATGTAGGCTAAGCGTAGTTGGAGAAAAGGTTGTGTGATGTTTGCAATACACATTTCCAGTGACTAGGGTAAGGGGGTTTGTTATTAGCCTATTTTACCACTTTACATCACTGACTCTCAGTACTTGAGTTTGAATGACTTTTTCCAGACTCAAGACTCTTTTTCTGCCAGTTTGGCCCAAAATCGCTTGCACATAAGCTATGGGAGCAACTGTAGACCCAAAGTTTCTTGCACATAAACCTATGGGAGTGATTGTAGACTCGAAGTCACTCTCAAGCCCACTCTATCAGTGTGACTAGGGACTTTTTCTCATGTTTCAGTGCCAACGACCAGGGATTTGTTCTACAGTGCCTTCGTCCCTAGGAGATCAGTTTGACTCCTCATATATTTGAGCTAGCCAGGACGTATCTCTTAGAAGTTTCTATGACTTCCCTTTGTCTTGAGCGTCCAGATACATTATCCCAGGACCTCTGTTCTACCTATTTATAATGGACCATCTAAGAGGGTCAACTATTCTTTTTGGAGTTTTGGAGAGCTAGTGTCGAGACTCTGATCTAGGGACTATACTTCTATGAACTTGTGAGGTCCTTGTTCACTTGCCTACTATTACTGATGCTCACTTCTTGGATATAGTGGGGAAACTCTGTCGGATTGTAGAGAAGAGACTTGGAGGTGAAACACCATCATTGTATTGTTTC
>Ga0139314_100409_pt2 | contig 10641 bp, 10 predicted proteins | sample In2P11_FD_99376 | JGI IMG/M metagenome (GOLD analysis project Ga0139314, IMG submission 99376)
TAGAGACAGGCTGAGAGGATAAAAGCAAGGAAGGAAAGAAGGTGGTCATATGCTTTACTTTAAAGTAATACTTATCTGTATAAAGTACTTCCTTTTGAGTGAATTGGGTATCTACTGGTTACTATTTCCTATTTCTGATACCGAAGAATCCACCGCCTATACTGCATGGAAATTTTTCACAATCATTCAAAGACTTCGTTGGACTGTGTCTACGAAGGGATCCGAGGGAGAGACCGTCTGCAAAAGAAATGTTGAAACATCCGTTCGTGAAGCGGGCGAAGAAGACAACATACTTGACCGAACTAATCGAGCGGCATGAACGGTGGCAAGCATTGCATGGCAACAAATCGGCTGACGGTGAAGATGAAGAAGAAACGGGACAGCAGTACCACCAAGAGCCTGAGAATGAGGATTTGTGGGATTTTGGCACAGTCAGACCGGTTGGCGGTGCACGCGCGGGAGGACTGCGACCCATGAACTCATCAGAAACCAATGCTCGAGCGTCGGTTGAACCATCCACATCCAAACCAAAATTTGACTTCGACGACACAGTCAAGGCCTCTGCTTCACCACCACGATCACCAGCGAAGAGTGTTTTTCCCACAAACAACATACCTATTTCACCGACCAAGGTCCCCTTGCCAGCGTCACCTATGAAACAAGACGCGCAACCAAAGAAGGAAGACAGATTCCAACCACATCGGCCAGCACCATCAACTCCTGCCGCTGCTGTAACGAAGACTCAACATCGGGATAGTCCTGGTGAGGCTGAGTATAATAAAGCCTTTCAAGCCACACTGGCTCAAGATATGGGTTTCTTGTCTCTTGTTCAACCGACTGCTCCTAATGGCACAAGGACGACGACAAGTGATCCAATACACAAGCCACCATTCCAATTACCAGAAATACCTCCGTTTAAGGGCAAGCCAGGCAGAGGCGACATTGTAGAACAGCCTTCAAGAGCAAACTCCAATTCCTCCAATCTCAACCAAAAACCTCTACCACCATTTTCATCGCAAGATTTGGCTCCAGCACCACAACCGCCGAGTCAGAATAAGACATCCCCTTCACCAAGGCAAATCACTACCGCTTCAAATGGTGTATCATCGTGGACGGACCAATCCTCACAGCCGCTACCGTATTCACACGCCCCTTCACAGCCTACATTGAATCAACAAACTCAACAACCTCCACAGTCTCAACCTCCGCTATCACCCACAGACCGAAATCAAGACCTGACAGCTCTATCCTCCGTGATACTACCAGCTCTCGACTCCTCCCTCCGCCGTCGAACTCACATGCTCAATGCGCTAGCCACAACATCAAACATGTCACCAGTCCAACACAAGAAATACGCCGACTCCCACGAAAAAGTGCGAAAACTGGTCATCAGAGCCGCACAAGCATTCCAGGACATCCAGAGACTAGACGAAGAAACAACAGTCGGCATGGGCGGAGGTGTTCGAGAATTCCTGGAAGGGTTTCTGGAGGAAATTCTTGTTCGTGTTGAGGCTGGTGATGAATAAAATATAGCGTGTGTATGTGTCTGGAATTATACTGCGCGGTGCAGTACTTGTTGGCACTTCTATTCTATTCTTTCTACCTTGATCGGAGAATTATGTCGGAACTATTACCTCCTTTCAAGACAAGGATAGATATTGAAGACATACCGTCACCTGAGCTACATCACGTACGTACGTACGGTGCATGGTAGTATAGCATAACATAAAACAACGACTGCACGAACTGAGCCGAATAAACACCAACATCAAGGAACAGAGGCCAACGGACAGGACAAAACCCTCGCCTCGACTCGACTTAGGACAGGAATGGCGGTGCTACCCATCTTTATCATGTTTTCTTAAATCAGCGTGGCGTTCAGGAACTGGTTGGGTCACCACTATTACAAAACAGTAAAAGTACTGCAGTACTGTTGCATTGTAGGGCATTATAGGGATTATAGTGTACGGTAGGGTACGGCATGGAAGGGTAGAGGTAGTCCATTTTTGAACAATCCAAAGGATGTTGAACAAATGAACGAGTGAACAATATGCATCTGTGTGTTTTTCAAGTCTCCATCTGTATTTATGTGTATATATGTATACATCGCCTCCGTACTTGTACGTCCTGTCAAATTACCCATTCACACCACATCCACACTATATCACATCCCTTTAATCCTACGTATATCTGTTCTATCCGACCGTCTCTCCCATATATCCAAATAGTAAATAGTAACCAGTAGATACCCAATTCACTCAAAAGGAAGTACTTTATACAGATAAGTATTACTTTAAAGTAAAGCATATGACCACCTTCTTTCCTTCCTTGCTTTTATCCTCTCAGCCTGTCTCTGTTCCTCAAGCACAGCACTGCGATAGCTGGGTATGGGTATAGGTATATATACTCTTATACCTCGCTGTAGTAGCTATAAACACACCCTTTCCCTTCCCCTCTCCCTCTTCATGTCCTTCTACATCTTACTATATCCCATCTGCTCACACTGCGCACTGTACTTACTCTACAGTACAACACACCGCAGTACATTGTAACATAGCACAACACAGTAGAGTAGTACCAGCTACATCATCCCGGCTATGTATTGCGTACAGCATAAGATTTACTGATACGTTCGTACCGTTCTTTTTTTTTTTTAAATTCACGGATTTCGAAAGTTGTTAAAGTTTATTCGGTACACTGGCTGAAAATTGGAACATTCAAGTCATGCTTGGGTATTAAACTATAGCTACGTAGGTACAATAATTGACTATCTACACGTCCGGGTATCAATCTCTCTCCCAACCACTCAGTCAGTCACAGCCGTTAAATTCGTGATATCCTCCACTATATTTCCAATCGCCATCTCCTCTCATCTTATTCAATCCTAAACGCCTGTCAATCGGTCTTCAACCCTGAATCCACCACATATCCACCACCACTCCCATTCATGCTCACGCTCACGCATAAAGCATTCTGTTATTCCCAGTATATGTATTTCTCATCTGAGGTGGTGCCATCCTAGTATTAGGAGGAGGAGGGCCACCTCTAAAACCCATTTCCATCCCGTTATATTCCATGTCGCCTCGCCAACTCTTCCTTCTGGGGGCGTTGTCGTCGCGCCATGCGTTAATTGGTCTCATGTTAGTTGTGATTGGTTCGGTAAAGCTGTGTGGGTGTCTGTTGTTGTAGGTAGGTTGCATGGGGCCTGCATAGCGGTTGTGGTAGTGGTTCTCTGGTTGGGTGGCGTAGTGCTGAGGTTCTGCTGGATAGAATTCGTGTGCTAGGGGGCGAGGTGGGTGGGAACTATGTTGAGAGCGGGGCCGGGAGCGGGATCGAGATCGAGAGCTGGAGCGGGGTCGGGAATGGGAGCGTGGACGGGGTTGTGAAAAATTTCCATGCAGTATAGGCGGTGGATTCTTCGGTATCAGAAATAGGACTTTCATAGGATGTATGTCGGAGTACGGTGGTTCTCCTAGTGCCAGCTCAATGGCTGTAATACCTAGAGACCATATATCTGCCTTGTGATCGTAGCCAGACTGCTTGATAACTTCTGGAGCCATCCAGAAGGGTGTGCCAACGAAAGTGTTCTTCTTCGTCATGGTCGCAGATAATTGTCCTGACACACCGAAGTCAGCCAATTTGACCTGGCCATTGGCACCCAACAATACGTTGGCGGCTTTAATATCTCTGTGTAGTTTCTTGTCACTATGTAGATAGTCCAATCCCATCAGTAACTCTCTGATTATGATACTGATATAGTCTTCTGTCATCAGGCCTGGTCGCATCAGATCCGAACAGCTGCCTCCTGAGCAAAACTCCATCACAATCCATAGGTCTGAACCTTTAAGAAACGAGCCATAGTATTTGGTGACATACGGAGATTGCAGTTCGGAGAGGATGGATATTTCTTGGATGATATCGTCGACTTCGTCTTCGGCATTCTCGACATCAATGATTTTGATTGCGACCGATTGTCCCGTTCTCTTATCAACCCCTTTGTAGACCTTCCCGAAACTGCCGCCGCCGATACAATTTTGCTTAGTATAGAGATCTTCGGGATCCATTGTTGCAGGCCAAATCGAGTCACTCTCTCTTGGTAGAATCAATGTCGAGTCGTTGTCGTAGAGGCATGAACTAGAGACGTCCTGTGTTGACCATTAAGTATTGGCGACAGGAGAGAGCGGGCACTGAACATAAGTCACAGACACGAGTGCATAGCAATAATGGATGTTTCAGACGCATCAAGGGTTGCACTATGTTATTGTCGTGACGATGTCATGGTTTCTGGGGTCAAGCAGGGGCGTGGAGTGCAAGCACTCTGAGCGCTTGCATTACTAGCATACTCGATTCGCGTTTCGTGATGGGGATGAAGTGAGGGAAACATTGGTTGGCATGGCTACCACTTTTCTGTAGGATCATCATAATTGGTCGAATGTCATCGTGTCAAACTATTTACTAATTGCGACGCTTTTTGTTTAGTGATTCGAGTCACGAACAAACATCAACAATATCAGGCTCAAATTCGTGCCATCGGCCAATCGATGCCAGTAACAACTCGCTGCTCTGTGCACATCCCGGCACTTTTACCCAAGGTAAGCAGCTTCAACTATTGCTTGCTAGTACGCCTTAAGCCCAATCATATCAAAAATGTAGACAGCCAAGATCGCTCATATTTCGAACTTCAATCCACAATATATGACTTTTGTGCCATTTCAGACCATTCCAAATCTGGTCATTATGAGATTTGAAAGAAATGTCAGTGCAGACACTAATACATGCATGTCTGCCACCGGCCTTGTTCCACTTACCTTTCTCGAGGATTATCCTCAGAGACTCTTCCAAGCACTGGTGTATTTGGCTCACTAGCCATCTGGATACTGATACGAGGTACCTGAAGTGGAAGCTGTTGTCTTCGACTGGCTGCCCTTCGAAGTGCTTCCTCGTATGAGGGTGCATCACCCCAGTCATGGTTTTCATACTCTGGCGGCCTCGGAATATCGTGATTGGATTGCGTGGCTGTCGATAGTGTTCGTGATTCGATATTGGAGCTACCAATTTCGTCGGAGCCCTCGTCTGTGCTCTCAGGAGTCAAGCGTGTCTCCGCTGGGGAACTTCCTGAAGAGCCTGAGTTGTTTCTATGAGAAGGCTCGTCCGTCCCTGATGGAGTTGGTTGTGGTAGGTCGAAACTTGATGTTGTAGATATAGACAATGCACCACTATTGGAGCGTTGGCGTCCATTGGCATATGGTAGACTTGGTCGTGAGAGATTACTCATGGTAAATAGCGACGCCGTTTCGGAACTGAGCCCTCCTTGCACATTCTCACCCATGGGCGCAGCACCTGCAAGAAGACCTCCACGTTCGGACTCGTGACTGTTCGATCGCACTCGAGTGCCATCATGCCGTACCTGGCCAAGTTCTCCATAAGCTACACTTGACACTCTGCGCTCCTTCGGCCGGGATTGATGCTCTGCTATCAGTATATCAGCTGTGAGGTTTCCTGTAGAACCATTGTTTGCTGCTTCTGTTCGTTGTTGGGATTGGCGCCGTAATTCCTCTAATCGCTGCCAGTCTCCTCTTTCACGAGCCTCCCGCCGCTCGCGTCTTCTTTCTTCTCGCTCTGCAAGCTCTCGTCGGCGAGCCTGACGGATCTGATACAACGACTCCATCTCGACCTCTCTCACTGCCTCTTCTTCCTCGATGGTTTCTGGGAACTCAACAACCGTATCTATTCCTCCTCTTTCCCCTTCTCGGCCAAGGACTTGCTCACTCTCTTTCGGCGCTTGAGAGTAGGCCGGTAAGGTCATGACACTTGATACACTAGTGTTCCTGTTCACACCAACTGTCACTGCATTTACCGCAGCATTCTCCTCTTGGCCCTGATATGATGTGCGTGCGCTCGTTGTGTTTTCACCACGTTCTGCAGAATTGACGGACTTGTATTTGCGTTTTGGCTGCCATTGCTCCCACTTTTTCTTCAAGAACTTGCCTGGCAGGAGTTTTGGGGAACTATTTTGCGCTCGGAGTCGTCGAAGAAATAGGTAGAATATTATTGAGAATACAACAATTGATGCTACAATAACTAACACCTATATATCTCATTAGACCTGTAGACTGATTTTCAGCTCTCACGTACAATAGTTGCTACCGACGTTCCAGGTCCTCCACTTGTGTCATCCTGTGACCCCACGGATGGGTCAAAGGTGGGTGAATGTCCTGGCCCGTTTTGTCGAGTTCGTAGTCGGTTGACCATAACGGCGAGTATAATATAAAGGAGAAAACGAAGGGATGTAGATGGCAAAGATCTCGAGAATCAATGTGATACAATCTTGATCCATGAGCCAACCTAAGCAGGATGTCCGGAGCTGGAAGCTATTCACAAGATCGGGCAACAAGCATGTCTAGGATTCGGAATTGCAACAAGACTTCAAAGACTGACTTCCTGAGTGCAACACATATACACGCATACAAAAGTTTGATAGGGTCATGAAACAAGCGCCGAGAGAGTATTTGGATAGTTGGACGAGGCGAAGCCGGCGCAGTTGAGGTGCAAGACAGGTTCACCAGCCATAATCTGGGACGGGGTTGACAAGGATTAGAATGTCAGCACATGGAGTCTTTAGCTTGCCAATCCCGCCAGTCCAAAGTCAGAACCCTGCAGGATGATCGTAAGCCATCAGCCATGTCGGTATTTTAGGCACTGTGGAGTATTGGAACTCGATGCTCAAGTCTCCAAAAGCTGCAGAAAATAAGTCACAAAACCTTCCGATATTGCTTGGCTGGCTTTGATAAGTCTAGATGCACCCAGTTAACGTAGCATATAGTACTGTAGGACTTGTGGTCACTCAAGAACTATGCCTAAGCATACTTCCGACGAACCAACTGAACGATATCGGTTTGGGTCAAGAAGGTAAAACAATGGCCAGCTTGTTGAGTGTTCTGCAAGGTATGCGATGTGTGCACACCTAATTCACATATGGTGAAATCAGCTACTTTGTTCTCAGATAGCAGGACATATACTCGGGGCAGTGCCTGCCAAATTCCCGAACACATAATCACTAGGTAAATACATTGCGATGAAGTGAAGGCTGGTGGTGTAAACTGTACTGCTGCGACACTGCAAAGTACAAGAAGCCAACAAGCAGCTCTGTTTACTCGTCGTGCAAACACGTGTTAGCGCGCCTCTGTGCTGTCCACGTCACGTCACGCAACAACATTGATCCGTGGGTTTGTTTACATTGACCGATAACTTCCATCACTACCACTATTTCGCCAGCTACAGTCGTTCTCGTACTTTCTTACTTACCACATCTACTAACCACAGCAGCTTTACAACAACAGCTCCTCGGCATGGCTGACTCACCTGTGTATCATGACAGAGGTACACGCTTCACAAATTATAGCAGTATCCATTCTGCAGATGCATTTGTGGGCGATTACCAAGTCATGTACACTCCAGGTTCGAATACACCACAACAAACCAGAACAAACAAGAAGTCAACTCGATTCAGTCGAAACGCGTCTATGCCAAAGCCTCAGCAAAATGTATCACAGTCGTATCTGCTACCCTCAAACATGCTAAACACGTCGCAAATTATGCCTGACCACGGTGCTCTTCCTAACATCCAGGTACACTACAATATTCCTGCGGACGAGAAGCAGATAGTAGCGTCTCTCAGAGCCCTACAACGCGATCTTGCTGAAGCTATGAGAACAATTGCCGACCTTACCAGGGAACGCGACGAAGCCGTCCAAGAGCTTCGAGTATTAAAGCAAGATTCGCACAAGCCATCATCTCCACCGAATAGACGCCAGAACAGAATCATTGAAGAGCTTTTCGACCTCAGCAGTCCAATCCAAGATTTGCCGCACCGACCTACCCAGGTTCAACCACAATCGAGAAAAGAAGCACAAGAACAAAAGCAAACACAAGTCTCAGATGAAGCCCGCGTCATCTCGCAAGCACCGATTAAGGGTAGTGTTGTTGTGAATCGACATGTTTCAAGCAAGAGTACGAGGGAGCCATCAAGACAACACAAGAAATCTGTCCTCGAAGACACTGAGCCTAGCATCATGGAGGAGAATCCGACCGCAGCATCCAACACATCCCGACGTCGGCGACGAGCATCGTTTGATGAGAACATGACTTCAGCTTACATCTTACCTGATATTACCATGGAGCAGCAAGCTCAGAGCCCAGTCGGTGTCTCTAAAACAGCACGGAATGTTCTTCACAGCCTCGACCCTGACCACATCAGCAGCTGCGAGGTGTGCACTCGACTCACCAAGCACATCAAAGCCACTGAGCGAAGAGCTTCATCCAACCCTGTCGGATCAGCTCCCAAGGTCTTTGACTTTGCTGCGAAGACCGCTAGGAAGCCAGATTACACAGCTGCGTTGGCAGGTTTTGTCGATGAGTCAGACATTGGGGATGCTACGATGCGACCAAAGATATCTCCTGGTCAAGCTCTTGTGCGGGTCAAGATCTTGATGGATGCACAGTTCAAAAAGGCCAAGGAACGACATAGACTTGCTTGGGAGAAATATGACCGCATAGAGGCGCCACTGTCAAGCAGAAAGCATGCTGAAGTCAGCAAGGAGATGCAGCACTGGGCGGAGAAGATGGAGGAATGCCGTGTACACCTGGACTACTTGCGAGATGTTGAAGAAGGCATGCAATATGATGAGGAGTAGATTGTTGTTGATCAGGGATCGGTCTGGCACTTTCGCGATGAGATTTGGCGATGTATATTGTTACTGCATTTGGTGGTGTTGCTATGCGTACTGATGTTTTCATGGATGGACTGGACTGCACTTATGAGATATGGTTAACAAAGCATGATCGTGTAGCCGAACCACGAATACCAGCTCCATCATCGTTGACGGACTTGAATAGCGTGATGTTTGTTAAAAGCGCACAAACAATTATTTCAATCTATTTGATTGCGTACAACTCTGCATTCCAGTTAAGGTGTGCATTTTCCATACCTAGCACTCTCACCGAATCACTACATGACTGTCATTGTGAAACTGAACGCTACCGATTTTCGTCTTACCGTGATTGAGACCCGGGCTCACGCCCGGCATGGGAGAACAGACATTACGCTCAACCCATTGAGCTGAAAGTAAATCATGTACCAGACAACTATGGATTATCCACCACTTAAGACAGAAGGACATCCTCAAACTTGCTGGTAAATATCATCTCGCAAGAAATCACAAATGAGAAGCAAATCAAAAGATGCATGGAGATACGACAACATTCTGATGCCGGTTTTCTTGCTGGTTGTATCAAGAAAGCAGATCATCAGGGCAGTGCTGAAGACGTGAAAGCTTGGTGAAGTGGCAATCTGAATTAGGAATGTTTCGCGAACAAATGAAATTGATCTAATGTCATTCAAGGGTCCAACCATCTTCTTGCCCTGCCACCGGCTCCTGCCACTTCTTGGAGCGTTGTTCCACCAGTCTTCTCGATTTGCCTTGGCTGCGTACGTATAGCCAGTACACGAATTACACGAGATGCGTGATATGCTTGTAATTGAGGCACTGTCAAACACCTGAGTACCAAGTCGCAGACGATTTGCATCGTCCTACGAGTTCATTTACAACCAATACTGTTGGTGCTATACTCAACATACTATGCTGTACTGGGTACAGTAGTTGCGAAGGACCCATAGATCAACGCAGAGATTCGGCTGAGACGACACATGGCGGCAATGATATCCGATGGAACGTGCACAAAGAACAGAACTGTTAAAGCAGACCAAGCAGTTTTCGTTTTAGAAGAACGTCAGAGATCATCGTCATATCGTGTGCGGAGATCAAGTCATGACTATTAGAGTGCGACAGCAAAAGCAAGCACGAGTCGGTGGCAGAAAAGCTCGGCCACAGAAGGAAAGTAATTCGACCGAGTGAGGAATCGACATCATCGTTTCCTGCCTCAGTCCATCGGCGGCCTGCCTGAATTTCGACTAGAATCGACTAATGCACGTGTACTGGTCGAAACAAGATGTCGATATCTCCACACTCCACGCATGCTCCAACGTCATTACTCAAGGTAGAAGTTTGTACCCGACTGTAACAGACTTGTTCCTAATGAGGACAAGAAAAGTGAAGGCATGGGCATCCACGTCTGGGGTGATCGGCGAGTCACTGTGAATGCAGGCGCAGCATACGGCCTTATATACCATACGGTTAACAAAGTCCTCCACTTTACAATAGTCCTTTCGTCCACTATTAAACCAACACTTGCCGCCCATACTATGCGGTTGTCCTAGCTACCAAAATTAACCACCATCAACAATTAATAATGTCGTCTTTTACCGAAACAACAAACCAAACGCAGCCAGCCTTTCTCACTCGCATGCGTCGCTTGTCCAAGTCCGGTTTCATCTACGAAGCCAACAGCAAGTGTCCTCGGCTCGATAAGATGATTGCTCATGTAAATCTTTTCGACAAGACCACACGGTGCATGGAAGAAGATACCGCGCACGAACAGGCGGACACCACCAGTCCTCACAGCCTACATTGAATCAACAAACTCAACAACCTCCACAGTCTCAACCTCCGCTATCACCCACAGACCGAAATCAAGACCTGACAGCTCTATCCTCCGTGATACTACCAGCTCTCGACTCCTCCC
>Ga0139314_100501_pt1 | contig 10637 bp, 12 predicted proteins | sample In2P11_FD_99376 | JGI IMG/M metagenome (GOLD analysis project Ga0139314, IMG submission 99376)
ATTTTGGGTTTCTAATTTGTGTACCAATGTGAGGTTCTTTGGCTGCTTCCCGGTCAGTCAGAGAAATTTTCTCCATCATCTTCTCCATGCTTTTGACCAATGTATCAAACTTAGCATCAACAAAAGTAATGGGATCTTCTTTTATTATTACTCTTTTTCTCTGCTTTCATTTTGGATTTCTTTTCTAACATATTAGCCTCCACACTAACTGCATTGTTTTGCATGTCCTCCAGTTTCATTGGATTCCTCTCCCTAATTTGGTAGGCCATCTCAGGGTCATAAGCATTAAGATAATGTAGTAAAGCCAACCTAGGAGGGGGCTTTAGCTTTGCGGTAATAGAATTGTACACTTTGTTGAACCTTACTGAAAAGTCTTAGACAATTTTTCCAGGTCATCTCTTCAAATTATTATACTCAGCCAAAATTTGCAAGGGATTCTTCTTCTCACCCCACATTGCAAGGAAAGCATCCTCCCAACCCTTGATAATTGGAAAAATATCCTAGGCGAGAACTCCTGAACCATTTCTTGACATCACCAGAAAATCTTTGTGCAAACAATCTAAGATTAACATCATCATGGTCTAATTCCTACAAATATAAAAAATCACTGACCTTATCAACATGATTCTTAGCAATTACTTCACATGTACCATCATATTGGGGAAGCCTTTGACCATAATTAAGAGGCAAATCATGAAGCTGAGCTGGTAAAACCAAAGGGGTATATCTCGCTGCCATAACTACTACTTGAGTAGTTGGGTGACTAGAAGATGGTGTGACAGAAGCTGTAGGTGATGGAAAAACTGGATGGGTAGAAGTTGAAACAAATGATGAAGGAACCAGAAAATATGAGAAGATAGAACCAAAACTCGAACTGACTTGTAAAGGGACTGTTTTTTGGGATAAAATTGACTTTTCAGCAGTTTTTTGAACTTTATTAACCAAACTTTTCAGTTTACCAAACTATTGTAGAATATTTCAACTGAACACCCTTTCTGGATTTATGATATAATCAACAGATGAGTCCACTAGAATCTCGGGGATACATGAGCAAGATCTGGTTTTGGATAGAGGAACTTGACAAGCAATTCCTTGTAAAGAGATGGATCTTATAAGAGGTATATTACTTGCTTGACTTTCAACCACAATCCTCTCCATCCTAAGTAATTTTTTAGGATCACAAACAACCACAGGGGGATTTGGATCGGGATTATGCCTAGTATAACTCCTAGAAGCTAGATCTTCTCATATAAATTTGCATGCAGCTAATTTCACTAACAATCAAAACAACTATGCAAATTTTCAGCCTATGTTGTAACTCTGAAAACAAAACAACTTCCTGGGAAAATTAGACCTTTTGATCCCCAGCAATGGCGCCAATATGTTAGCACTCCATTATTTCATTTTAGGGAGAAGGGAAAAGGATCATAGAGGTAACCACATGCCTCTTTTGGTTGATAGACTGGTCTTATTCAACCTGAGGGGGATCCCTCACTGAGCAAACTCAAAGATAGAAACTTTGAAAAACAAACTTCAGCAGAGACCAAATCTAGAAAGTGTTCAATTTTTTGATTTAGGGGTAGTGGAGGGTTATAAGGAAACTAATGCAATGTGATCATAACCTTTTTGGTTGATCATGCCTATGCATTTCCCAACTAGCTTTATGTACAAAGGTTTGACAAGTATAGTTTCAAAATAAGAAGGCAATTTGTAGTGTAGCAGAATAAGAACATAAAGACACTCATCTATAATGGTAGAAAAAATTACATTTCATTACTGCAACTTGGATGAATGAATATCAAGAGGAAAAAGACAAAGCATTCAAAGGTATAAACATTTGATTTGCAACTGAAACATTTCAGAGCAAGTAAACAAGAGGATGTGAAATGAATTCAAGCATGGTTGTTCCATACACCTTTAAAGCAAATTAAGAAGACAACGTAAATGATATTACACATAAACTAAAGAATAACTATTTCAAAACATTCATACCACAATAATCTCTGCAATATAACTAGAATCTCTTCAACATCAAAGCATTCTCATTAATATAGATCACAACATAATACTACAATAGCTCTAAGAGATATTGAAACTAACAACAACATGTTCCATATGTATTAACGGGCTCAAATAGACCATAAACAAAATATGATAAATGTCTAGATTTGCTGCTTGACTAATCCAACAGTGGATCGAAAAAAACTTAAAAAGAGGAAAGATTTTTGTTGTTCCAAGTCCTTTTCCTATTTTAATTCAAAAAACAAAAAAACGTAAAGCATAATGACTTCATCTAAATATCAAAAACTAAATGTCTATGTAAAACAAGTTTATTTTCGAAGATCATATGTTCATGAACCAAATCAAATAGAAATAGCAAGGACAACAAGATGATGACTGAGTAGTGACTATGCAATGACTCTATGGGAGCTTTTCCTTTCAAAATTGGTACGCGGATGGCTGTTGAAGATTTGAGTTGGCTACCGCATATTCTCCACGTTCATAGCTTCAAAATCTAACACATGGCTTATGCTAGGGTCCTATAATTTATAGGATCAAATGATCATTGAATAAGTGCTTTCTGTGTTTTAGATTGTTAATAATATTGCTTTCTACAAATGATTTCCAAAAAGATAGAAAAATGAAAATAAAAAATGAAAAGAGAGCATAAATACAAAAAATAGAAAGAAAAAAAGGAAAAAGAAATGATAAATGAACCCCACAAAAAATGAATAAATGTGAAAATGATGCTAGTTTAAGTGCCACTACTAGCCTTCTCGCTTTGTAAAGAATAAATTCATGAGATTGTGTGCATCTTGTTTAAAATTCCACAATCCCTTTCTGCTTGAAAAATACTATGTAATCATGTGCAAGTTGGTTTCAATTTATGTGAATTAGATCAGAGTGAATAACTTAGCCAAATAGTGTAATCTTGGCTAAGATTAGATAGATAGAATAGGTGAATAAAGTTAATCCAACAATTTAATCTAGATTAATGTAGTTGATTAAATTAGTTTAGTGAGTTGAAACAAACATTCTTAGCCTATTAAGAATGAAAAAATAGACAAGGTTTGTAAATTTAAATGCACCCTTAATTGTTTTAAAAAGCATTAGAATATGAAAATAATGGTTTTTCGATGTAATGGGCTAAATGGTTCATTGTCCAAAGTATTGGACTTTGGTGTTGTAATGCATATGCTCGAAACATGTTGTGGGGCGAATAGTGTTAAACCCTACCCATTTCACAATCTCCGATCATCCATCTACATTGATCCAAAGGCCCATGAGAGTTTTCGTACTCTCCACGCAGTGATAATGTTTAATGGCAAGGGGGTCCAAAAAGCAGTTTCTCGCCCCCATACGTGTCAACACCGTAGGATTTTAGACCCCCCTATCGCTTACCATATACCGCCTACCCCTCCCAAAAGCAGTTTTTCCTCCTGCCTTCCCACCAATTGTCGCCTCTACATCCCATCTTAGCTACCGTTCCCACCACACCACATGTCCCTCCTCCCATCACTCCCGCCAATGGTCTTGCGCCATTCGCTCGCCTATCATCAACTACCATGCATGTGGCCATTTCACTTGCCATTATGGTTCTTTTTGTTTACCCACTCCATTACAGAAATCAATGCAGTATCACGACTGTTAATACAATGGTTAAGCTCGGTACACCGCTAATAAAAATTGAATTTTCATCTGCGATTACACCTTTATTTCTTTGCCTTATGAACATTTCTCCAACCCCTGTTGTACTATGATCTCACTGCAGCATTCCCATTGCCCGTCTCTGATAAATCTATAGAGGAACTATCACTAAAAGTTCCCGCCAACTCCTGAAACTTGCTGTGAATTCCTACTGTCAAAGTTCTTCCCCTATCCATTCTGTTACTACAATGACACCCAAAGTTGCCCCTGTAGTGATCCTATGCTCACTCCCCCTGTGGACTTAGAACATATTCTGTTCACTGACAAAGAGTATAAGATAGTTGAAACACAGTGTGATTTCAACCTCTTCGAATTACATTGTTGGTTTCGAGATAATTACCTCAATCAATCAGATGAAATAAACCTCTAGAAGTCTAGACTTCCTCTTTTTTTTTCCCATAGTCCTATCATTTTCCCACAATGATTCCCTTGCCCCTTTTTTCCTTGAAGCTCTCAGAGAAATTTATCAGAAATTAACCTTCCCTAAGAGAGCTAGAATTTTTTAAGTTTTCCTCCCCGAAGACTCTCAACTCCCTAAGAAAAATCTCCCTTATCCCTCTTCTATGTTCCCTCAAAGGACCAGACAAATTATATCTGTTTTGTCATCCATTCTTGGTAATTATTTAGATGAATGGGTAGATGAGCCTATTCTAGGCTTTATATCCACCTTTTCTTTAGAAGAAGGATTATCAATCACCTTTGACTATGGTCACTTAGAAAATTTAATTCATGAACAATTCCTTCAGTTTCTAACTAAAGGAATGTTCAGATATTCGTCAATTTTCATGTACATGTTTATTTTATTTCAAACAGATAGTTTCCCTTTGCAGTGCAGAAGCTTGATAAAAAAGGAGAGCCATAGTCTATTGTCTTATAGAATTCCTTAATCAGAAGACAATAAGAAAAATTCAGCTTCATAGACTTCATCGATCAATTTGTGTATCCAACAACTTGCTTGCTGAGTGGCCGACAGATTCCAAGGATAAGTGAGGACATTTAGAAGGTTTTACAGCTCAGCGAACAATTGAAAACAAGGGACAGGTACCTTTACCAGTCATTCATAGAAATTAGAGTGTATTGTTTAGATTTGCCACCATATAAGTTGCCTAAGTATATGCCAATGAGAATATTTTCCTTGGAGTACACCAGGCAAATAATTCACTCTGACAACATTCATTTCATGGCAGCCAAGAAGAAATCTCAGTTCTCAATCAAAACACAGATAGGACCTTTTATCTGCAACAATAGAGTAGCATGAGCGGAAAAAGACCTCCTGCTGACGCAAATGAATTTCCCTCTCAGTTTCACTTGGTCCTATGACCCCTTTGGGGTAATTTCCAAGTTAAGAGTGGAACAAAAAGCTACACCCTATGTGCATACTCAAAGGCCAGAAATAGAGAAGTATATGAAACAACACACTTGGGTAGAGAATACATTGCAGGAGATTGAGGAGCAGATACTTTCCAAAATAGCTTTAGAGACTCCCATACCCAAAGAAAAGACAGATAAGAGACCGAGACATGATGATTCTCCATCAGTTACAGAAGTCTCAGCCAAAGAGTTCAAAATATACACAAAGAAGATTAAAACAGGCTCTAAAATAGAATTCCCACCACCGGAGGACACAACAGGCAGTATTGTATTCTCAGGTTTTCAAACTTTTAAGTTAGATAGTGGTACCACAGAGTCCCCATCATCCTCGTCTACTAAAGAGATTCTAGTTACTATACCTCAGACACCAAAGTCATCTATAGAGCAGAGGCGGCTGGATATTTTTCAGAGATATAAAGATATTAAGTAGAGGAATGAAGCCATTCATGATAATATATCTACTCAATTCAGAAATAAATATTCCTCCATACAACATGGGCTTATTTCAACATATGGTTCAATGAAGGGAAGGATGCATATGGATTTCTTGCAGGATTAGGTCCCTCAACCAAAGTCAGTAGCAGATTTCAAACAAACTACTTTTGAATTTGAGGCAAATGATGTCCATCCTTTAGATCAAATAGATATGCATAGGCAGGCTGGAGAAATGGTATATTCTACTCTCACACAGACTACTATCACTTCTTCTAAACTACAGCTTACTTTGAATAGTGTGCAGTCTCAGCTTAAATTGGAGAAAGTGTCCTCACTTAGCGAAGATACCAGAATCAAATACTTGGAGGAAGTGGTGATCAAAGCAGGCTCTGATCCAGATAATTCAAAATCCATGGAGGACATAATCAGGAAGAAAAATGTTGACATAGCAGCCCTAAAGAATCAATTGAAGCTTCCTGCAACAGAAGACCCTTAGGCCAAGGAACTTGGAGAGACAGAGTTACAAAAGGAAGAGATGTTGAAGCTTCTAATGGAACAAAGTGCACAGATCAAAGAAATGGAAGCAAAGGTGGATAAGATGATAAAAGAAAAGGAACAAAGTTCACAACTGGCAGTGGTTCCTCTTGATGTAGTTCCCATTACATCTCTACTTCAAACATGTGTCCCTATAATAGCAATGAAAACAGGAACATCATCTTCTACCATGCTTCCCACATCAGTTACAGATGACTCAGTTAAGTTAGTTGAATCCATGGAAAACATGTATATATAGGGAGAAGAGCAAAAGAAGCTAAGGCAGGAGGTGAAATTCCTATAAGAATAGAGTACAAGATTTGAAAATTCCTTCATGATAGAAACACAAAAGTCCCAAACATTGTCCCAAAGATTATAGAATATGGAAAAAGATTGTGCCATGGGCAATACATTGGCACAAGTAAAAGAGAATATCTAGGAAAGTATAAATGAAGACATGGAAGACATTTAGCCTTCAATCCAAATTATTTTTTAGAAACAAGAGCTGATTTAAAGGTCTAATTAAGCCATTGAGTAGGTCAGAAAGAAATTGGGAGATAAACCTAATGAAGCCACTGAGCTCATCAAATTTATTAACTCCAAGAACAGTGAGGAATTGGAAGAGTTGGAAATTGAAAATAGAACAGAAACAATTTTGGAAGTCAGGAAAGTGTTGACTAAAAGAAATCTAATGAGATAGATTGAAGAAAAGGGTCGAATTATGAACACTGGTATATAGAAATAATTCACCAAGCTGGAGGCCCTCTACAAGAAAGTAATTCCTAACTTATTAGTTATTAATGATAAGTTGAGCATGTGTTCAGATTACAGTGAGAAAATTATGACCAAGGCAAGAGAGAGTTCAAAGGTTACAACTAGAAGATTCAGTATGACAGGAAAGGCATTCCTGGAAGCATTGGCATACAATCTCGACAATTAGTATGCAATTAAAAGTCTATTCATCACCAGACCAACATTTTCCAAATATATTGAAGTCGACGAATTGTACATAAAGTTGATGAAGATGAATATCCTGAGTGAACAATGCTGGGATAAACTTTGTGAGTTATTGGAGTAAGAAGTAGTTTTGGGGGCACAACTCAACGTTACAACACATCCAGAATTGGAGCACCAGATAGCCAGCTATTCCCCCAATTTAGTGCCACCACTTCAGACAGTTCAAATTTCCCTGATATCATTGTAATAAGTTAGATTGATTTAGTTTTATTATTTTTAGATACATCCTAGTCATTCTGACAAGATATTTTTTATAAATTAATTATAAATACTTCAACTTCAAAAGTATCAAGGGTTTGTTTTTGTACGAAGAACACTATTGTATATTGCTAAAGCACTAATAGATTTACCAATAATACAGAACCTCTTTCACGAGATTATTGTGTCAAGTTGTTGGTGAAGTGCATCCATCATCTTATGTGTTTATATTTCTCTGTTTATAGCACATATTTGTTTTCAAATCTGAATTATTCAATAGATAAGTTAAGGGAAGAATTTTTTTAAATCCACACTCTGCACCCGACTACGAATAATTTTAATGTTTTCTTCTTATCTTTAAATATATAATTTAGGTAACAACACTCTATATTTAAAGTGAACCTTAAGTGTGTTCTTCTTCTCTATTTCACAAACCTTAAAGAATCCATTTAGTTTGGCTACCCTGCCTTATGAGATCTATCTGTAAATACTACAGTAAATATGTATTTTATGTAACAGACTCCATAGCCCAATGGTAATCTAGTTATCATCCAACCATTCAAATACAAATCAAACCTCAAAATTCATAACTAACCTAATATTCAATCCAACAAAGTTAAATCTTATAGAGAGAGCCCTCTTTGAAGCTGGCAAGGCTAGATCCTAGCTTCTAAAGTTGGTTTGTGGTTAACTTTGTGATTTTCTTCTGCAATCTCAGAAAATTACAGAGCTAACAACTTCCTCCCAATATGCATGCAAGTGTATAGATAGAGTCTACGCAGCGACTGTGTAGAACATTTTTCAAAATTGTCCTTTAAATGGTTCCAGATTTCACAAAACACCATCATACTAGTATAATCCACTCCAAACATCAGAACCACATCATTACACCAACCAAACAACATCTACAATTTGAACTTTGAAACAAAAATTTCAGGCTTCAGTCAAGGACCCTTTACCTTCTCTTCCTTTTGCTAGAGTTCTTTTTGGTGGAAGCTTTGGTCTTTGAAGCTTGAGGTGTGAGGTCAATATTCTTAGCAAGTAGTGATAGGGTGGGATTTTCTTTATTCATCGCCTTCAGCTTCAGATTTTTCACTCTTCCAGGTGATGGTGCTTTGGTTGCTTCCTTATACCTCTTAACTAATACCTATGCCTTGTCCAAACTCTTTTTCATGTTCCTCAGCTTTGCATTCAGTACTAGGTTCCTGACATAGAGATTTTTACATTGTTTCCTCACTGAATGGACCATTTTACAAAATGTTTACCTCTGTCAAGGGCCTTGGATGCCTCACGAACCTCTTTGTCATAGTTCGTAAGAATACGCCGCATAGATCTCTTGTAACTATGATTCACTTGCCTGATCCTCTTGACCTGTTCATAACTTTCCTCGAGCTCTTCTAGAAACCTATGATATTCTTTCAATTGATCAAAATGTGGCTTTCCAAGTGCTTGAGCCACCTTTTTCATCTATTGTACATAGCTAAGTTTTGATTTGGATGCTCTAGTTGAGGGTCCACTAAATTCCACTGCAATCTCCTTGGCCTGTTCAACAAATGAGACATGCTTACCTTTCCTCTTAGCAACAGTTTTAGGAGGTGACTCTTCCTTTTCATCTGTTGGTTGACGATCTTCTATCAAGTCTCTAGTTTCCTCTTTAGGAATTCGATATTCATCTGATGTTTGGAAAGGTCTTCTTTCATCTTGACCACCTCAGGGTCTTCTTCCTCATACTATATGGTGTCTTGTTCATAATGCATTGTGTGTTCTCCTTGCTCAAACTAGATTTCTTCATCCTACTTCACTTCCTCTTCTCTGATGTCTTCTTGTTTTTATTCCTTTCTATCCTCGGAAATTTCAACAACTACTTGAGGGTCTGATCCCTCCACATTCTTCTTTGTGCTTGACCTGGTCCTAGGTCTCATCACGAACTTTTCATTCTTAATTGTCTCTTCTACCTTGACCTGAAACTTGGTGGTCTAAGATGATGCCACCTGAACCTTGCTTTATAAAGTTTTCTCTTTGTCTTTCTAAACCTGCTTCTTACCCTGTTTTCCAAGTTTACCTTTGAACTGTTTGTTTTATTTCTCATCATTTTCTTCAACTATCTTGGCCTCTTTAACTGAATGAGTGACTTTCTTCTCTTGTATTTCATGAACTACTTCATCCTCTCAAATATTTACTAAGGAATATTATGTTCGTGGCAGTAAACCAATGCTAGACAAGAGGTCAGACCAGTAAATCTTCCTTCTATCAACTGCAGACTAGACTAAAATTTTTATGAGAGAAATGAAAAAGACTGGACATATGATTATTTTTCAACATTTGAATTTTGGTTTCCATCCTTTCCAAATTTTTAAATAAGAAAAAGGGCAGGTTCATAGGTTTGTTGTCTCTAAAGTGACATATGAGTCTCAGATGATACTAGTATACCTTATTGAATCTACCCTCACACATGAAATACCTCTGGATAACTTTTAATAATTCATTGTAATGGTCTTGCAGGTAGATGGTAGGAAATGTTGTAGCAAACTTATCACTAAACTCGGGCTTGACAAACTGTTTAAAGGTTGAGATGTCAAGTTCATATCCTTTAAACCATTTTTCACGTGTTGTAGGGAGACTTGTAGCATCTGCAACAAATTTTTCTATAATAATAATCTCCATATTCCCTATTTTTCCCCATTCTATATTTGTTCCCTTAGTTCTACATATTCTATTCCCTTATCCCCTTATTCTTTCAAATCATTCCCCATTCCAAAACATCCATGCCATCCCTTATTTGTATTTAGGCCTAAATCCCCTTTATCCTAATCCTAAGTCCTTTTTAATCCTACGCCTAAATTCCCCTACCAAAACATCATTTCGTATGATGATTGAAACTCACTCAAATACATCATACACTCATTTGATCATCATACCCATATCATTATCCCAAATATTATCATGCACCCAAAGTTTAAATATGATTTCTTTTTAAGTGGAGCGCTAGTTAAATAACAGGTTTAATTACGTCATCACAGATTTTGAATCATTTTCAAATATCTCTAAAAGGCCACCATATTGATTGTTTCTAATCACAGGCAAATGAATTGTTTTGTCATGTAGGAGGTCTGAAGAATTGGTTACACATTTAAGGTTGATAAAAGTGAGTTTCAGAAATTATGTTGCGCCATCACTACACAAGGTGATATGCAACCACTACGCAGAGTGTCCCTAGAGCTACCAGAGCTCGTGCAGATTAGTCTCAGCACTGTGAGAGGTAGGAGTCAGTTGCCCTGTTTGTGAATTTGTTGCTCAACGACCCATTTAAGCACAGTAAAGGTCTTTTTGTTCTCTCTTTGAAAAAAATTGCTATGCATACCTTGCATTTCAAC
>Ga0139314_100506_pt1 | contig 10581 bp, 12 predicted proteins | sample In2P11_FD_99376 | JGI IMG/M metagenome (GOLD analysis project Ga0139314, IMG submission 99376)
TAACAACCATATAATCCACATTTTATTTATGAAAAAAAAGAAACTAGGAGAAAAGGAAGGTGAAAGGTCATAGGTTTCATGTGAGGAGGAAATTGAAGGAAAATAATGGTAATTTAAGAAAATAGAGGCCTCATTGATAAAAAATCTTATGCAAATCAGTTGGCAAGCTTTTGACAGGCTTTTGGTGGAGCTATCTTTTATTTTTTCTTTTTCTCTCTCTCTTACTCTTGGAAACTTAGAGTTGTCTTAGAGCAATCTTGGAGAGTGTGGCATACTTCCATGCTTGGAGAAAGAAGCCAAAGGAGGAGTAGGAAAGCATAAGAGGACATCAGGATCAATAGCTACAACAGGTTTTTCTTACAGGTACTGAGTAGCATGTATTTTTTTTTCTCTGGTTGGTTCTCATATTCCTTTGGCTATGGGTTAAGTTATTATTTATATGAGCCTTGGTTCGACAAACACTTTGGAAGCCCTGTAATAGCTTGGGTTGAGTTACTAGTCCTGGAGCCTTGGTTGGAAAAATGCTTTGGAAGCCCCGTAACAACTTGGGTTGAGTTATTAGTCCTGGAGCCTTGGTTGGACAAATGCGCTGGAGCCCTTGGTGGGTTGAGTTACTAGTTTTGGAGCCTTGGTTGTACAAACACTCTGGAGCCTGGTAGAAGTTGTGGGTTGAGTTACTAGTCTTGGAACCTTGGTTAGAAAAAAAGATCTATAGCCTGACAATAGTTGTGGGTTGAGTTACTAGTCTTGGAAGACGGGTTGGAACAAACGATCTGGAGCCCTAGACAACTTGGGTAGAGACAAATCTGGTGATGGTTAGTGATGTCTGATCATGAGGTGGAATCACCGTTTGCTGGGTTGAGGTGGTTTTGCCTCTATAAGCCTTAGATGGTTTTGATTGATGTGTTTTATGAGATCCCACATTCATGTTTGGAATATGGCATGAGGGTGACTGGATGAAGAGAGATTTGGCTCAGCCATATCTATGGGCGGGTGGTCCATGGAACTCCCAAACCTATTGGCCTTTACATCATTAATATGAAGTTAATTCTCCTTGTTCTTTCATGAGTATTGAACTGGTTTATATGTGGATTATATGGTTGTTATTTCCTTGGTATTTCTATTGTTATTATGCTGGTTATGCACATGTATTATGACAATAGATATGTATGGCTCTCATCATGTTTTTACTTGTAATGAATGAACAATGTATCTATGACCTAATAGATGATAATGCAGCGAATGTGATAAGGAAACAATGCCTCATAATGAATCTCAAATAAGTATGAGACCCCTATGCTTAACTCTGTTGTTAAGACTTGTAGCTTTTATGTTTGTGACATGTTTGATGAAATGCATGTCATGGCTAGTAGGGATCTAGTCTAGTCCTCATCAATGTTTTTGAAAATGTATCATTGTTCTATTGTGTAAATTCATTTCTGAGCCTATCATTGAGTTCTAGGCAGTGGCATGGTCTCTAGGCCTGAAAAAATGGCACATATCTCAAAGTCACAAGCACAGGTTTGAGGAGAAACATACCCAGACACATGCACACCCATGTTGTGGGAGCATCTGGAGTCTTCTAGATGCATGCTTGTCCATATCAAGGGAGCATCTAGGGGTTTAATGGTCTAAAAACTCAGTGGAACCCAAGGGGTGGTTACCTGAGTGGTTGGGATGGCTCCTGGGAGTTTTGTTGCTGATGTGGAAGGTCTATATGGTGCGTTTCTATTAGTTCCATTTGCTTAACTGACACATAGGAAGTCGAATCATATCATAGTAACGTCTTGTCACATGGTTACCCTAGTTGGTTAGTTACTTGGGTAGATGTGGGAGGAGGGTGTCACAGAGTGGTATCAGAGCTTGGTTCACCCCTCAGACTCGATGGGAAGATTGTTGGTCATGCATTCATGTCAGTTGCACATGTGTTCCTTATGCTTGTAGTCCATGTGCTTGTTGCATTTGCATGGTGTTGATCATGGGTGTAGTGATGTCATTGTGTTTCCATGTAGGATTTGATGTTGTTGCTGTTGGGATGTGTTTGTCATGAATGCATGTTGATTGTATATGCATTTGTTATGCATGTCAGCATCTATATGTTGTTATTAATGTATTTTCATGGTTATGATTATGCATGTATGGTAGGTCAGACATGCATTGTGAGTTAATTGTATGAAATTAGTTCATCATGATGTTATTGGTATGATATCATGCTAATGAGTTAGTTGAGATAAAGCAGGAGATGCAGACCATCAAAGTGAAGTTGCAGCACTAGAATTCGGGGTAAGAGTAGATCATCATATAGGTTTGTATATTTGGCATGCAGGTATGTGATTCATGGTTTTTGTAAGCATTAGGGTTACTTATATATTTGTCTTTCTATTATTATTATGGTTACATTTATGATAAATGCTAGTTGATTAGTGTAGTCATATACACATGTGTCAGATAGTCATGAATGATAGTAACTTGTGGTTGTATGCATTACTATTGTTGTTTTATGTTATATAACTTGATGATTATGTTATATGTGGTTGATGAGTATGTTATAGGTTAACTTCTTGTTGTTGTATGCTAGTTAGCTTGATGATTAGGTTATATGTTATTGATGAGCATAATATATAACTTGTTGTTATATGCTAGTAACTTGACGATTAGGGTTATTGCATTAAGATATTGATGTTATATGTATCATACTAATTTGGATTGGTCTATGAAAATCGTTAGGGTTATGACATTCAAGTATGAGTTAATATGTTGTGATATTATGTCATACTAATCTAGACTAAGAGTGTAGATGTTATTACTATGTATGGATGATAATTGTTTATGAGTTTATGATATGAACATGTTAGCTAGTGACTAATATGGATATCGTGACCTTATTTATGTTTAATTTGATATGTTGTGAAAATTATATCATGCTAATCTAGCTTGATTGTGCAAACAAAATAACCTCCCTTGATGTACATTAAGGTATGAGTTTTCTTATGTCATCTATTTAGTGTTTGAATGTTTGACTATGTCATTTATTTGGTGTTTGAGTGTTTGGTGTCTATTATGTCATCTATATGTTGTTTTAATGTTTTATTACTTGAATGATATGAGTATGTGTTTATAATATTTCTTGCCGAAATTATCTTGTTTTAAGATGGTTGTACTAATACATATGTGTTGAGATAGATGATATGTACTTGAGTGTAAGTAGGTGATAGTTGTAGCATTATGTATTATGATTGATGAATGTGAGTTGATTGTTGAGTTGGTAGAGGCTGAATTCAAATTCATATACATGACGTCTTGATATTTGGAACGTGATACTAACATGTGTGAGTAGTTGTAGGGCAACATGCTTGGTATTAGCTTAACAAGGTAATAGTTGATGTGTTTATATAACTAACAGTTGGATGATATGACAGTACATAGTAAGACTCAATTGCAACAAGGTAAAAAGGTAAAAGGAAGGAATTGGATGAGAATTTCTTTGGGCTATGTTTAGAACCACAATTCCAAACGAATGAGTTTTTTGCATATAGGAAGTCTTCTTAACCCTAAGTTGTCTCAAATTATGTGGATATGTGCTTTATTCATGGATATGTATTTGACAGGTACAACAACTGGTTCTAGTTATGGCTAGATTCATCAAAGCATTGGAGTCCCTTGAGAGATGGCATGGATGTGTTTAGTTGCAAGAAACATGCTTGGCACAAAAAGTTAAGGTAACTTGTGTACTGTTATGTTTATTTACACATTGACAATTATGTGTTTATGGAAATATGATGCAAGGATTGTATGGCAAATAAATTGCCATGAAATTTTGAAGAAGGCTCAAGTTGAGGTTTCCTTTAGAAACACTGGAAACCATGGGGATTGAGTCATGGTGTCTATTAAGAGTCTTATGATTTTGATTCTTTGTGATTTGTTTGCACTTGATTTTCAGCTTTGTTTATGTCTAGTGTATGGCCATACCAATTTGTTCTCAGTGTTGTATTGTTATTGGTTTTCATGGTTTTCTTCTTGTTTGTGTTTTTTCTTGGCGTTTATGTCTTGAGGGTCTTGGGAATTGGTTGGGAAAGAGGAAAGTTAATGGAGCTTAGGGAGATTTGAATGAAACCTGTCAGGTAATGCAAGATCCAAATGAATCTCGGTGCATGAGTAAGGAAAGTTGAAGGTAAAAATATGACAATAAATTGGATTGGTTCAATCCATTGGTGTAAATGGACAGTGGGAGTACAACCATGAGAAAGGTAACGTGAAAGGTGAAGTAAATGTATCTAAGTTGTCATATTCCTTGGCTATGTTGGAAACCATTATTCTCAATGTTGTGCATGGTGTGCACAGATAAAGGGAGTTCTCTTAACCTTGAACTTATGTTATCTAATAATTATGTTATGATCATGACTATGATGGTGTTTATATATGCATGTATGTATGTATGTATGTCATTGTCTGATAGGATCATGATTTTTTTATGCTAATGTTTATTATATGTATCTATGTATCTGTCTCTGTCTGACAAGGTTGGCAGGGATAATTCTTGTGTGGAATGATTTCTTATGCGAGTGAGTGGCATGACAAGGTTCCTAGTCTTATGGGGAATCAAGTGAAGAGAGTAGTCATGAAAAATATACGAGCTTAATATCATGTGGATATGAATTGATATTGTATGCTTGTATTATGCCTATGTTTATGTTATGATAGGCAACTCTAAGAGATACATCAACTGAATGAAAGCAGTGAGATCCACGACATGCTAGGATAAGCATGGATGATGGAGACACACTAGAAGCAAGGTTGCCTAGTAGAGACAATGTGCTTTTGGATGTGTAGTACTATTGTTGTGTATATGTTGTGCATGTTGTATATTTAGTGATTGTAACTATGGTGATGTGTACATGTAATATATGTAGTATTGTGTACATATGATGTTGTGTGCCTATTGTATGTATGGTGTTGTGTGTACATTGCATATGCAGTGCTGTATAGATATGGTTCTATGTACATGTCAGATATGCAGTGTTGTGTACACACTGTACTAAGTGCACGACGGATATGCGATGTTTTGCATATGGTGTTGTGCACATGTTGTATATGTAGTGTTGTGTACATAGGGTGATATGTACATGTTGTATATGCAGTGCTATGTACATATGGTGTTGTGTGCATGTTGTACATGTGGTGCTATGTACATATGGTGTTGTGTGCATGATTGCACAAGTGGTGCTGTGAAAATGTGGTGTCATGTACATGTGGCATTGTGTGCAGGTGGTGTTCTGTACATGCCATGCATATGGTGTTGTGTACATGTGGTGTCATGTACATGTGCATGTGGTGTTATGTACATTTGGTGTTGTGTACATGTTGTACAGGTGGTACGATGTACATGTGGCATTGTGTACACATTGTGTAGGTGGTGTCACGTACATGTGATGTTGTGCACTTTTTGTGAAGGTGGTGATTTGTATAGGTGGTACTCTGTACATGTTGTGCATATGGTACTAGTGTGCATGCATTATTGTGCGCATGTCATACATGTTGTGTTGCGGGCATGTGGTACTATGTATGCGCATTGTGTAGTCATTGTATCTTAACATGTGTATTCGTTGTATTGTACTTTGTGTGCGTATATGTATTGTGTTGTAAATTATGTTTAGGTGTATGTATTGTGTTGTGTTGTACATTGGGTGTAGATGTATATGTGGTATGTCAGGTGTAGGTGCATGTATTGCATGATGTTGTATGTCATGTGTGGTTGTATGTGTGTGATGCACACTATGTGTATGTGCAGATGGTTGAGGAGAACGCATTGGGTCGTTTTCAGGTGTGGAAACTAAGCCAATGTGCGTACGGAATAAGGACAAAGGTATAAGCTAAGGATTGATTAAAGGATAAGTATCAATATTTTATTTCAATTTTATTATGCATGTGATTTATAATTCTAGTCTATGAGGATTACATGTGATCTATGATTCTAGTTTATGATGGTTACACATGATTTGTGATTTTGATCTATGATGGTTATGTTTTGAGCTAACCTGGTTTGATATGTTTATGCACAATGATTTGATCAAAGATGATAGTTTGACTTGTTGTGACAGGAAGAAAGCAGAATTGCAAGTGTACCTTGTTGATAGGCCACCAATGAGGTATTATTTGAAGTTATTTCAATTTATTTTATATCTAATGGAAGTTATGTATTTTGTAAAGGAAAGCATTGGAAATTCCCAGGTTGGGTGGTTGAAACCGACTGCAATAATTAGCAGTAGTAGTGAAATAAATTGGAACATGCAACAATATGCTGGTAAAGCACTTCAGGAGCAGGGTCATTGTGGGACACTGGTACCCAATAGATTCCATTGATTTCCATGAACATGCTATGTCCATTATGATGGTTTGAGGTAGGGTTGTGCCTTGGTTTTTGGACTTTTCAATGCGAGGAAACCTAGCCGATGGATGGACTACCCAGGATGGGGGTGCCATCAGAACTTGGAAGGTGTGTAATTGCATGGAAGGGAGTGACTAGATTGCCTAAGGGATTATGTAGCAGAGAAGGGAAGGTCAGGGATATTTTTTTTTTGGTCATTAGCATTGCTAGATGGAATCAAATGCACAATGGAAGTGTGTCATGGAACAATGAGTTAGTAACTGTTCATTGAGAGGATAGGTAGCATAGGATTATAGCGCTAGGCATTGGATGTAGATTTGACCTTGTAGTGGATTCTGGACTTCCTAGGAAGGAGGTGAATCCTGATATTACTTTGAGGGTGGAGGTGTGAGCCTCTGGATTCACTTGTTGTGGATGCATGCATCATATCCTTTTATTTGTTGGTTGAGAAAATATGCGTATGTGCATATGTGTATATCATTATAAATATTGTATCGAGTTGGAATTATAAAGCTTCATAGACATTATGGTTATTTGCTGGTTCAAGAAAATGTGTATGTGTGTATATGTGGTTATTATTGTAAATATTGTAATGAGTTGTGTTATAAAGATCTAGTAAATGGTATGTTTGGCATGTTTCAGTGGTGGTCATTGAAACTACTGCAACAAGCTATGTTATAAAGCTCCACGGGAAGTATGTTTTGCATTCAACGGTCTCACTGGTTATAGGTGTCATTGAACACTTGAACACCGAGGACAGTGTTCCCCCAAGGGAGAGGGTTCTATAATAGCTCTGGTTAAAAATCCAAGTAAAAATATATAAGACCATGGTCATGGGACACGTATTCCAAGTTGAATGGTGGGAAAAACATCCTAGTGGGTGTTCATTCAGTTTATTATGGCTAAGGAAATTTGCAAAAGAAATGTCAAAGGCTTTGGAAAGGAAAGAGGCATTCATTTGGCAGTTTATTTATGAAAATAAAGGAAATTAGGAGAAAAGGAAGGTGAAAGGTCACAGGTGTCATGTGAGGATGAAATTGAAGGAAAATAATGGAAATTGAAGAAAATAGAAGCCTTGTTGATAAAAAGGTTTATGGGGATCAACTGGCAAACTCTTGGCGAGTTTTCGGTTGAGCTCTCTTCTATTCTCTCTCTCTCATTCTCTTGGACACTTAGAGTTTTATTGTAGCACTCTTGGAGAGTGTGGCATACTTGCATGCTTAGAGAAAGAAGGGAAAGGAAGAGAAAGATAGTGTAAGAGGACAACTGGATCAGTAGCTACATCGAGTTTTTCTTGCAGGTACCAAATTTCATGTATGTTTTTCTCACTAGTTTTGGCATGCATAGCACATGCATGTGGTTTCTTGGTTATGAGATGTCATTAACAAGGAGGATTTCCTGGATTGACAATGGATTTTCCTAGCCTTTCCATTTCCTAGATAGCATGGTGTTGTGGGTTTTACTTTTTTTCTCTGGTTGATTCTCATATTCCTTAGGTTGTGGGTTGAGTTATTAGTTCCTGGAGCCTTGGTTAGAAAAATGCTTTGGAAGACCTGTAACGGATTGGGTTGAGTTCTTAGTCCTAAGGCCTTGGTTGGACAAATGCTCTGGAAGCCCTGTAATAGCTTGGGTTGATATATTAGTCCTGGAGCCTTGGTTGGACAAACGCTCTAGATCCCTTGGTGGGTTGAGTTACTAGTCCTAGAGCCTTCATTGGACAAATGATTTGAAGCTTGATAGAAGTTGTGGGTTGAGTTACTAGTCCTAGAGCCTTGGTTGGAAAAATGCTCTTGAGCTCGACAATAACTATGGGTTGAGTTACTAGTCTTGGAAACCCGGTTGGAAAAAATGCTCTGGATCCCTGGACAACTTGGGTAGAGACTAATTGGGTGATGGTTAGTGATGTCTAACAATGAGGTGGAATCACTATTTGATGGGTTGAGCTGGTTTGGCCTCTCTAAGACCTAGATGGTTTTGATTGATTTATTCTATGAGATTCCACATTCATTCTTGGAATATGGCATGGGTGTGATTGGTTGAAGAGAGATTTGGCTCAACCATGTATATGGTCGAGTGGTTTGTGGAAGCCTCGAACCTAGTTGACCTTTAATCATTAATATGAGGTTAACTCTCCTTTTTATTTCATGATTATTGTACTGGTTATGTGGATTAATGGTTATTGTTTCCTTGGTATTTCTTTTGTTATTATGCTTGTTATGCACATGTATTATGGCAGTGGCTATGTATGACTCGCATCATGCTTTTACTTGTAAGTGAATGAACAATGTATATATGGCCTAATAGATGATAATGCAACTAATGTGATAAGGAAAAAATGCCTCATAGCGAATATTAGGTAAGTTTGAGACCCATATGATTAGCTCTGTTGTTAATACCTATAGATTTTATGTTTGTGACATGTTTGACGAAATGCATGTCATGGCTAGTAGGAGTCCAATCTAGTCCTCATTAATGTTTTTGCAAATGTATCGTTGTTATGTTGTGTAAAATCATTTGAGTCTTTCATTGGGTTCTGGGTAGTGACCTGTTCTCTAGGCCTGAAAAAGTGGCACAAATCCCAAAGTAACATGCATAGGTCTTATGAGAAAAGTCCCCATATGCATGCACACCTATGTTGTGGGAGCGTGTGGAGTCTCCTGGAAGCATGCTTGTCCATATCAAGGGAGCATATAGTATTTTAATGGTCTAAAACCTCAGTGGGACTGAGGGGTTGGTTACTTGAGTGGTTGGGAAGGCTCTTGGGAGTTTTGTTCCTGATGTGGAAGGTTTGCATGGTGTGTTTTTCAGTTCCACTTCCTTAACTAACACATAGGGAGTCGAATCATATCATAGTAACTTCTCGTCACATGTTTACCTTGATTGGATGGTTACTTGGGTAGATGTGGGAGGAGGGTGTTACAAACCCTTATAAGACACTTCCACATATGTACATGCCTTTCAAGAAGTATACCTGTATACATATTTGTCCATACTATAGAATCAATATGCGATTACCTAGAAACAAATATGCGTATATCCCTGATCTTTCAGAAGAAAAATTGCATACATATCTATAACTACTGAATCATACCTTTGTGCAAAAAAAAACATCAATAAAACCCAAATATCAACATACACTGTAAAATATACATAGTATAACATCATCATCACAAATCTATCAAACCATAAGCAAATTATTCAATATGTAATCATTTCAGATCTATAAGATCTAATCCATTATCACACTTTCGAGTGCACACTTATTTCAGATCAAACAATTCATCAATAACCCATATCATGCACACAAAAAACACTTTGATATCCATCTCCTATATAGATTAGGCCTTAGCCAATTCCATGGTTCAAACCCCAAGTTATGTTGATGGTATTCTTTGGCGGGATCAAATATTCGTTGTCACGCTCATTACTATGGGCCAATACCATGTAAATACCCATGGTATTTAGAATACCATGGTGCGGAAATTGTATGTGACTTTTCTTCACCATACCTGCGTATGTACGTGACTTTTCTTCATATAACTGGCGTATACTTCCTCAAACTTCAACTTTATCATTCCTCTATCTCTAAACTGATATTCCTTTGTCCAATATTTCTGTCACATATTTACTAGCTTGAATACTCATCTTGCTACCATCATGTTGACATATTTATTAAGTATGTTACTATCAAGGACAACACATTTGTCATAATGCCAAAAATCTCCCCCTTTGGACTTGATGGCAACCACTTTGGTGTTTGGTCACCACCACTAGTAAACACATTTGTAGATATACCAAGTTTCTCTCCTAAGAAACCAAGCATTCCCAAGTAATCAATCATTCTCCAAACACCAAGCTTCTCTTCCCCATTGACATCAAGGGCAAAGGGATGACCAATGCTAAATGAATGCTTCTCTCCTCTTGTTGACATGAGCATTGTAGATCTGATCTACTAAGTATGAACATTGGCTACTGACCATGCTCCCCTTGAGCACATGCTGAATTTTCTGAAGATATACAAAGAAGTGCATGAATCTATGACTCAACCATACATGACCTTTCCTATCACTAATGAGTCATGCCTACATTGATCACCCAACAAAGTGGGGTTACATATTTGACTCAACATTACATCACATGACCAAAATGATGGGATTACATGACTTGACCATAATAGTCCACACATGACTAAATTT
>Ga0139314_100507_pt1 | contig 10577 bp, 6 predicted proteins | sample In2P11_FD_99376 | JGI IMG/M metagenome (GOLD analysis project Ga0139314, IMG submission 99376)
TTACTTCTTTTTTTTTTGACTTATTTGAGGGGCAAATAAGTAACTAAAAGGCGGTGGTCGAGCACCTAAAGGTCCTTATGGTCGAGCCCCCTAAAGGGTTAGGGTTTACTTATTGGGTGGGGGGGGTCTCGATGGCGGCCTTAACAGTCGAGCACCTAAAGGTCCTTTTGGTCGAGCACCTAAAGGTTAGGGTTTACTTATTGGGTGGGGGGGGTCTCGATGGCGGCCTTAACAGTCGAGCACCTAAAGGTCCTTTTGGTCGAGCACCTAAAGGTCCTTATCAGTCGAGCCTGCTTACGCATCCTTAACAGTCGAGCCTGCTTACGCATCCTTATGGTCGAGCACCTAAAGGTCCTTATCAGTCGAGCCCCCTACCGGGTCCTATTCGGCGAAGACCCGAGCATAGGGTCAAGAAGCTAACGCCGAGGATCCTGAAATAGCAAAGGAGGTTGAGGTCTTGGAGCTGGGCTGAGCGAATGAGGTTCAACCACCACTATGATAAGTTGAAGTTTATGGCCCCGATACCGGTTCAACAACAGCATCTAAGGCATGGGTAGCATCTTATCTAGTGGATCCAGTTGTGAAACCAGTAGAAGAAGCAAGTAGCAGCCCTACGTGCGGAGGGTTTTTTGACATTCCAGGTTTTCCCCTAAAGAAAGAAAAATTGACTTCTAATTGATTATCAATTACCTTCATGCTAGTGGAGATTATCAGGTAGGAGATCGGCAGATCCTGATGAGTGATATTCTGACCTTCGTGAGCGTGATCCAAAGCCAGATGCAGAGTCATTTCCCACGATTTCAAGTGTTGTACGGCTAGTATGACTCTGGATGGGCAACGCCAGGTTTCATTAGTGAAATTCCCACTTTTAAGCCAGCCATTGAAGTTCCTGTCAGTCAGTTAGTCAGCCAGAAAGAAAGCTAGAAAGAAAGCCAGCCATCCAGCCAGGGCTAAAAGGTCTAGGTCGTATGGTAAGTAACTACTATCAGGTGTAGGCAGTCAATAGCTGAATCTCGGATCATGCTTCAGACCAATCATTCTTGCACTATTTGTGGTGTTTATGGGCTAATTGCTCTCTTCTCCCAGAATTGCTTCAGTTAAAGGAAGCAACTGACCAAGCTAGGGCCCGATAGGGTCAACCTGGTACCCAACCGGCTCCCCCACCTGTAAACCAACTAACTGTTTTAATAAACCCTTTTCCATCACAAGGCCTAGTGAGTACGTCCGAGAACCAATCTTCAGGCCAATCGTCCAATAATCATCCTCCTGGACATTCCAATCAAATTTGATGTTTGGACTCCACCAAAGTGAACCTTGTAACTCACAGTCGACAATATGGGCTAATAGCTGAGCTAATGCCAACTGATACCAACAACTCTCCACCCATTAGTAGTGGCCCCTTGAAGATACCGTGACCTAAGGTTGATCTACCCCCTAAGGTACCGAAGATCCCTTTACGTCATACCGCTCAGAATTCGCATGCAAGAGCCACTCATCAATACAGCATAGTAGATGATCTAGCTCAGTCCCCTACCGCTATGTCATCCTTAGAGGTCCTTCAAACCTGCCCATCACAGAGGAAGGCCTTACTATCTTCTTTGGGGTTTGTCGATCCTTCGGATGACAGAATGATTACCTTTTATATCGATAACACAACACCTCACCTTCCACCTTCTGTTGCATTCCAAATTCTGGTCACAATAAAGAACGTCATTGTTCATCGGTGCATCATTGATGAGGGAGCATCCACATGTGTTATGTCTGCCAATGTTTGGAAAACACTTTGATCTCCTGAGTTAGTGCCATCTACAATTACCCTTCGAGCGTATGATGGCCATCCCTCTCAACCATAGGGACTATATCAAAATGTCCCCATCGAACGGTAAGACCATTCTTGTCGATGTTGAGGTCATAGATGCCCCATTGGACTACAACATCCTCCTCGGACGTAGTTACATGTATGCTATGCAGGCGGTTGATTCCTCAGTCTTCTGCATGATTCTTTTTCCACATAACGGGAAGATCACAACCGTTGATCAGATGACTTATTATTACCCGAAGTATCATCTCAATCCAAACAACGTCTTGCCTACTATTGAGGGAAGCCAACCCATTTCCTCTCTTACAGGAATAGGCCCTAGAGTCTTCAAAGACTCCACTTTACTTCGCACATATTATGGTCCTCCTCTTGTAGTGTCGATACCGAGCACATCCAACATGTGTATGGTGATATCATCCCAGAAACTGGTAGATCCTGTGCCTACCTCAATAGGTGCATCATCATCTCAACCATCAGGAATGCCCACCGCTCCAGTTTCATCCATCCCATCATGGGGAGGTGTTCCAGTTCTAGGGTCTCCCTCTTCTCAAATCCCGTTCTATTTGATTTAGAAGTGAGTGGGTGGGCCGTTCCGAACTACCGGTGCTAAAGCGTAATTACATATATAGAAAGAATGACAAGCAGCATTGTCGATAGCCTCTTTTCTTTCCTCAATCCCATCCATAAAGAAAGGCCAACTCTTCCCAAATCAATAAGGCCTTTATCACAACCCTAGTTTTCAGGAGTGGGCGTATTTTGGGTTTTAGGAGGCTTTCAAGACGCTTTCTTCAATCCTCGAGGGAAGAAATAGAAGGCTTTCCTTGGCCTGGCTAGTTACTTTGAATACGAGCATGTCATTAGTGACTTTGAGGGGAAGAAATATAGGGCCGGAAAGCCCGTCACTGAAGCGCTATTTTGCCCCCGTCCCGTCACAAGAGCGAGCTCGGTGTGGTGTTGTAAAACCGAAATCGCGTATATAATATAACACCGTAACATCTATCTGGGTTCTCCATCCCCTCCATCAGGCAAGCCGGAGAGGACCCTTCAAGCCCTTCATTCAATGCCTTAGTTCACGAAGTATTATCCCGGATTACTGAACTAGAGCCTTACTGTAAGTATTTACCCCCAACGCCCAATAGGGCCTTTCAAGGCCTTATTTATCGATTCATCCCTGACGGCAAAGCCTTACTTAAACGTGAACCCCTTATTCCCCTCAAACTAACCCCGCCCGACGGGGGACTTAATAATCTGGGTTTATTCGTCTCTAAAACCAATAAAACCAATTTGTTTGGTAGGTAAGATAGGGAACTTGCTTGTGATGCTGAGTGCCAAACTCGAAACTTTACAAGCTTAGAGCGGGTGGAGCATGATATAGAGGAGCTACCCCTGCGGCCCAACCTGCACAAACACATATGCTGTCGATCCAGCTCTTCCTATTGAACACCGAGTGGGAAAGGGGTAACCGGCATGCCCTACAACCTATATCAATTTACTAGTATCCCATACTCCTATCTGTCCCAACCATTCTATACTTGACCGAAATGCAACTTTGGCGATTCACTCATATAAGTTCATTTTGGTGAGGCGGAGTAACGTGAAAAAGTCGAATGCAACCGGTCGAAAACTAGAAAGGAGAAGGGGGTCCGCTCCCTCGCCTTGAATGCGGCCAAAGCCTACTCATGATATTCTTTGAATAGAGATGAATAAAATGGGGTTGGCTGGAAGTGTATCAGCTCGGGGAAAGGAGGCCAGGGGATAGAAAGGAATAGATAGTATATGTTAGCCCGGGAAAATAGATGGATAGTGGATACCACTTAGTGGGTGGGGCTAATGATCCGATTTCCAGTCCGTCTCTTTCTGTTGGTCGGGCTCTCCCCCTAGCTCGTTGGTTCCCAGGGAGCCAGGGAGCCGTAGCAGGGAAGCAGCAAATGGAATAGAATGAGTAAGCGAATGAGCTAGAGCATAATAACGTATATTCTCTTTTATATATGGTGACATCATAACAGAGACGCCCAAGGTTACTTATTTGGTAAGGGGGTCGAACCGAAACAAAGAAGGGTCTCTTGAAGCCCAATTATTTCATACGTACAGAAGTTATTCCCTCTTGTAAAAGGCATAGTTAGTTGGCTGAATCGAAAGGGATAAATAGGCGGTCTAAATATTGTATCTACCTCAATCTTACGGGCAGCTATCGTTATTGAAGTTAGGGTGTAGAGCCAAGGTAGAACCATTGAACTATTGAACCAACAACCGGAAGAGCATAAGAATGAGAAAAGGTACACCCGGGAAAATATTACCGATCTTAGTGCCGGAGTGGAACATCATATCTCCGCGGTTAGATCCTCCAAGCTTTATTCCTCAATTGCTATACCGATACTTAGCTTTGAGATCATAGTGCCCGACCACTAGAATAAAGCTCCTTATGTTCTCCGTTTATCCTCCCAATGCATCCCAGGATTTCCTCCCGATCGGCACTTAACCATCCCATCCCGTTTGACCCCTAACCAAGCCTAACAGAGAGCATTTACTACACCTTAGAGTACGCTCATCAAAGTGACTGCTTCCAATCATTAGTGCATGCTTCCTCCATAGCTGGGATAGGATGAGGGGATTCGTAGAAGCAATGGCTCCAGCACAACGATGGAGCATTCAAATGGATGACCTCGCTCTCAAATGGGTAGAAAAAAAAGGACGAAATGAATCTAAGTGATCTAAACAAATGAGCCCACCAAGTGCTACGGGTGCATTATATAAAGACAGATGCGCATTTTATATCTGATCTATCCACCCACGCATTGACGTATATAAAAAACATACCTAATCATTGATGATCCACTAGTATTCGAAGTCTCTCCGCTCATAGCGATTCTCTGGATACAGAACAGGGTGTGTAATTTGCTATTGTAGCTCAATCGCCGATGTGTGTCTCGTAACAGGACTACACTCAAAGGCATACAGGTGCTGCATGGCTGTCGTCAGCTCGTGTCGTGAGATGTTTGGTTAAGTCCGCCCCCATCTTGTGTCGCTAAAGCATGCATGCGACTTATTATCCAGCCGGCCTCTTGCTCGCATTTCTTAAGTAGTGCTTTATTACGTTCATCATGTATTGGTTAGTGAAAGTGATCCTTCGTAAAGTCTTTTTGGCATTTCAGCCTCTTTTCTTCCATTTGATAAAGGCATTCGTCAAGTAAGAGGCATTTCAGTCCTTTCCTGGACTTCCGTGGGCCTTCGTAAAGTAAGAGGGTAAGGACCAGAAAACAGCAGCTTTTATTGATGTAAATACCACAACCGAATTCACTAACCAAGCAGACCACAAGGAGGAAATGAATGATGGGAAGTGAATTCCATAAGCCTGCTTCTCTCCAATTCGAACAGAATTCCCTCACTTCATGTATCCGCCTGTCCTTCGAATTGAACCAACAATAAGACCTGCATGTTCTTCGGAACGGATATAACCAGGGGTTGGAGTTTCATGAGCGGACTCTCTCATTTAGTAGCCTGTACCCGAACGTATAATCGTGATTCATCCGATCCCGATTATTGGATTAGCTATCGATTGGTTGCAAGTACTACATTTTGGGTTATTTATATTGAGAGACAGATGGTAAAGGGTTGACGAGTCTGGGGTTTAAACAAGCCTAAGGATGAGCTATCCCACGTCTCACCCAATTCCGATCGGTGTTTCTCTAAACATTAGCAGCTTTAATAATAAGCAGCGCGGGAAGGTTTCTCTTGTTCGACCGGTCCTCTCCCCTATAGGGTAAGGGTTAGGCCTTGGATGGGGGATGGAGAAGATATCTTATGGATTCGAGGGCCTTCCAGAGAAGGTATTGGTTATTCTCTCGAGTGGTTGGAGCGGGACCCGGAGAATAGGTTCATGTGGGGTTTTTAAGCCGATCCCCTTGATGATGCCAGTGAACCACAATCAGTGAAGGCATCTGAGCTAGATCGAGAGCCGATTTCATATTCCCCAGTTCCAGCCATTTCTTTAGTTGACCTAGAAGGGGCAGAGCCTATCTAAATAAGGTTATGGTAGTAAATCAAATTGAATAGCGGCTGCTAACGCGTCAAGATTTGATTGGAACACGTAAATATTGAACTACGGGCAGGGGTTCTAGGCGAAGCGCTGGCTCTATGGCTCTCTCTACTCCCGCCCTTGCTTCTCCCGTCTCCGCCCCTGTAAATGGCTCTCCTTTAAGCCTTACACCATTGATACTACTTGTTGCCTGCCTTTCTTCGAGCTGCGGGATAACTCTGTTGGCGCTGACTATTTAGGTCCTCCACTTCTGGCGAATGGTAGGGTTCTCTGCTCCTTCTTCGTTGATCCAGTGGTTCTGATAAGAGAAGATAATAGGCAGCAGTCCCCGCAATTAATGAAGCAAGTTGTATAGGTAGAAAGGTATAGTTCTTCAGGTAGGTAGTTAGCACAGGCATGAACCGAAAGGCAGGTAGATCAATTCCTAGCGATAGAGTTGGTTCTAATGGATGAATCATATCGTCAAGACTCGGCCGGAAGAAAAGGTAATAGCGGTACCCGGAAGGTAATAGTTGTACCAAGAAGACTTCTTCATAAGGAAAGGGAATATAGGGTAAAGGGGGTTCCTAGTAAAGGTTATCAATTTTTACCCCTACAATCATAAACCATGCAAAGAAAGCATTCTTTGACTTCAAAGTTGGCTTCCTCTGTTTCCAGCTTGTATTGATTACCCGTATTCAGGCATTACCTGTATTATGGAATTATAGTACAAGATTGAACAGTAATGGTTACGTAACTACATAGGTACTCGTATTAGCTTGTATACATGTTTCGATATCACCTGTAATGAATACGGTTTACTCATAGTCACTAAGCATCTTGTCTGTTACCTTATTCAAACCATTAGACTCGTAGTGATTGCACAGCTTATACTAGTGATTAGTACAAGCTATAAAAACCATTACACTTTGAATGCAGTTGAGTCTATTTTCACTTTTCTCTTGGAAGAGCGTTCTAAACAACCACTTGCTTTAGGCACGGAGTGATGGTCCATCAGAGAGGAGAGCCTTGTTAGACGGGGGGCTTCAATAACCAACAATTGCTTACATCTTCGTACTTGGTACGGACGGCACCACTTAGACCTTTGTTAGTACTCTCCCTATTTGCTTTAGACCGCTGAGTTTTGTGTGGGATCGTCGGAGGATCGGAACTGCCCTATTCAGGAACTAAAACCCGACCTCCGCATATTGGACGGAAGGAAGGGCTGGCTGGCTCTCGGCACTTTCAGCATTCATATGAACAGAACCAAAACTTACTTACTAGATTAGATTCATTTCAGTAGGTGGGTGGCACAGGAACCACCGTTTGATCGTACGTGGAAACTGCCCTCTTGAATTGATGAACTGCAACAACCAGACCCCTGATCTTGCATGAATAGATGGAATAACTTTCAATGCAGTGCAGGCACGGAGTCTATTTAGCTAAAGCAAATTGAGAGTTATCAAACCTGGTGGATGCATGCCCCCCCTCTCTTCCCATTCCGGAAAGGTTAGCGAAGTAATGTTAGGGGCGAGCGATTTAAGCTCTCTTTGTGAAGTAAGGGGGCGCATTTCATAATGGGAGGCGAGCGGAATGAAGGTCCTTAGTTAGCTATCGTGGGGAAGGTAGAAGCAGCCAGCTAGTATGAGGGTAAAGCGAATGCATGATACTTATTAACTAATCAATATTGCAAAGCAATAAGGAACTGACTGATTCATTTGCTGCCGTAATGACATATATAATGAGAGTGATTTCCTAGCTAGAGGCAGCCTTGAGCAATATATAAACCCCCCAAAGAAAGAAAAGAGAGATAGATCGAGTAAGTGAATCGGTCTACATTCATTATATACGTAATTACGTCATTCGAGATCGGTAGGGTTTTTTCGAACCTTGTCAATGATCTGACTTAGGCCAACCCTGAAGGTCATGGCTCTTACCGGTACTAACGACTCTTATGATACCGGTTAGAGAGATTGATAAAGCCAACCCTTTAGTCCGCCGCGGTAGGCGGGGGAATCTAAATAAAGGAAGGCGGTTCCCGGTGAATACGTGATATCCGCTTTCTTTCCATCTAGACTCCGGTGCATAATGAAAAGTTAGGCCAACCAAGTCAAGGAAATAGATCCCCAGGTCAGATCCGAAATAGGCATACCACCACCTTACTTGGGCCTGAGTTAGCGATCCAAAGCAAAGGCGATTTCAAGAAGGTGCGAAGCCGCTTGTCCGCATCTTGAAAGGTTAGTAAGGCCGCTCTATTGCTAACTATTTACCCACCCACCCCAATCCCCGTTTCTCGCTTGCTCGACCAAAGCCCCGTAAGGAATCGATAAGTACTTCGGCAAGGATAACAACTATTCTGCTTGAATCATACCATTGATTGCTTCCGAACCTGGAACCAGTAGCGATCATCGAACCATCCGTCCCCCTCCAACTAGCGATCGAGCTGAATGGATGAGAGGGAGAAGCTTGAGTCCCCTACCTATCCTTTCTGAATGAGTAGTTGAGTGAGTAGCCTTTCTTACTTACTTACTTCCCTAGCCTTCTATGTGAGGGAGAAAGCTTGAGTCCCCTACTGACCTATGTGAGTGAATGAGTGAAACCTTCTTAGCTTACCTTACTACCTTTCTGAGCTTCCTTAATGAGTGAGTAAGTAGGTGAGTCTTACTTAGCTTCCCTTCCTTCCCTAGCCTTCTTAGATGAGGTAGCCTTTCTAAGCTTCAAGTTCAAGCTTTAGCATGCCACGTTCTAGCTTTAAGCTGCTACACCCTGCTTTATGGCTCATACCACCTGCCTTAAGGTACTTATTATTAGCTTTACACTACCTGCTTTAAGCTTTCAGCCTCACACCACGTTTTGTGAGGTTGGAAGCATTTATATGTATGTCAGGGTGGAAGCCTTGGCAAAGGGTGGAAGCCAGTATCTGTATTCAGGGTATAAGCCGCTGATGCATTCGATATAGGCATTCGTACCAGCTGATGCATATGACCACCATGATTCATTTTTGTATAAGCCGGCTAACGTTGGTATAAGCTGTATAAGCTGGCTAACGCTGGTCTCTAACTGGTAAAGAGTGTTTAACCGATCGAACTGGTCAAGCTGAGCGATGGGAATCAGAGGGGATCAGAGTCCCATCCCTTCTCTTTAAGTTATCGAACATGCTCATATAATGACAAACTCGTCTGACAATACGGGTCTCTCTGCTTCTGAGTGTGCAATGTGATTGAAAGCTTTAGTGCACTAGTCAGCGTTCCCCCTTAGCTAACTAGTAAGCGTTACTTCCCGCTAAATGGAATCATGGATCTTGCTCTCCTCATTCAATCAAAAATCTATCTATCCATAGCTTGGAGCTTTCTAGTTTTGATAGAATGAAGAGTTTCCTGGGCTGTACTGATAGCATCATGTATTTGCCTTCCATTGAGGACCGGCAGGGTGCGTAGCACGCTCGACTAATAAGGCCGCCATCGGCTCGACTGATAAGGATGCGCAAGCAGGCTCGACTGATAAGGCCGCCATCACCTTTAGGTGCTCGACCATAAGGACCTTTAGGTGCTCGACTGATAAGGATGCGTAAGCATGCTCGACTGTTAAGGCCGCCATCACCTTTAGGTGCTCGACCATAAGGGCCGCCATCAGAGGATGCGTAAGCAGGCTCGACTGTTAAGGACCCTTTAGGGGGCTCGACCATAAGGACCTTTAGGTGCTCGACTGATAAGGACCCTTTAGGGGGCTCGACTGATAAGGAGAGGAGAGGATGCGCAAGCAGGCTCGACTGTTAAGGCCGCCATCACCTTTAGGTGCTCGACTGATAAGGACCTTTAGGTGCTCGACCACCGCCTTTTAGTTACTTATTTGAGAGGGGCACCCAATAAGTAAATTGAATGCGTAAGCATGCTCGACTGTTAAGGCCGCTATCACCTTTAGGTGCTCGACCATTTTTTGACTTATTTGAGGGGCAAATAAGTCAATTGAAGAGGACCTTTAGGATGCGTAAGCACGCTCGACTAGTAAGGACCCTTTAGGGGGCTCGACCAAAAGCCCCCCCACCCAATAAGTAAACCCAAGAGGTGCTCGACCATTTTTTTGACTTATTTGAGGGGCAAATAAGTAAATTGAATGCGCAAGCAGGCTCGACTGTTAAGGCCGCCATCACCTTTAGGTGCTCGACTGTTAAGGCCGCCATCGAGACCCCCCCACCCAATAAGTAAACCCTAACCTTTAGGTGCTCGACTGATAAGGCCGCCATCGAGAGGATGCGCAAGCAGGCTCGACTGTTAAGGATGCGCAAGCAGGCTCGACCATAAGCCCCCCCACCCAATAAGTAAATTGAACCTTTAGGTGCTCGACCATTTTTTGACTTATTTGAGGGGCCAATAAGTAAATTGAATGCGTAAGCAGGCTCGACTGATAAGGACCTTTAGGTGCTCGACCAAAAGGACCTTTAGGTGCTCGACTGATAAGGCCGCCATCGAGAGGCCGCCATCACCCTTTAGGGGGCTCGACTGATAAGGACCCTTTAGGGGGCTCGACTGATAAGGACCCTTTAGGGGGCTCGACTGATAAGGACCCTTTAGGGGGCTCGACTGATAAGGACCCTTTAGGGGGCTCGACTGATAAGGACCCTTTAGGGGGCTCGACTGATAAGGACCCTTTAGGGGGCTCGACTGATAAGGACCCTTTAGGGGGCTCGACTGATAAGGACCCTTTAGGGGGCTCGACTGATAAGGACCCTTTAGGGGGCTCGAC
>Ga0139314_100508_pt1 | contig 10572 bp, 13 predicted proteins | sample In2P11_FD_99376 | JGI IMG/M metagenome (GOLD analysis project Ga0139314, IMG submission 99376)
CCGCCATCACCTTTAGGTGCTCGACCATTTTTTGACTTATTTGAGGGGCAAATAAGTAAATTGAAGAGGACCTTTAGGTGCTCGACTGATAAGGCCGCCATCGAGAGGAGAGGAGAGGACAATTGAGGATTCCCGCTCCTACAGAGACCCAACCAACCAAGGTCCGGAGGGCTTGCGCTTCTGAGGGCAAGGAATTGATTGCTTGCTTGACGTTAGGAAAGCAAGGAAATCCAAAAGCTCTTAGAGGCTAGGTTTTTCTAGCCTATAGATTATTCCGAGTGGCTAGCTAATATTGTTCTGGTCATGAAGAAGAATGGCATAGTTTTAGTTTGCATGGATTATCGGGACCTAAAGTCTACTAGCCTAAAAGACAACTTTCCCTTACCCTCCATTGATCAGTCGGTAGATTTAGTGGTTGGGTATGAAATGATGTCAATCATAGAAGGCTTCTTAAGTTATAACTAGATCCTAATATCCAATGAGAATAGACATAAGATAGCCTTTCACTAGGAGTGGGAAACTTCTTATTATAGAGTCATGCCCTTAGGCATCAAAAACATAGGAGACACATACCAACGTGCTATGACCACCACATTCCATGATATTATCCATAAGATCTTAGAGTCCTATGTTAATGACCTACTAGATAAGTCCCTGTTGTGTAGTGACCATCCCAAGGACTTCTGTACTATTTGATTATGCCTTCATACCTATAAGATCCTATTAAGCCTTGGCAAATGTGTTTTTGGTGTTACCTCAGGAAGGAACTTCAAGTTGCTTTCCCTCTGAGGGGAAGGAACGAGTGAGACCGTAAGGGAGAGGTAAGTTGCTGGGTTACATCATGTCCTGTCGAGGTATTTACATAGACCCTACAAAGGCTAATACCATCATAGAGATGTCGTAACCCCATAGTATCAAGGCCATCTGATCCTTTCTAGGCCATGCCAGAGTCATCTTACACTTTATAGATGGTTTCACTGAGGTCTCCCACCCCCTTACTCACCTGTTGAAGAAGGGTACACCCCTTGCCTATAATGATGAGTGTAAACAACCCTTTTCACAATTTAAGAGTACGCTTATCTCACCGCCCATATTGATATCACCAAAATAAGATCATCCTTTCTTACTATATGTGTCTACCTTCAACTAGGCCATATTTTTTGTCCTTATGCAAAAGGATGATGGTTAGAGAAAGCATGCAGTCTACGCCCATTAGTAGGAACCTAGTTGATTATGAGACGTGCTACACACCTATAGAGAAGCTATGTCTTGCTATTGTTTTCGCTATGCAGTGACTTCACCATTACTCACTAAGTCAGGAAACACATGTCATCTCTTAATCAAAGCTGCAGAAATACCTAATCTTCAAACCTGCCTTGTCTAGTCACTATGCCAAATGGATCTGACTATTCCAAGAGGTTTATTTACACTTTATGACCTAAAAGTCCCTGAAGAGGCAAGCCATAACTGACTAGTTGGCTAATGCCTTAACACTTGAGACCTTGCATGATGATGCCACCTAACTTAAGCCTTCTGTAGCTTGCAAGGAACCTACAGCTAAGCCATCCTTTATTGTAGAGCCTAACACATGGACTATGTATTTTGATGGTGCCAGAAAAAAAGAAGGTGTTAGCACTAGTATTGACCTTCTAGCTCCTGAAGAAGAGTACTCCTTTTACTTTGCTTATTTACTTTCTTTCTCTTGCACCAATAATGTAGCCAAATAGAAGGCCCTTATCCTTGGCCTGTGCACAGCCCTAGACTTAGGTGTGACCTCTATCTAGGCATTTTGTGACTCTCAACTAGTGGGAAATTGAATCCAAGGTGCGAAGCCGCTTGTCCCTCCGGGGGCAAGGATATCTGCCACCAATAGACCCCATTGAAGAGGTTTCAGGAGCTATTGAGCTATTATTCGCTACGCCCAACAATATAAGATGAAGTAAGCCTGACCTAGTCACATCTAGTTTAGTCATATTACGTATAGAAAGAAACCACCTATAGGTAGCACGTTAGCAGATTTCAATTAGAAGTCTTTTCTTTTCTTTGGATAACGGCAAGGGTCCAGTCTGGTATTCATCAATCAAAAACCAAGTGAGCATCAAGCTATGTTATAATATTAGGGGTTTATACTTAGGGCAGTAGACAAACTCAAAAGATATGCCCCAAACACGTCGCCCCATTCAAAACCCATCCTTGGGAAGTGGCACTATATTTGTGTTAGATAAGGATTAGCAAATTAGGAACCTCTTTGGAGTTGAAGGGTGCCCATGTCTTAGCGCAAGTTGGTTAGGGGTCATCAGCTCCAGGATTCTTCTTCGAATCGAGTAGGGTAAACAGGGAAATATGAACATTTGAAACCCTAAGTGACTATTCTATTAGGGTAGTTATAAGAAACGTTCGCCTCAACATTAGAATAATCAGTGGTGTTCCACCCTTGCTTGCTGTTAATATGCGCTTGGAACTAGGTATCGATCCCGGTATGGAATTGGCATCTTATATAATGGAATTTCCTGCACCACCTACCTTCGTCTATGGTGTCTAGGCCTTTGCCTCTCCATAACTACTATAATAAAATAGGCAACGACAATTTATAGTGCTTAGTGAGTTCTAAACAAATAGTTACTCGCAAATTTGAGTATTTTGAAACTAACGCGAAATTGCAAATTACTAAGTAACATTTTCTATTGATACCAAGGTGACCGAGTCATTGAATGAATCCCGAGTGCGAGGGTGCATCTTATAAGAAGAGCAACCGAATTTTGTGGAGTTCTGCTGTAATATCCACCCCAGCTTCGTAGAGGATCAATTCCCAGATCATACGAGAATATAGCGAGATTTTCCGCATATCGTACGCCAGCTTAACATATTCGTATTTCCCGGTACTCGTGCCAGACTCTAAGAGAAAGATTTAGCAGTACCTATGCCTGGTTCGAAGAGTAGCTTTTGCCAAGACCTCTCATGAATAGACCAGGTTCGTACAAGAGAATTTATCACAGTCACAGGCGGGCCGCGCTTGCCTACTATGGACATACACCATTTTGAGCACCACTCCTAAAGAAGACGAGTCAAATAGGGGACAAATGTTAGGTGCAAGTGGACTGTTGGGTACACTACTTTTTCCCTGCACACGCGGCTGCACATGCGGATTCGATATATCATAATTGCTTCTTGCTTCCAGAGAGGGCCTATCTCGGGCAGACCCCTATTTTGGTACTGCATAGAGATACTCGGTGGGGTAGGTCGAGTCAATATGAATTGAGCAAATGCCCTAGTAGCCATCCGACGCGGTCCACTTTTCAATCTATGGGTATTGTTCCGACAAAGGAGCTAATCCGAGGATTGCATGATGTCTCCCTAGGGGCGTAAGAAGCGGCTGGAACAATCAGACGATGAAAGAGGAGTTGACTAAGCCGTACTAGGTGGGGTAGACCTGGGAAATGAAGATGGCCGAAGCCAGCGTGAGAAGCGGGTACCTCGGCACTCCATCCATCTCGTATTGAGGGGTCGCAATACTTGCTACCAGATCTGGGCGCAACCAAATCTGGAGTTGGTCGTCCCGGCCACGAGCGCGCCCACCACCCCATTCAGCTTGAGCGGGTATCAGCGTTTTCATACTTGGGCTTGCGGCCCCTTAGCCTCAGTTCTCCGACCCTAACAGCTCAGGTATTAGGCAGAGAATGCAGCGATTTCCGCACCTACGCTTTAGGTGTTTTGCTGACTGCCCCGGAAGGCTTACCATGAGGGGCCTAGTAACCTACTTCTCCCTCGTCCGAAGACACTAGCCCGATAGATCTTAATAGTCTGGATGGACAAGCCAGCCCAAGACCTTGAGTAGGAAAGGATAACCCCCCCCCCACCCCCATAGATCAGGGGGGGGAGAATAGGTCATCACAGGCAGGTCACAAGACAAGGAACAACCCTTGATCAAGACCGAAGGCGAACGCCAGTATCCATCTTCCCGCTCATTGGAAGGACTGATACAATTTTGGGCTAAGCCAGAGTCAGGATCAATAGAAAGTTGAGGGAAGCTTTTCTTTTCTTGTATTCTCTTGTCCTACTATTAAGGTCAGGATCTATAAGGTTAGGTAGGTTTCGGTCGAGGAAGCCATAAGCTAATAAGCCAGCCCCAGTGTTCAGAGAAAGACCGGGATGCTTGGCTAGAGCAGGGCCCGGATTCCTATATAACTCGATAAACTATGGATAGCGGATAATGGCGTGTGTATGAATAAATCTACAAATCATGACGGTCTGGCTGTTTTTGACCCGAAAACCAGATGAAAAAGGATTGTTGGATCCAGGCTAACCCCAAGCCCGTTATCGACGGCCAAGCCCGAGTCAGGTATTGGGCAATGCCCGAGGAAGGAAAGAAAGTCTTGTCTAGGAAGGCTCACTGAATGATCTTTTCTAGAAAGTAAAGCCAGTATCTTCGAGAGGGCACTGCGCGAGGAACCGAGTCTTTTATTGGGCTAAGCCCGAGTATTGGAGCCTTCGCTCAGCGAGAGCTGGGAGCGCCCCAACTTGCGGAGGATCTGCAACTTTAGTATATGCCCCTGGCATTCACTGATTATTGACCTAAAGACGCTTTCACCATGACTGATTATTGACCTAAAAACCAATGAAATAGACTTGATTTACAACTAGAATGAATACCTGCGACTAATGGCACCACAATTGGATTTGGATCCGTATCTCGGCGGGGTGATGACTCTAAAACTGGCTAAAATACTGGAACAGCTATGTTCCACACGCCCTCGTATATAATAGCTATCACTCTGCGAATACAGTCAAAACTCAATTAGTTGGTAAAGGCATTTCCCATATATCGCGCACGGGGTGGGGCCCCCACATTCATGAGGTTCACTGCATCATTAACTGCCTCTACCTCTATGCCCAGCGTTTGCTTTGACGCTGCTTTGTGGGTGGGGTAAACTGCCTTTTTTCTACCTGGTACATTCATTGATGAAAAACATTAGAGTTTGATATTACGGCCCTAGTCCTACCGACAATGTGGTAGAGGGAGTTTTAGGTTTCATTGATGTATTTCATCCTAAGGACCAAGAGATCAACGGCAATGCCTTTACTGGACATCAAGCCCAAGCTGAATATGGAAAATGTGGACAATCAACGAAAGAATGGTAATGCCAAGAAGAATGTCCGCCATAACAATGAGCCCGTCAGGAATGTGTGTGCAAACCTAGCCCCATCTTCCAACCAAGCCAATGGGGACTCTTGAAATGTCGAGTATCAAGATGAACAACCAACATAGATGAAAGTCATTGATATTCCTTCTAGGTCTCATACATCATGGAGCATTGTTAATGAGCTTTCATACACTTTGTCTAATCAATATTTCATGGATATCTTAAGACTTAACCATATCATAGAGAACAAATGCTTAGAGCACTTCATGGCATGGAGGTGGCCCCTCCACCTCATCCGGGCCAAGCTCCTACCATTCCTGCCGCATGTAATGCCCTAGAGATGTGGGATGTCGTCAATTCCATTGAAATTGATAAGACCACTCTAAACAATGGTGTCATTACCTTTCTCCTCAATCAAATGATTAGTGTTTAGAACCTCCTTATAGATGATGATCCTCCCCTCTTCATTGAGGTTAGAATTGGCCGGAGTCGAGAGAGTGCTTGTAGATGAGGGCTCTAGAGCATGTGTAGCACCGTTTCACTTCCTTCAACATCTTAGCTACACCCTCCTCCATGCGCTCTCAAATCCACAAGCTTATCCCTTAGGAGCCCCGTCCACACTAGCATGAATTCCGCGCCGCCTTCCGCCCAAACTCCTTACTACTCCCATCCCCGCGGCAATTACCCGAGCACCAAAACAGAGAGTTAAGAGTCCAATTAGAGAGAAGTTGCCCGCAAGGCCAGTGGAGCGCACTAAGGTGTAGTTAACGGAATAACCTGCCCTAATCATAAGGTAAACATACCTCCACCCATTGATCTTATTGAACCTGCAGTAGAAGTTGATCCAATCGAGCAGTTGACCGCCATCGTTAAGCCTTTTACCTTTGACCCGGCATTAGATCATAATAACTAGGTTCTCTCTTTTCTTATAACGAAATGAAGGGAAGGTCCGGAGGGTCTTGCGCTTCCGAGTGCAAGGAACACACCCATCGGAACAAGCACTTCTGAAAGCTCTGTTGGTGAAACTACTACTTTTGGTTGGTTCTTAGTCAATTGGATTTGGATCTTTATTTGTATGTAAATAGCTCCGGAACCATAACTTCAACCGGATCAATTGGATAAGGAACTGCGCGAAGGGAAGCTGGGGGCTATTGATCTGCTGTAGTACCCGGAAATGGATCTGCCTTCTTCGCTGCTGCTAATGATGCTTCTATCTTAGCGACTGGTGGTATAGGTGGTGCTTATAGCTCAGATGCTTACTCAGGTGCTTCTATCTATGCTTCTCATGTGTTTGGGCCTTTATCTGTAACTGGATCTAGGGATGGAAGGGATGCTCGTTCTGGAATAGGCTCCGCTCCTTCCTTTGCACCGGAATATGGGTCTCGATCTCAATCAACAAGGTCACTACTTGGTTATGAATCTACAGAAGAAACTACTGAATCGACTGGAGGATCTGAAACTGGCTATGCTCTAGCTGGAAGGTATGCTGCTTCATCAACGGCTTAACCATTTCAAGGGGCTTCATCGGCAGAATCTTCACCTCGATCTCTAAAATCAGACTAATAGCACCATGAAACTTATAATAGGTAATAGGCGCTAGGGACCGCTGAGATGGACGGCTTTGTCCGGCTATGGTAGTAACGGATGCTTCCACTGGTGCTATCTTAGCTGCTTGCTGGTGTTTCCTTAAGAGTCCATGTTATCATACGGTTCGATTTGGTCAGGAAAGACTCTTCGCGACTGGTTTTGGGTTGCTCCTGTTGATTGATTTGGTTGGTAGGGTTGCTTCAGGTCCTTCGTTTCGCTGGTGGGTAGGCCCTGCCCGGGCCAGATTAAGCGCCTTTCCCGCATCTGGAGGATCTGAAATGGGCACAGAAACTTCTACTTTATAAAGCGCTTCTACCTACCCTGCTCCCTTCTATATCACTTATGCTAATGAGACTATAACTGGGAAAGATACCGGCTATAGCACTGAAATTAGTTGTGGGTCAACCTTAGCTACTGACTACAAAATTGGTCGGAAAAGCTAGTAGTATGTACATGATTCAGTTGATCCTTTAGTTGCAATTCCAAGTTCATATGCATATCCAGATGTTTCATAAACCCTGTGAACTACCGTAGTAGCGGGAGGAGAAGCATAGGTTGGAACAAAGGACCCGACAGGGGGCTCGACTGATAAGGAGAGGAAATTTCCAGAAAGAGAGATTCAGATTTATATCCAGTGGGAGAACCCGTTGCTTTTTCGTCTTTTACGGGTCAAAACACTGATCCTTATTTTACGGGAGAACCCGCTGCTTTATCTTCTTCAACTACTGAAGAGAGCAAGTAGATCAGGATATTGATTGTAAGCTTCAGCAGCTAAAGCAAATGCCTTAATGTGATCTGATGGATTTCCTTTCCCATCAAATTGAGTCAATTTAGGTGTCTAAATAGGTAATCTAACATCCTGTAATCTAGTGGTGAAAGGATTCTGATAGTATTGCTCGAGTTCATCTCCAAGAGGTGGAGAGGTTCGTACCTCACCCCTGTTGATTGACCTTGAATCTCAGGGGGAAACATAAGAGGAACAGCAGTACTGGTATCTCCATTGATTGGTAAAACATAAGAGGGATTAGGTCTCTGCTGACTTGTCAAAATTTGCTAAATATTCGTCATTTTTGACAACAATGGATCATTATTATTCGTCATTGGACCTTGACCTCCATTATGACCATATCCTTGATTAACCCTGGGTTGGGTATCTAAATTAGGGCTAGACGCAGCTTGCCCACGTGTATAATTCACATTCTGATGTCTGTGCTCATGATATGCTTGTGTGGGCGAAGGAGGAGCTCTTTGATTCCTCAATTCATCTACATTTCTCTTTAGGTAATTCATATCCTTCTCATAATAGGTCAACTTGTTAACAACAGATTGAAAAGCTTGACTCATCCTACGTATTTCGCCAAAGAGTCCGCTAATAACAGAATTATGTGGTGGTTGCTCAGGAGGTACTAGATAACTACCAGGTGGATGAGGTGGTACGCTTGAGGTTGAAGCAAGATTATTGGCCTGCGGGAATCTAACATGCACTTGCGAAAGTCGTCTCTGTCGATCACGCAGATGGTCATCCTGCCCTCGACCAGGCATGGTGGGAGGCAGCGATGCTCTGCGCGAGTAACCTTCAACCAACTAGGTAGGCCTCTAGGCTCCGCTGGACGACAGTCGTCGACGTTCCTCCCGTCGTCTGACCGTCCTTGTGGTGGATCCACTCACTCAACTGACGGATCCACTCCCTGTGCTTTCTCTCTCAGCCTAACTGGATCCACTCACTCAACTGACGGATCCACTCCCATCCCACTGGATCGAGGACCCTTTAGGGGGCTCGACTGTTAAGGACCTTTAGGTGCTCGACCATAAGGACCGGTAGGGGCTCGACTGTTAAGGCTTGGTAGGCAGTCATTTACTTACAGGCGAGCTCGCCTTAGCAGCTTATCCTTTTTTGGCCTCTCACCCTCTTTCATTTAAGCCCCCACCCAATAAGTCAAATGAAGAATGGATCAACCAAATAATGAGGTTTCTATTTCTTCGCCTAACCCACTCTTTGAAGTAAGGGTAACTTCACGCCCCCCCCCATATCCAATTTGCACGAATGAAACGAATATGATCTATGACTTACGAGCATATACAAGTGCCTCCGAAAGGTACAAAGCATATAAGCGCTGTACCCAGAACTCTTATCTCGCTCAAAAAACCAAAGACCATAGGGTGAGGTCGAGCTTGTGATAAAAGGGTGCTTTCATAATTTCCAACTCCTTAATAAAGACAGAAATGGGGTGTCCGGGAAAAGCCATGGAACCCCATCTTTCTAATCCCCTGATCGCTATCGCTTGCCTGGTGTTCGGGAGGAGCGCTACTGATCGCTATCGCTTGCCCCTTGATCCTGGTACCGGATGAAGTGTTCCCCTGGCGATCAACCCCACTTCCACTAGACTATTGCTTCGACCCTTGAGCTTCCTTGGATAGATACTACAGCCTTCCCCCTTAGACGCTTGCATCCTACCACTCGGCTTAGGTCACTAGACACTGAGTTGAAGCTTTGGCTCGGGGCCCCTCTGACCCCTATATACTGCGAATAGTCTTGGATGCTTGACTTGGTTGAAGCTGCTTTGAGCAAGAATTCAATTACTGCTTGAGGACGTGGGGATAGCTCTTTCAGGTCTTGGCAGATCAGGTCTTGTCTTGTCAGATCACGTCTTGTCTTGTGATGAGGTGAGTCAGGCCGATTGTGAGTCCGACATTCCGGGAGTCAACAACCTCAGGACAAAGAAAGATAGCTTGCTTTTGTCACCTTATCATACACTCCGGGGGCCGAACACGGAAGAAAGAGATAAAAAAACTACCCCATTCAGAAACGAGTTTAGAGCCACGAATGGAGAGAGAACAACGAGTGGACAACGAACGAGTTGCAACGATTGACGAGTGGAGACAATCAGGTCTTGTAGGTACGGTCTTGTCAGGGAAGGTACGGTCTTATCAGAGCGGGTACAGAGTCTATCAGGGCAGGGATTCTCAGAGCTGGTCTTATCTGGGCGGGTACAGGTCTTATCCAGTCAGGTGAGGCGAGTAAGGCCCATAGCAAGTCAGACTTTCCGGGAGCCATCAACGGGGCGGGGTAAACTACGGTCTTATCTTGTACGGTATTATCTGGGCGCAGGTACCGGTCTTATCCAGGCAGGGCTTATCAGGGAAGGTCTTATCCAGTGAGGTCAGGTGAGTGAGGCCCATAGCGGAGTCGATGGACGCTACCGCTAAGGTCAATGGACGCTTACGCTAAGAAGCGGAGTCGATGGACGCTAACGCTAGGAAGGAGGGATGGATCGACACAGCTTGCCCCTGATCGCTATCGCTTGATGATCGAACTCGCTTGCCCCTTGAACCTGTTACCATGAATTGTTCCCCTGGTGATTATCCCACTTCAACTAGACATACGCCTCGACCCATGAGCTGGACTGAATCGTTACCCTAGCTATTACCCCCGCTTCCTCTTGAAAGATGCATCTACCCATGTTATGAGCCACACAGGATTATATACGCGCTCGCTCCACCCCTGGCTCTTGGTCTAGGGGGGGGTGGATCTCGCCTGGGGGTTACTTTGGCTCGCTCCCCCCCTTGGCCTTGGAGGGGATCTCGCCCATGGTACCTTATCCTGGTTTCACTTATAACGGACCGATAGGAAATGAGCTTTCAGTTCAATCCGCATTATACCTTCCCTTTACTCATTAACGCCTTTAGAATGACTTCCCTTACTGCCTTCCCTTACTCCCTTTTCTTTATTTGAAACTTCCTCTCCTCTCCCTCTTCAATTTACTTATTGGGTGGGGGGGCTTATGGTCGAGCACCTAAAGGTCCTTAACAGTCGAGCACCTAAAGGTTAGGGTTTACTTATTGC
>Ga0139314_100509_pt1 | contig 10569 bp, 16 predicted proteins | sample In2P11_FD_99376 | JGI IMG/M metagenome (GOLD analysis project Ga0139314, IMG submission 99376)
ACATCACCGTGTTCTCAAAATTTGATAAACAACACTTAGATCATCTAAGGTAGGTTTTCATCAAATGCAGGAAGTATGGAATTTCTTTGAATCCCAAAAAATCTTTATTTGGGTTAGAAGAGTGAAAGTTATTAGGCCATATAATCTCTAAAGATGGTATCCGAATAGATCCTGTAAGAATTGAAGCCATCTTACAAATACAACATCCTAGGAGCATTAGGGAATTATAAGCCTTTTTAGGAAAATTAATTTTCTTAGGAGATTTATTTCTAAATTAGCAAAATTAATTAGGTCATTAAACGATATGTTGAAAAAAGATATTAAGCTAGCCTTAACAAAAACACCAGTTCTGATCAGTCCAAAGTTTGATAGAGATTTCATTATTTTTTCCTTTGCCTTAGAACACACAATTGTTGCAGTTCTACTGCAAAAGAATGATGAGGGCTATGAACAACATTTTGCCTTTTTTAGCAAAGCCCTGAGAGATGCCCCTTTAAAATACAATATAATGGAAAAGCAAGCCTTTACTTTGTCAAAGCTATCAAATATTTTAGAGTTTACATTTTATATTCTCATATAATAGCCTATGTCCCCAATTCAGTAGTCAAGGATATCCTAACTCAAGATGGTCCAAATGGAAAGAGAGGGAAATGGATTGCTACTATATTAGAATATGACCTAGAAATCAAACTGACAAAGTTAATCAAAGGCCAAGGTTTAGCCAAGCTTATGGCTGAATCGAATTGTCAGGCCTTAGATAGTAATTTTATTGTAGAAATGGATAATGGAGAGGATATGGTGACTCCACCAATTAGCCAAGCCTTTATTGAATCACCATGGTATGATGACATCATATGTGTTCTACAAAATCTACAAGCTCCTCCTAAATTATCGAGAACCAAAAGCAGATTTTTAAAAATCAAATCTTTAAGATTTTGCATAATTGACAATGCTTTGTTTTGGAGGAATCATGAAGGTATCCTTCTTAACTGTTTATTGAAAGAAGAATCTAACAAGGTGTTACAAGAGTTTCATGCAGGTCACTGCGGAGGACATCTTTACTGGAAAACCATTGCTGACAAGATTCTTAGAGCTGGTTTCTATTGGCCTATTTTGTTTTCTTATGTAAAGAAGTTTGTAACTTCATGTCATAAATGTCAAATTTTTTAAGGAAAGAAAAAGATTTTACCCCTACCCTTTGTAAGATATGATCCATTTTAGGAAGAGGGTAATTGTCTTTGAGTGAAACTTCATTAAGATTCCTGAGATCAACACAAAGTCTGATCTCACCAGTTTTCTTCCTTGTTGGCACCAAATTTGAAACCCAATTAGAGAATCTAATTGGTGCTATTATCTTGGCTTCATACATCCTTCTGATTTCCTTTTCAATAGAAGGCAATAGGATGGAATTGATCCTCCTAAGCTTCTACCTGAAAGGTTTCTGGTTTTCTTTTATGGGGATAATGTGTTGTATGATGCTGGTGTCATAGTATTTGAGGTCCTCATAACTCCAAGCAAAGATATCTTGGAATTCCTTTAATAGTTCAAGGTATTTCACTTTTTCAGTAGGAGGCAAGGACTTTGAAAGTTTGATCAATTTTGGATTTTCCTTAGTGCCTATATTACACTCCTCTATGTCAGATTTTAAGGGTTCCATCTTTGGTTTTCTAGGGACATCACTTGAATCAAACAAGTCTTCCAAAGGGGTTAATCCTTTGGGAAAAATGTTGTCTTTGAGATTAATGATTTCAGAATATTCGTTGATTATCTCATCAATTTCAACTTGCTTTAGGTTTTGTACATCAAATTTTGTAAATTTAGTAGGATGGAATCTATCTATCTTTCCATCTTCTATTTCATTAATTTCTATTTCATCTTTAAAATCAGGATCTAATGTTATGTCTATATCTATATTACTATTTACAAATTCTTCCTCTAAGGTTAAAAAATTGTTTATTTGTTGGTCATTAGCAAATACTTGCCAATTTTTCAAGTTATCTGGGATAGCAGGTCTGTGCCTGACCTCATCAGTGTATTGACAAACATTGCTAAACTATGAGCCTGCATATTATGCTTCCTAGGAATTACAACAACTTTGGTTTCTAGGAAAGTGTTTAGTATTTCTATAATGGTTCCTATGTAACAACTTAATCTTGGGTCTTTGGTCATATATACAAATTTAATATGTTTTATCACTAATTCAAAGTCTCCCATGATAGAAACTCTTATAGCGCCTAGTTTCCTAACTAATTCAAGACCTAAAATAAATGCTTCATACTCAGCCATGTTGTTAGTGCATTTAAAATTCAGTCTGTAAGCATGGCCCTCTGAGTGATCATTCTCGAGATTATATATCCACACTCCTACTCCTGCTCCTAACTTATTCACTGATCCATCAAATTCAAGGTGCCACAATATCTCATGTTCATAATTTTCACTGTTAGGGGGAAGAAATTTTTCCTTGTTTGAAGTGTTTTGATCATCTTGTTTATTGGAAATCTCTTGAGTTTGGACAATTTCTTGTTTAGTTGTAACTGCAATTTCTTTTGGTTTTGAAATAATACTATTTGAAGTGGTTTGTTGTGTTTGTTCAGCATTATACAAAATAAAAGAATCAATATCAGAATGCAAGGAGTAGATAGGAAAGTTTTGAGGTCTATCCTAACTACTCACCACATATTTCATTGGGGTCTCTCTATACAACTTTTTAGGTTGTCCAAAGACTGAGATTGTGGCATATGACATGTCAAGTTGTAAAAACCCTTGGAGTTTAGCCCCCCATGATCTAGACAATAGCATGCCATATTTAGGTGGGATGTCAGCGACTACTATATCCATGAGAATGGTTTTAGCAGGATATTGTACTAAGGAAACACATAGGTCTTTGATTAACCCTAGACATTTTACTTGACTTGAGTCAAATGAAAATAAGTCCTTGTAAGGTTTGGTAATGTCCAAGTTTAATTTTTCCATAACCGATTTAGGCATTAAATTTTGTGAAGCTCTTGAATCTAACATTGCATTGTGCAAGATTTTATCATGAATGCTAAGGCTAATATAAAAGGGTGGTATCCCTCCTTCTAATGGTTTTCCATTAAAATCAAGACCAAATATAAGCTCAGGCTAATCATCAAACAAGTTGACAGAGTCTTCATTCTCAACAAAGTTTAAGGTTTTGTTTATTTGAGACTTATAGGTTTCACTTTTAATCAACTCTGTTAAGGGAACTGAAATTTTTAGTTTAGCCACCTCTACTCCCAAATTGAAAGGCAAAGGGGCTTTCTCTATTTTAGTGCTTGGAAATTTCATAGCAAGAATTGGAGTAGGTTGCTCTTCTTTTTCTGCATTTGAGGTCTTTTTCTGTGGATTTTCTAATATGGTGTCTGGAGATTTCTCCACTGTCTCCTTGGAGGGGATTGAAGTGGATGTTTGATCATTATGGGGTTGGTCATGGGTTATATCTACAATGGTGGGACCAGAAGGGTTCTAATTTGGTCTAGGGAGGATTTGGAGAGTTTTAGAAACTGGAGCTGCTTTGATCTTCTTAGGTTGATTTAGTACTGTTTTCTTGGTTTGGTTAGGAGTATCAGAACTCTTTTTAGTCCTTAAATTGTATTGTTTGTGTACTTCAAAAATGGAAAAATCATACCCTTGCTTATAATCAAATGATTCTCCGAATTGGGTCTATAATTGTTGTAGCATATGCAGTTCCTGCTCATCTTGGGTCAAGAAGACAATTTTCTCATCATCTAATCCCATCAAGTTAATTTGTGTGTCTTGTTTAGGGCCATTTGAATGGGATGTTTCAACATAGTTTTCTTGAAATGGAGGCCTAATATTTTGATCTGGTCCATTCTTTCCAGTATTTTGATTCCGATTCTTTCTAAAGTTTGGATTTATCACTGGAGGTGCCTATTGATTATCCCATTGATGCTTCCTCTCAATGTTTTCTATCCTATCCATCAGTTTTTCCATACCCTTGGTTAGAACATCTATTTTAAGATCAGAGGGTGAGGCTTCATCTTTGGCAGGTCCTCTCCTTTCATTCCTAACCCTAGCTCGTTTTGCTAGCAAGTTGGCTTCTACACTAACTATTACACTCTGCATGTCTTCTAAAGTTGGAGGATTTCTCTCTCTGAGTTGGAAGGCCATATCAGTATCAAACCCATCAGGAAACTTTATTAGTGCTAAGTTAGGTTGGGGTCTAAGATTGACTGGTATTGCATTGTATATACTTTTAAATATGGTACAGTAATCCCGGACTGTTTCATTTGGTCCTCTTCTGATGTTTTTGTATCCTAAAAGGATCTGCAGAGGGTTATTTTTCTTTTCCAATCTATTTAAAACTTGTTGATAAAATATATCTAAACTATCTATGCTATTAGCAGGTAAATCTCTAAACCATTTCCTAACATCACCAGCTAGAGTCTAAGCAAAAAGTCTCATTTGAACATCTCCAATATCAATTTCATGCAATTCAAAGTAGTTTGTCATTTTGTTTATGTGATGTTGTGTTGTATAAGGTCCTATTCCATCAAATTGGACAATTTTGTTTTGGTAATCTTGTGGCATGACACCAAGTGGGGCAGGTAACACCAGAGGAGAATATCTATTTTCCATGGCTCTAAGTTGGGCAGGACTAAGAAGTGGGGTTGGAGTACTAGGAGATGATACAGTAGTTGATGGAGAAATAGGAGTAATAGGTGATTGATGGGTAATGATAGGTTGGTAGGGAAGTGAAGGTATAAATGGAGGTGAGGAATGAACTTCAGAGGTGGAAGGGAATAATGGTGAACTAAGGCTAGCTGACCCTGGTTTAGAAAGGCTAGGGATATTAGCGGTAGTAAGGGATGACTGATGGGAATTTAGAATATACTCATTAATTGACTGGTTTGCATTTTGGAATTTGAGGTCTGCAATAAACTCTGGATCTAGAACTATGTCATCAAGTGAACTTTCAGACTTGGTTCTAAATAGGGAAAGGTCAAATGACTCATCAATGGGGAGGTCTTCTAAAAACAACCACTCATTAGGGCATGAATCTGCTTTGATTGAAGGTGTTGGACTGACTGAACTCTCTTGTCTTTTGGATCTTCTCGAAATCAAGTTGGGATTACCCACTACTGGGGCAGGGTTTGGATTTGGATTGGCCCTAGTATAGTGAGTTCTCCTTGAAGCCAGAGTTTTGAGCTTTTCTAATTACTTTTTTGTTGTGAAATTTTGTAAATAACTTCTAATAAACCCTTCAAGAGGCTTGAAATAAAGTATTGAAATTTTCTCAAAGGTTTATTAAGAATGAGGATTTGAGTTCCCCAGTATGGTTGCCACTATGTTATCACTCAGAATTTTTCCCTAGAAGTTATCAAAAGAAGGAATCATCCGAGGTAACCACAAACCAATATTTTAGGCTTAGGTTCTAGCCAACCTGAGTCTAGAGAGGGCTCTCTCTTTATAATTTAGCTTTGCTTTTATGGGATTTTAGGCTAGTTCTTAGTGTTCATGAGGTTTTGTTTTGAATTGAAGGTTAGGTGGTGGAATTCTTAGAGCAGATGGATAGAGCTTTATCTTCAAGCCATTGGGCTATGGAGTCAATAAATGGATAGCATAACTGGACCAGATCATTAAAGGGAATGTTCACAGGGTAGGCTAGCAAAGCAGAAGGCAAATCTTCAAGTCTGATGGATGAAATGATTCTAACCAGGGTGAAATTGCACTTAAGAATCCTTAGACCGGGATCAGAATGAAGAACAGAGGGTGATCATGAACAAAGGGCAATTAAGAATCCTTTGTTATAGACCAGAGGAGAAACTATGAAAGAAAAGGAGCAGTTAAGAATTCCTTAGCTAAGATAGTTTAGGAGAAAACATTCAGAATGTAAAACAATCAAGACAGAGTGCATTCAAGCAATTTCTGAAATATCATTCCTTGTTATACGTTTAGATTTTTGAGAAACAAACAAGATTATAAAGAAACGTAAGAGAAAACAACAATAAACATGAGAGAATACTTATTTGTATTTCGATTTACACAAGAATCCTGTAAAATATCTAATCTTTATTCCTTGATCCAGCAAGCCAATCTAGTCATTGATACAATAGAATTTTTTTTGAGAGAAAAAGTCTATAGAAATGTCTTCAATCCACCCTACATACTTCGAAATGTGAAGTATTTATACAAAAAATAATTACAAAATATCTCATAAAAGTTTGAGATTTTATCTAGGGAATAAAATATCTTTATGCATGAAGATAGAGATAGATGTGAAATTGCTTCTTGTTGTCCCTTTTATTGTGTTATTACTGGCTGTCTCTGTTGAGTATTGAGCCCTTTAAGCTGACTGATAGTTGTGGTATTTTCATGCTAGAATCTTCTTTACTTTGATCTTTCACTGATACTCTGTGACTTTGTTACTCTTTGACCCTACTTATCTGTCTTTCACCTGTTCCACCTAGCTGCCTTCATATTTACTGTGCTAACTTTCTGATGTAAAACTTTTTCATAGTAAATCTGTCATTTTTTCCCACCATTCTGCCTCAGGCAATCTCACCTTGAACATTCTTCTGTAAATTTCATCTGCCTCTGTGTATTTTGCAAAATTGGGCTTGGTGAGAAATAAATGCTTCACCTCATGTTCTAGGAAAAACAGGTTCTCCAATGTATCATATAACACTTTTCCAGTGGGCAAAGCTTTAATGCCTGAAGAGTTGGCTTGTTCCTTGGCTAACTTCCTGAGTCTATCACTATAATCCAATTGGGTCATGAGTTTGTAATGGATGACCATAGGACTGGGAAGGCCTTTGTCCCTCAAAATTTGAAATTTAGCCATGAATTTGTCAATGGCTACCTCCATGTTATGGCATTTTTCTTCTACGTTGAGTAGGTTTCTTTTGGAAAGAACCTTTTTAATCTCTAGGATGGATTTAGTCCTATCCTATACACCAAACTCATGGAGCTCAGCTCTGTTCTTACTATTCAGGAGGTGGATGCATCGATTTGCATCCTTAGGTTGGTCTCCTAATTCTTCCCTTACTTTCTGGATAGCCTCAGTGGCTACCTTCACCAATTCAGTTTGCTCAAATATAACTTGGATTGATGGCCAAATGTCATTGACAGAGTCAATGATATTGGCCTAGAGCATCTCTTTAGTTTGTCCTAGTGGCTTCTGCAGTGTTAAATCTTTCTTTAGGACTTTGATTTTCTCACCCATCCTTAGGGCCTTCTGTGTCTCTTCTCTTGTCTGAATTTGGGAAAGTTTACAATCAGTTTCTAAGCTTGCCACTTTCTCCTTTAATCTTTTGAGGCTTGTAGCTTGGATGGACATCTTATCCATAGCTTTTACCAGTTCTGTTGTTTTTTCAGTTGAAGTACCTGCTACTATAGTGGACTCAGTTGTAATTGGAAGTGTTGTGGCAGGTGGAGCTCCAGTGCCAATGATGCTGCCATTGTGGAAGGAACTGCTATTGTCACTGTGGGGATGGCAGTCGTGGAAGTTGTGGCCAAGTCACTTTGCTTGGACTGAATCAAAGTGTCCAACTCCTTCTCTATTGCTTTAAGCTGATCATTTAGCTTTAGGACTAGGTCCATAAGCTCTTCATGTCCTTTTTGTGCTTCTAGGACTTCCATTGTTTGAGGGTGATGCGGCTGGGTAATTTTGAGCTGCTTCTTCAATGCAGCAATGTCATCATTGTTCTTTTTAATTAGATACTATGTTTCTTTCACATCCTTGGGATCATGTCCCAATCCTATCACTAAGTCTTCTAAGGACTTGATTCTTGTATCTTTGGCCTATGAGGAGGCCTTCTCCAACTAAAACTGAGCTGACATATTGTTTAAAGAGTTCTACAATTGGTGGGCTGCTATGGCTTTCCCTGTCAATGTAGAATAAATTATTTCACCTATTTGCTTATGTAGCTCAATCTAGTCAATGGGATGAATATCCCTTGCCAGTACTTCAAAATCCACTCTTTTAAAGTCTGTTGCTACCCTTGGCTGTTGAGTGGTCGGCTTGATGAAATTCATTTGCATTTTCTCCTCTTTAACATCATACGCTGACATAAGCCTTATCTGATTGGTAGGGGTCATCTTCAAATATTGTGCATAGGTTTGGACGTTCAGCCTCTCATTCCTAGCCTTTATTTCTTTGTATCTCTCTTTGATGTCTTGGTATTTATCTGCAGGCATTCTAAAGAGGATACCTCAACACTTTGTTGTCTTTCCAACATCTGAGTGTGTGATGTGGAAGGTTCTAGGATGCCTCCAGATTGAGTGGCCTGCCTGCTCCCATCTCTTTTTGTGCTAGTAACCTCAACTGTCTCCTCTGTATATTCCTATTCAGAGAAAGGATTCACTCTTTGCCTCTTAGCCCAGCTTGTCTCTGCATAGGATTGTGATGTTGGTTTTTCTGAAGTAGTAGCCCCTTCCCTATTTCTCTTGAGGATTTTCTCCTCATTTAGAGGAGTCTGTAAGACTGGGGGGGTACTCATGGCGGCCTCTAGTTTGTATGTTTTCTTTGATTGCTCTGGTATATCTGATTTCTTTGGTACCTTTGATAGGTTTGGTGCTTCTGATTCTTCTTGTACCTGTGATTCTCCTGGCACCTGCAGGAAATAACCCTCATCAACCGGTTTTTCTAGATCAAGTAATGTGTTTTCCACAAAAACTTCAGTACTATCCCCATCATTTAAATTGTTTTCCACCCATTCCAATTGGTTGGCATAATTTTTTATTTTGGGGATGCAGTGATGAATATAGGGAGCCATCTTGTTTTTCTATCTTCTGTTGCAGATGAAATCCAAGGGATCATATCTCCATATGAAGCTCTGTTTTATATTTAATCTTTAAATGATTAGGTTTGTCTCCTTCCCAACTTCTTGGCTATTACAAATAAATGGACCTAATTGGTCTTTTATCCTAAGCTGGGCCTTCTTTTTTGGCTTTGACAAAATGTACCTCATCTAAATTGATTATATGCCTGTAGTAATCTAGAGCAAATAACCTCATTGAGAGTTATTTAGGTAGTTTGTATGGGGCCAGCTCACATCCATAAATTCTAATCTCAATGTGGTTTTGGTACAAGTACCAATCCCCTACTTTGGATTGTTTTGAGAGTTGTAGGATCCTCCTTATATCTGAATGGATTCTTGGAGGAGGCATTGTCACAATGGGATGTACAAATAAGTCTATGAAGTCTATATATGAATATGGGGAGTCATATTTATGGATCAATGGAGTCCAGAAAATTACTAATCTAGGGTGACCTTTTGTGTCAAGTTTTTGGAGAGTAAATTGGAAATTATCAGCTTGGTAGTATAGGAAAAGGTGATATAAAATAGAAGAATACTTGAAGACTCACTCATTACTCATCCTAAGGAACTAGTCATGCATCCCATCAGCTATAAACTTGGCATAACCATAAATAATAGTAGGAGGCTGTCCTGGGGTGTTTATGGACATGAAAGCCAAGATGATCTCATCTATATACTCATTGGTGGTATAACCTAGGACACTGGATATCATTGCTACAATCCCTTGGCCATATGTGGAAAATACGGTATACACATATGGAGGAGGTTCTTTGGGGGTATACTTTTCTTTTACAATGAAGGTTTGGATTATTTGGGCCAATCTTATAGGGTTGAGCTTTGGAAATAAGTCCAATAGGTCTCCAATGGAGAAAGGAGCCAAGTTTTTCACTAGTTGAAGTTGCAACATATCATTTATTGATTCAGCAGTGATGGTGAAAAGTATGGTTTGGTTAGGGGACATCACTGCTCTTTGACTGGGGATATAGTTTGCATGGTAGTAATGGACAATTTTTTGGAAAATGTGAACTTCAGGGAATTGGTACTTGGGAAATTGGACTCCCAAAAACTAATTTTATCAACATGGTTCAGGTATTGGTCTCTGTATCGGTAGTATAATTTGAGAGGAGACACATGGATAGAGGTGTCCTTTATCTGGAAATCCTTGTCAGCTAGGGGGAGATGGTCAAGGTCCAGATGAGGAGTGGAAATAGGTCTCACATTCGTGGCAATTGGGGCAGCCATTCTTAGTTCTTCTGGATTTGAGAATGGGGGAGGTGATTTTTAGTTTTTTAGGGCAATGGTGGTTCAGTATAGAGTAAACTTAAGTCACTTGAGTTTCTGTAATTAATTTTTCACTTTAACTAATGAAACTCAGCAACTGGTTCTGAAATTGAGAGGTTTTCCAATGAATTATGGCTTAAATACCTGGAATTAAGGAAAACTAGCTCTGAACAGGTTGGCTGGCAACTACGAATAGTCGAAAAGACTCTGTGTAGGCTAGAAGGTGAACTGGGTGCTCTGTGGCATATTTAGGGTGCAATTGGACATAGGTTGATAGCTTCAACATTTGCAAGTGTGTGCATGAAGCTTTTCAATTGAAGAAAACAATAAATACAAATGATTTGGGGCTTTTTGGCCTTTTGCGCGAAAGTCAATTTTGTCGGGTATGGGTGAACAATCTCTGTTTGTCACATAGCGGGGTGAATAGTAGTTATTTTGGTGTGTAGCAGGCGGGTGGTAAGTGGTTTCCATCGCATCCCTTTTG
>Ga0139314_100457_pt2 | contig 10565 bp, 6 predicted proteins | sample In2P11_FD_99376 | JGI IMG/M metagenome (GOLD analysis project Ga0139314, IMG submission 99376)
TGTGGTGTTGGTAGAAGTACTAGTCCCCAATGCTGTATGTTTTGGATAGCTGAAGGACCCTTTGCATTTCATCAGTAAGTCTTGGAGGAGGTGAGCTCATCAGCATAGACATGGCGGGGTGGATGAAGATTCATATCTGTAGTGGAAGGCAGAAGACCAATAGACTACTGACCTTGGGTTCCCTTGTGCATCCACTCTTTTCATAGCAAAATGAAATTTCTCGTGTTGATAGTACAACATTAAGTGGTAGATGTAGGAGGTGTATCTGAACACCCTTTCTCTTGGCAGGTTCATCAATTGCTCATGCATTTTATCTGATATGTAAGTGGCATAGTCATAGCAGACTGGAGATTTGCCAGGGGAAAACATAAGCATCATTACCAGCACAGTTTCATCAACAAACTCAATTGAATTGTAGCCCAGAATGGGACTGATCATATCTACTAGATCTCTACCCAGTTGATTGAGGTACACATGGTTGATAGGAGGATACTTGACAGAGTCAGAGTCAATGTAGAGCTGATTTAATTTGGTGACCTGAGCATCTGTCAACCTGGCTCCTTGCTTAATTAGATCACTCAGTGACAAAGGAACCAATTTCTTCTCAGTTTTGAATTGTAGCATCTCTCTGATGGCTTCAGGAGTGATATAGAAAACAACTGAGCCTGAGGGGTCAAGCACTGCCCTCTGAGTAGGGTCATAGCATTCAGCACATAGATGAATTAGCTCAGGAAACTGGTTAACCTGTGGGAGCTTGAAGATAGGGAGAAAAGAGTCCCAAATACCTAATACATATGTTCCAGCTTCATGTTTAATCCTCAATTCATTCAACAGATGAATGTGGTACTTGTTGTGCATCAACATTTCTTCGGATATCTGATAATCCAGGTCTGCTAGAGGCTGCCACTCTAATTGTCTCTGAGGGGCATTCAATGGAGCAACATTCAATGCCACCAGGGCTACTGGTGGATCCATGGATGCTTTTAAGGATTTCTGTGATTTATGGACTAGTGTTACCGTGCAGAACAACACTAACGAGTTTCTTTGAATGGGAAGATGAATTACTTGGGTTCAGAGGACAACAGGTGAGTTGCAGCGATTAAAATACTGCTTTGAACACAACTAAGGCAAATGTCTGGCCTTACTCTCTCTTTTACAGCAAAATGGTATGGTTTGGGTTATTATTTCGCGAATGCGCGAACAGAATGCAGTTTTAATCAAATTGCCGGTAAACGAGGCTTAGCTGGTGAATTTCGACGTTCTAGGTGCCAATGGGGACCAGGCAGAGGGAATTTTTCTGGTGAAATATCTGCTTATTCAGTGTTTTTTAAGATATTTTGGCAATTTACAGACAGAATCGGGCACAGAAAGGATTTGCATGGATAAATACCTGATATACAGTCGGCAAAGGTCAAGGATGCAGGTGAAATGGCACGCCAGCAGTCTGGAGGTTGAATTCAGCAGGTTGGCGGAGGCTCGGACGTGAATTTCATGCAGAGGATACAACAGCGTCTTTTGCAAACAGTGCAAAAAACGCGACATTTCGGCCAAAATATAGTTTTTTGGGACTTTGGCGCCTTTTTGGGATGACGTCAGCATGACGTCATCAGGTGGGGTCAAGGTCGGATGATGTCAGCAGACGTCATCAGGTGGGGTCAAGGTCGGATGACGTCAGCATGACGTCATCGGGTGACGTGGCAGTATACAAGGGGTCCACGGGGATGATGAAGCGGCAGACAGGTGGAGCAACTGGAGGACGGAGCGCTGACACGGCGGTGACGCTGGCAGGGCGGATCACCCGAAACCGGAAACGGTTGGCGGTTTCATATCGCACCGCTTTTGTTACGGAGGCTGGAATGTCAGATGTACCTCCGATATGCTGTGGGGGTGGCGCGTGGCGGAGGCCTGACGTCACCCTCTGACAGATATCGGAAGGTAAATCTCGTACGTCGGGGCCGGTCCGATATGCACGAGGGCCGTCAGATCAAAGGGGCCCGATCCGACGGTCGACGGGACGTTGAGATGGCCGATCGATACGGGCGCGGGGAAGTAATAAAATATTATTTTCTTTTGAAAGGAGTGCCCAGCGGGACTTTGGGTTTCGGTGGAATTATATGGTTTTGTTTGTATTTTCAAATGAAAATAATATCGCGCCCGTACTTTGGAGTTGGAAAAAGTGGGTATTTGTGTGCTTTTTGCAAATGAAGCGGGTTATGGGTAAAAAGGGTTTTTCATAAGGTCTTCTTAGCAAATAAAGGGTTTAACGGGTCAAATGGATTCAGAAGGGGGAAGGGGGTAAGGCTTAGGTTTCTCAAACTGACCAGATGTCCATTTGATCCCTGACAGAGGACATATGGCTATAATGCCAAGGGGAGGGATATTTATACAATGTTTGGGGTTTATACACCATGGTGTTATAATAGTAGGGAAAGGGTAACATAGGGGAATTATATAATAGAAGTTAGGGATTAATGTGGATGAAAGGGTGGATGAGGGGTGATATCACTAAGTTGATTTGAAAATCACTTAGTTTAGGGAGTAGATCAAAATGAAAATATTTTTAGACAAGAAATGTGGCATTTAAAGGAATAAGAACCACCATAAAACTGCAAATTCTTCCATGAATCTCAACTGATGAGGGGATGTTAGGAATGGGAGTGAAAAGGGGAAAATTGGGAAGTTAGACATGCTTCTTTGCTTTGCTGCAAGCTGATGGAGAAGAAGATCTTCTCAATCCTATTGACTTTCCTTTGTAAACAGGTTAGCACACATTAAATTGTAAGGAATGACATTTCTGCAACCCCTATCTGCCTACCCATCTACTTGCCTAGCATTTTTTGTTTCTTCTTTGAGGGTGCACTTAGACTTGCAAACCCTTATTTTCCTTTTCTTTTCTTTGGCTTTTTCCTTTTGATTTTCTATCTAATGCTACCCTTATTGCCTCCAAGGACCCAGATTAGGCAGTTGGGAACCTTACTTCTCTACCTAAGCTACTGGTCTGCCAAGATTAAACAGTTTGGACAGACTTCTTTCTCTATTCTACAACTGAAAATTTAAAACATGGCATGATCCAGCTTAGGCTGTTGGACCATCCATCAAAATTGAGTACACATCAAGCTATATGCACACCTTGTCTTCTCTTGGAAATATGGGATCTTTGCATCATCAAAGCAGAGCATATTCGGAACTTTCTTTGCCAATCATGAAATATGAAACCTATTGGTATAGGTAGCTAACAGTGGCTCCACATGGGGGTGGTTTTTCATTTGAAAGAGCAAGAACAGCAGGTCAGAATGCCTTGGCCTTTGACTACTTTCACCAACACTTGAAGTATGCTGCTTTGAAGTGCCAAAATTGTGCTCTTCCTATCTTGGTAAATCTCTGAACTTATTTGCCTTTTGCTGATACCTTATAACACTTGAGAAACTTCATTTTTACATATTTTTAAAGAAAGCAATATATACACCTGGATATGTACAATGGAAACACAACTGCCCTCATGGATAGTAGTCAAAATAGTGCTTCAACATCCTGCCATTTACAGGACCTTCATTCAAATCAGTTTCATCAAGACTTTTGAGGAAATAAGTATTGTTTCCTTGCACTGCTTGAACAGCAAATGGTCCTGTCCAAAGGGAATCAAATTTTCCATGTTTTCCCTTATCCTCTCTTCTTGAGTCCCACTTGAGGACTTTGTCTCCAACATTAAAGTCTTCTGCCTTAGTTCTTCTGTCAAAAGCTTTCTTTAGCTTTTCTTGTAAAACTTGAACTCTGCTGTACACTTGATCTCTAGTTTGCTGCAAACATATGATTTGATTTATCCTTCTCTGCATATCATTTGGTTCAGCTTGACTTTCTTGAAGAAGTTTCATGACAGGAATCCCTAGTGATGAAGGGAATTTAGCTTCCAATCCATAGACTAACTCATATGGGCTGGTCCCAATTGATCTCTTGGTTGTTAGTCTATCTGCCCATAAGGCATTCACAAGCTTCTTATGCCAATTCTTTTTGTTTTCTTCTAGCACTTTCTTTATGATGTTTACCAGGCTTTTATTTGATGATTCAGCAAGGCCATTTCCTTGGGGATAATATGCAGTAGAATGGCCTAAGGTAATGTGAAATTTGTGGCAGAAATTCACCATCTTCTTGGATCTGAAAGCAGCAGCATTGTCTGTTATTATTTTGTCAAGACAACCAAATCTAGCCAGTATGTTATTCTCCAAAAATTGAATGATTGTTGAATCATTTGCTTGTCTACATGGAACAGCTTCAATCCACTTAGTGAAGTAGTCTGTAGCTGTTAAAATCCATCTATGTTGGCCTGAGGATGAGGGATGAATTTCTCCAATAAAATCCAAGCCCCATTGTTGAAAGGGTCTCTCTGTGGCAATAGGTCTCAAGGGAAGTGGTAATAACTTTCTCTTTCCCTCAAACACTTGACATTTATGACATGATGTGGTAAATTTTTTAAGATCAGAGAAAACAGTGGGCCAATAGTAACCAGCCCTTAGTATTTTGTCCACAGTGGACTTCCAGTACAAGTGTCCACCACAATCACCTGCATGAAATTCCTTCATGATATTGTTAGTTTCATTCTCTATTAAGCAGTTTAACAATATCCCTTCATGATTTTTCCAAAGCAAATTTCCGTCCATAACACAAAATCTTGAGGCTTTCATTTTTAAGAATCTACATTTAGTTCTGGACAATCCTGGGGGAGCACACAGGTTTTGCAATACATAACATATATCAGAGTACCAAGGGGATTGTTCAAAGACTACATTGATCTTTGGAGTCGCCAGCTCCGGTTCATTGTCCAGCTGGTTGATGTCTAAGGCTTGGAAGTTTGCTTCTGTCATTAGTTTGGCCAAACCTTGCCCTTTTATTAGTTTTGTAGGTTTTATCTCAATATCAAATTCCAAAATGTTGGCAATCCACTTTCCTCTTCTGCCCTCTAAATTTTCTTGGGTGAGAATGTCTTTGACAATGGGACTTGGTACATAAGCTATAACATGTGAATAGAGGATGTAAATCCTAAATTCTTTGATGGCCTTGACCAAAGCGTAAGCTTGTTTCTCCATGATTTGGTATTTTAGGGGAGCATCTCTAAGAGCTCTACTAAAGAAAGCAATGGGTTTCTCATTTCCTTGGTCATCTTTCTGTAACAAGACAGCAGCAATTGTGTGTTGGGAAGCAAAGGAAAATATGATAAATTCCCTGTCAAATTGAGGATTTGTTAGGATTGGGGTCTGGGTAAGGGCCAATTTTATACCTTCAAAGGCTTGATTTGCTTCAACTGTCCATTTCACTTTTGAATCCTTCTTTAGCATATTATTCAGTAATCTGATCAGTTCTGCTAGGTTTGGGATAAACCTTCTCAAGAAGTTGATCTTTCCCAAGAATGCTTGCAATTCTTTGATATTTCTTGGGTGGGGCATTTGTAAGATAGCTTGTATCCTATCTGGGTCAATTCTTATGCCATCCTTTGAAATGATATGTCCTAACAGCTTGCCTTCTTCCAAACCAAACAGAGACTTCTTAGGATTTAAGGAAATTCCATATTTCCTGCATGTTAAGAAGATCTGCCTCAAGTGTTTCAAATGTTCTTGGTCAGATTTTGAGAAGGGTGTGAGGTCATCCAAATAAATGACAAGGAAGTCATGAATCTCTTTGGCAAAAGCAATATCCATTGCTCTTTGAAACGTTGCCCCTGCATTTTTCAATCCAAAAGGAATTTTTACATATTTGAAAGTTCCCCATGGGGTTGTAAATGCATTTTTGTCTTGATCATCAGGGTGCACTAAGATTTGATTAAAACCTGAGAATCCATCAAGTAATGAGATCCTTGAGGCACCTACCACCCGTTGAAGAATGTGATCCATCTTCGGTAAGGGATAATTGTCCTTGAGGGATACTTGATTCAAGTTCCTAAGATCCACACAAAGCCTTATTTCACCAGTTTTCTTTCTTGTAGGGACCAAATTTGAAATCCAATCAGAAAACCTGATTGGTGCTATGATGCCTGCTTTAAACATTTTTTGCAATTCCTTTTCAATTGAAGGGAGGAGCATGGGATTAATCCTTCTCAATTTTTGTTTAAATGGCTTCTGATTAGGCTTGAGAGGGATAGTATGCTGGATAACAGAGGTGTCATAGGATTTTAAATCCTCATAACCCCATGCAAAGACATCCTGAAACTCTTTGAAAAGGTCAATGTATTTGGGTTTTTGGTCAAGAGGCAGAGATGCAGATAGCTTTATTATCTTGGGCTTATCAACAGTGCCAATGTTGCATTCTTCAATGGCTGTACTTAGGGGCTGCATTTTTGGTTTTCTAGGGATGTCATTAGAGTCAAAGATGTCTTCTAATGGAGTTAGGCCTGTTGGGAGAAAATTGTCTTTCAGCTCTATGATTTCAGCCTCTACAACAGCTACTTCCTCATGATTGGTTTGTTGAATTTGTTGTATGTTCTCCTTGTTGAAAATAGTTGGATTTAGCATTTGTTTTGCTGTTTTGGGTGATATTGGGTGGTTAGTCTGTTCAAACTGTATTTGTGATTGACTTGCTCTTTCAAGTATTTGTGATTGACTTGCTCTTTCAGTGTCAATATTTAGTCCTGCAAATTCTTGTTGCAAGGTCAAGAAGTTGTTTATTTGTGCATCATCTTCAAATACCTACCAGTCTTTGACATTGTTTGGGACAGAAGGTCTGTGCTTTACCTCAGCTGTAAAGCGATGATGGGGCTCAAAAGGCAGCTTGCAGGTACTTGCAAATGTGGCTAAACTATGAGCATGAAGATTATGGGTCCTAGAAATTTTGGTGATTTGGAATTCAGAGAAGAAGCTTCGTATTTCAGCCACAACAGACCTATAAGATCTCAGTCTCTTGTCATTGGTGACAAAATTTCCCTTCACTTGTTGGATGACTAAATCTGAATCCCCCTGAATTGATACTTTTATGGCTTGTAGTGACTTTACTAGTTTAAGGCCTAGTAAAAGAGCTTCATATTCTGCCATGTTATTGGTGCATCTGAAATTTAGTCTGTAGGCTCGGCCTTCTGCATGACTGTTTTGTTTATTGTGTATCCAAACTCCAGCTCCTGCCCCTAACTTGTTGACTGACCCATCAAATTCAAGAAACCATAGGTTCTCTCTATCTAGGGGAGGTTTAATAACCCCTCTATGATCTGAGATCATAAGTTGAAGTTCGGATTTTTCACTTGGTTTGTCTTCTATGACAGTCTGATCACTTGATGGAACCTGTTCGCTTTCTTGAGCACCAGCTGTGTTTAATGTTTGCTTAATCATTGTTTCTTGGGTAGCAGTTTGCTCATTAGTGTCTTCCTCTTGTATGAGTGTCTTGGGTTCAACCTCATTATCTGAGAGAGTTGTATTATCATTGAAGAGAATGTATGAGTCTATGTCTGAATGGACAGCATATATGGGAAAGTTTTGAGGCTTTTCTTCACTGCTAACCATGTATTTCATTAAAGTTTCTCTGTACAATCTCTTTGGTTGCCCAAAAACAGTGATGGTAGCATATGACATATCTAACTGTAGGGAACCTTGAAGTTTAGCCCCCCATGACCTTGATAACAGCATCCCATACTTGGGTGGGATGTCAGCAACTACCACATCCATTAGAATTGTTTTGTTTGGGTACTGAACAAGAGACACACATAGATCTTTTATTAGGCCTAAGCACTTGAATTGGCTGGAGTCAAAGGAGAATAGGTCCTTATATGGCCTTGTAATATCTAGATTAAGTCTTTCCATGACTGCTTTTGGCATGAGGTTGTGAGAGGCACCTGAGTCAAACATTGCATTGTGTAATATCTTATCATGAACATGTAAACTGACATAAAAAGGTAAGATCCCTGTGACTACTATTTTTCCATCCACTTCTGGACCAAATAGTAATTCTGGGGTATCATCCAGCACATTGACATCATCTTTGTTGTTAGTAATTTGAAGGGACTTCTTAATTTGTTGTTATAAATGTCATGCTTGGCTAGCTCTGAAAGAGGAACAGCTACCTTCAATTTTCTAAGTTCAGTTTCTAGGTCAAAGGGTTTTTCAGATTGGGTCTTTTGGCCGTGGATGACAGTTCTTTCCTTGTTCATTATCTCTTCCTCTTGATTCTTACCTTGATCTTGAGGCTTTCCCTTCTTGCTCATCTCTTGAGGAATGACACTTGGGTTAGGGTGCAAGGATGATGTAGCCATGGGCTGCTGATTTGAAGAAAATGGTTTAGTGATTTCTTCAATGGTTACTTCCTTTGCAAGTGATTCTGTTGTGTTATTTAGCTCTGTAACTATGGCTCTTTTGGGCTGCTGGCTATCCTTTATCTTTTCAGGCTGTGTTACATTTACAGTTCTACTCCTTAGCTTGTATTGTTTATGGACTTCATAAACAGCTGTGTCATAGCCTTGCTTAAAGTCAAATGACTCACCTGATTTGGTTTGGAACAGCTTGATTTCATCATTCTCATGATCTTCTTGTGTTAAAAAGACTTGACTTTCACCATCCAAACCCATTAAATTAATGTGGGGATCTTCATTGGGCTCAGTTGATGTGGAAGTCTCAGCATAATTTTCTTGGAAAGGGGGTCTTATGTCTGGGTCAGAACTGGCCTTGCCAACGTTTGGATTTTGAGTTCTCCTAAAATTTGGATTCCTAGGAGGATTGTTTTGTGGTGCTTCCCATGATGACTTTCTCTCAACTGATTCCACTCTATCTCCCAATCTCTTCATACCAGTGAGTATTGCATCCAGTTTTTGATCAAAGGCTGAGGGTTCTTCTTTGAAGGTGGTCCTCTTTTCCAACCTTGCTCTGTTTCTTTTGGCAATCAGGTTAGCTTCCACTGTGACAACAACCTTTTGGGCATCTGCAAGGGTTTCAGGAGCTCTCTCCTTCAACTGATAAGCCATATCGGGGTCAAAACCATCAGGAAATTTGTACAATGCCAAATCAGGAGGAGGTCTTAAATTTTGTGGGATTGCATTATATACATTGTTAAATCTTGCACAATACTCCAAAACAGTCTCTTGGGGACCTCTTTTGATAGTGTCATATTCACCTAGTATGTGCAGAGGATCTTTCTTTTTCTCCCATCTGTTAGTAAAGGCTTGATAAAGCTCATCAGGAGTTGTGATGGAATTTGCATTCAGGGATCTAAACCAAGTTCTTACATCCCCAGTCAGACTTTGAACAAACATCCTCATTCTCACACTGTCATCATCTATTTCATAGGTCTCAAAATGATCTTGCATCCTTTTGGCATGCTGAATAGCTGTGAAAGGGCCAGTAGAGTCAAAATATGAGATCTTAGTTTGGTAGTCTTGGGGTAGAGCTGCAACACTAGCAGGTAACTGCAAGGTTGCATATCTGTTAGCCATATTCACAAGGTTTGGGGGATTTATAGGAGCACCTGGGATGAAAGGAACGATGTGTATCACAAGGGTAACAGGTGCAGCAGCACCTAGAGTGGTGGTCAAGGGGATATGTGTAGTGGGTGAAGATGTGAAAGGAGGGCTTTGAGATGTAGATGGTGAACTGGGGGAAACAGGAGTAGACCGAAATAGAACCTTGATAGGAGTTGGAACTGGTTCAGGGTGAGCTGTCTCAGGACTCAAATCGCTAGGATTTTCCTGCCTTTGCTGTTTCCTAATTATTTTGGGAATTGTATTTGGATTTTCAAAAACTGCTGGTGGATTTGGGTCAGGGTTTGACCTAGTGTGCCTGGTTTCCCTTTTAGGAGCCAGCTTCTGAACTTCTTTCTGGTATTATTAAGATATTTTTTAGGACTGTTTTTAAGGGACTGCTCAAGCTTTTAAAACCACTGTCTTGGCAGACAACAGTTAAAAAACAATATGCTCAGGTCCCCAGCGGAGTCGCCAATTATGTTAACTCCCAGGTTGTTCCCTATGACTCCCAAGGAAATACGGCCGGGGTAACCACTAACCAATCTTTGGATTACGGTTTCTAGCCAAACTGTAATCAGAGAGGGCTCTCTCTTTGTGATTTGTCTCTGTTTTGATAGTATTTTAGGCTAGGTGTGATGTTCAGGTTTTGGTTTTATGTTTTGGTTGAGGGATGTCTTCTGTACCTAAGGTGTAGACCTTCATATAATTCTAGTCCATTGGGCAATGGAGTCCTTGGTTACTGGTTGTTTGAGAGGTAGATTAGGATTGTTGAAACTGCAGGGCCTTTTGAATATCTCATGAAACAAACTTGATATTATAGTGATGAAATGTGTGCAACCAGTGAAAAGAAATTAAGAATTTTCCACTAAGCTGGGTTGTAAGAAAGAGATATATTGTAAAGGAGCAGACTTGAATTCCTAAACAATACTTTCTGTGAAAGATACAGTGTAGGGGTGCAGCAATTAAGAATCACACCTTTATAACCATAACTGAAGAAAACATTTGTAATAGCATAGATTGAATTCAAGGTATCCTATGAATAAATCCTGGAATTAGTCTTTTTCTCTGCCATTAATTGTGAAATCTAGAACATGGATGAGTTATGAAAAATAACAGAAAGGAATATAACGAAAGTTCGAAG
>Ga0139314_100510_pt1 | contig 10564 bp, 6 predicted proteins | sample In2P11_FD_99376 | JGI IMG/M metagenome (GOLD analysis project Ga0139314, IMG submission 99376)
AGCACGCCGTTGGAACTTTGCTCCTACCCCGTTCGGACAATCTACGCCTGGTAATCCTTCTGACCATAACCAACGTCAACTAACGCTGGCTGACCGTCACACCTTGGCTGGTCCTGAGTTATCGGGTGAACGACAGAGTGTAGACCAGAACGATTTGACGCTGAGTTCAGAGCACCACGAAATCTCAACCAGTAGTGCAGACTTTGCAGGGCTGGGCGGTGGTCTTTCCGTTATCGACAACCAAATGCCAATCGGAAACGTGTCGCTGGGTGGTCTTAGCACAATACAGCTGAACGCCGAAGGTAGCTCAAGCACAGATATAACAGCTCCTCTGCAAAAGCTCCTACACAGCCTATCGGCTGAACACGGACAGATCTTTGCTGACCTGCTCCGCGCCCCGACCAAGTCTAGAGAAATCGCAGCCGGCATATTGCGGAACCCCCATCTTAAGTCCGCAGACCAATCCGAGCGCTCAAGGTCAGTTGCATCGAAATCGTCGTCGAAGGGCAAGAAGGCTGACGATCAGAAGATTCTGAGATGTGGCGTGGAAGTGAAGGATCAGAACGGGGAAGCAAGGCTTTGTCTGAAACCGTTCGACAAGAAAAGTGAGCTTAAGAAACACGAGAAGCGTCATTTGCGGATTTATGGATGCACGTTTGATCGTTGTTACAAGAGGTTCGGTACCAAGTGGGAATGGAAGAGACATGAGCACCGCCAACACAGCCAGTCCGAACTTTGGCGTTGTCAAGCCTTGCTGGAGGGCGGCAGAACTTGTGCCCAAATCTTCCACGATGATATTGGGATCAAGAAGCATCTAGGTCAACAGCACCGTCATAACGAGGAGAGTGTGGATCACGAAGACATTGAGAAATTCGCCGAACGATGCAGGTTGGCGAAAAAGTGGCTCGGACCATATTGGTGTGGCTTCTGCAAGGAGATAGTACAACAGTCTCCCACGGTTCCATACGGTGCCGATATGGTTAAGGAACGTGATATCCACGTATCTTCTCACATTGACCACGAGGAACATGTTATGGATCAATGGGTCGAACTTCAAGGTGGAGGGAAGACAAAAGGGCAGATGCAAAATCCCGATGATTCTGACAGCGATTGTGAGATGATTGCTGAAGAGGAGGAGGACGAAGACGAAGATGAAGGACCACAAGTAGTGGCGCGCCCCAGAATCTATGTTGACACGACCACTGAGATGACACGAACTCAACCACGAATGTACAGATCTAATCGGAACAGTTTGACACGAACAGTGTCTCCAATCACACCGATGGTGCAAGTAATATCGCCTGATGGGCGTTTGTTCATGGAGGATGAGCCTCAAGATGACATAGCTTACCAACAGATGAATGTTGATCAGCAGGAAATTTACCAGTCTACTATAAAGGTCTGTTATCACTGTGGCTCAGACTTTGGGGAGCTGCGGGAGCAAAGCAGTACTCAGTGCCCTGCTTGTGAGCAAATGCTTTATAATAATTCGGTCTGTGGGTATCAGGGTTGGACTTGACCTGCTGTCTGTCCGCCTCCAATAGGCACGGAAAACAATAGCAAAAGATGAACAACAGAGGTGACAGCCATGGTGTTGGTCTCCCCTTCCGCTTGAGATTCACGAACTATGGTTGCTGGAACGATATTTGCATCTGGTAATGGGACATCCAGGCGTTTATGAAAGTTACGAGATATGACTGACTATGTGATGATAAGATGGACAATGATTGACGGATTGCGAAGGATGATAGCGAGAATTGGCATGCTTTTTGCTCTTCGTTTTGTTTTTAGTTACATAGATACCCTGCATCTACTTTGCAAGCATTAGTTGTTGTGAATTCTGAGTATTGATCTATTTCGAAAATCCTATACGGTCACACGCTTGAACAATCGTGAGTTTTACTGATGATCATCAGCACTGTCTATCCCGTCGAGTCTACGTATCTACCACACCTTCACTGTTGATCCTCCAAAAACATCTTCCTATCATCCGTTTACCCGTTCACGGAGACACCACCCATTCGTATGTAAAAATATACGTATTTACGTTGCTAATTCTCCCGTCCTTATCCTCATGCTTCGCTCACGCTTCGCTCTCCCAGCACCCAAGTATCCGAGTTCACCTCCCACTCACTGCCCTACACACATCAACGAACAATGCGTACCCACTCAGTGCTTTAACAGAAAAGTTGACGCTGCGATGTACAATCATGCTACATGTTGCATGCAACAAGAACGGCAGTCTTGATGCGAGATACATTTCCTTGCTCGAAGACCTCGTACCGTGTGTTCGATCATGCGCTGAGAGGATGATGGAGTTCATCCTTATTCGTGTCTCGGCATGGGCAATTGTTGGTTGTGTAGCTGGTGATGTACTGATGATGTACAGTACTGATGCGTAGGGGATTGTACGGTGCTAGTAGGTATGTAGTCTGGCTGAGATTTCGAGGTAGGTGCTGTGGTAGCTCGTTGGGACGTGTTGGGTTGGTTCCTTGCATTTACGCATGCATGTGTTTCGAGGATGCGATCATAGTCGCAAGCGCTGTCTATCTGTACATTTAATATTGTACCGCCCTGATATCTTCGTTCGCTGACTGACTGAATGAGCTCGACTTTACACATGTTGTTGTTATTGTCGCGAAAGTGTTGGTGAGCTCTTGTTCAGTGCTTCGTTCCATTTGTGCTGTTCGATCCATTCACGCCATTTATAGTCTTCGCACCCACGACAGTCCTTTCAATCGCTTGTAGCACATCTTTGACTAGATCCACGCTGTCCTCGACGCCGCAGCTTAGACGTACTAGATCGTCGAATACGCCGATTGCTTCCCTCTGATCCCTTGGAATACCAGCGTGTGTCATTGCACTGGGGATCTCGCACAGACTTTCCACACCACCGAGACTCTCGGCCAGCACGAAGATTTTTGTAGCCAAGCAGAAGCGCTCAGATGCGGCGTGGCCGCCTTTGATTCGGAAACTTAGCATGCCACCGCCCATGCCGTCGCGGTGCTGTTTCAGGCTGATGTGTCTGTATTTCGAGCTCTCGAGACCCGGGTAGTTGACTGCTATGACGTGCGGGGAGGATTCGAGGGCTTTGGCAACGGCGGTGGCGTTCTTGCTGGCTTCGCGGGCGCGCAAGTGCAGGGTCTTGAGACCGCGGTGGGCGAGCCAGCAGTCGAAGGGGGAGGGAACGGCACCGATGGCGTTTTGGAGGAATGTTAGTCTTGTTTTGACTTCGTCGCTGTTGAAGGCTGCGACACCCATGACTACGTCGCTGTGACCGTTGATGTATTTTGTTACGCTGTGCACTACGATGTCTGCGCCGTGATCTAGTGGGTTCTGGACGTAGGGACTTAGAAATGTGTTGTCTACCACCACTAATATGCCGTGGTTGTGTGCTATCGTGGCGACTTTCCTAATGTCAACGAGACTTAGTGTTGGGTTGGACGGAGATTCGATCCATATTAATTTTGTGTTTTCGCGGATTAGTTGCTCAACGTCGATTTCGATGCTGGGTGAGAACGTGACCTGCACACCGTGTGCTTCGGCGACTTGTGTGAAGTACCTATGTGTTCCGCCGTAGACATCGCTGACACTGATGATATGGCTCTGCGTAGCTAGAGATTGGAGGATAGTGGCTGTGGTCGCGGACCCGCTCGCGAATGCTAGGGCGTGACGTGCGTGCTCGAGAGCTGCGATCGCTTCTTCGAAGTTTGTCCGGTTAGGATTTGCAGAGCGGGAATACTCGTAAAGACCAATCGGTTTTCCTGCGCCAGTCTGCGCGAATGTTGTACTTAAGGATAATGGCTCGATTACTGCGCCGGTAGTGGGATCGATAGGAGAACCGGCATGTACAGCGAGAGTACCAAATTGATGAACAGGAGAGGGTGCGCGTTGGGGCGTTTCGATGCAGCCGTCCTCTCGTGTAAGCACTTTCTCAAGAGAAGGAAAACCTGCTGGGACGTGGTCGGGAACGGGTGATTGAGTCATGACTGCGCAGATAAAGATGTAAGTGAGACTGCTAACAAGAAGGGTGAAGATGTCTGAGGAGGAAGGGATAACGATGTTGGAGCCAGACTGAATTTGCTTGTATTGCTATGGATATCCAGTGGCTCGCTCCCTACATATACTTGAGCATATTCGAAGGGCGTATTGAGAATGTATCGCAAAAGTAATTCCATGACGTGCTTTGGCCTGCTTAGAAATGAAACTTTACAAGGCCGGGGTACAGGTAGGCCGCGGGTATGCGCAGGACCGACGATCTCCCCACCGTGCCCACGCCCCCGTCGAATTTTCAAGGTGGCCGCGTTTCCATTCGAAGCCTTCTTAGCGGCAGCCACTGGAGTGACTCAGCAGAAACCGATGGTTGATAATTTAAGATTGAACTTGTGATCTGTCATTCAAACTTCCACTGTTATACTTGCCACAGCTATCACAATTTACCTCGAGACAATACTAGCAGTAGGCTATGTACAGAAGAAAAGACCAACGCTTTGATTGAGAGCAACAAAATCAAATGGACGAGAAGACGCAAGGTAATGATCGAAAGGAGAAATGTTGGTGCAGCGTCAATCCACAAGCCCTCAGTCCCCACAGTACATCCTGAGCCGAAGATCAGATGCCTTCAAGTCCTAACGACCAACATCCCTAGGATGCCCATGACCGAATTGTACGTCGCTGTCGACGTTGAAGCAAAGCCAACGCTGAATGGAAACAAATCATTCTATGACCACGCCAAAAGTCCCAACTCTACGCATGTATGAAAATAGTAGATCGTATCCTGCTCCCCATCAAATAGCATCGACTCTGGTTGGCTGAGCTCTGATGTCAGCGAGTTGAAGCTCGTGGTGGAAATTTAACTTCATCCATCTAAGATTTGGTGACATGCATACCACACCTGATGAACAAATCTGCTGCTGCAAGATTGCTTTAGAAAGAGCCACCGTCAATGGGGAAAGAGCTAGATTCAAGGAATGGCGAGTCTGGCGTTGTAGTGTTGCAAACGATATGAAGAGAAATAAGTTATGCTTCGGTATTCGTGGCTGGAAGCCTAGCAGTCGCGTTGTTGTCGTACGACCAAGGGGTCGGTGCCGTAATCGAGGCAGATGATGCAGTGAGCGGATCAAAGCCCTTGTATGCTGAACTGTGACAGCTGGTGACTATGAACGGTTCTAGGAGTGAGCGAAGGCCAGGTAGTCGGACTATAAGAAGTCTTAGATATGATGCGGGCGTACCCCGGGCAAACGACTTACTCGAGAATCCTTTTGTCTCGGGGTGATGTCTCCTCTTGTGAGTTTCTTTGTCCCATCCGCAGATACAAGAATCGTTGATATGAATTGTCTCTCCGCAATGACAATCAAGATCGCATCACCACCAGTCAATACCGCCCAATCCGTGCTCTTGCATCGATGCTTCAATTGAATAAGGAACCTTCTGTGTGGAGCCACCAGCACCATTGGCTGTCTTTAGAGTCTTCGAAACATTCTGCATAGCATCCTCCCAGATCTCTTTCTCGATCCTTGCATACACTGGGATACCATCGTCAAAGAAAATCTCCGTCTCACCAGTCTTCCAAACCCAGACCTTCTCGTCGGTGTTGAAGAAGGACCCTTCGAAGAGCATGGTTTCTGGCACAAAGATGTTGTCGAAGAACTCAGTTGTAAGATAGATTCCCTCTGGAGTGTTGTACTTGATTCTTGCTGCAATGACCTCACCTTTGAATGGTCTGAATACAATCATGCGAAATTCGACGTTGACATTAACATTCCCGGTACCAAATCCAACCAATCCATCAGAGGCTTTGAGAAGATCCCACATGGAGATACAAAGACCGACCTTCTGGACTACCTTGTTCGCATATTTCTCGTTGATCTTGTCTTCAATAGAGTCTCGAGATTTTTTGTAGAACTCATGTGGAGGAATTTGAACCAAATCTTGAAACTTAGTGAGGATGAACATTTTTGAGTTAAAATAGTCGTAAACTTGCTACCGATGATCTTGTCGATATAATGATAGATTCAAAGTCAGGATGTATCGCATTATGAAATAGGTACAACACTAGTGTTTCTTGATGGTCAAATGGAAACAGTTGTGAATGTTGTAGTCACGGTAGTATAAGTTCAGATAGTGCTAAATGTGCTCTTTTTAGCCTGGCCGCAACTGTGACGCAAGATTTTCGACCGATGCGGACGAAAAGTCGCGACCTCTCCTACCTTTTGCGGTCCATCGTTCACATCTACAAACAATCTGGCTCGATGACAATAGCTTACTTAGAACAGATGGCAGGAACTCGCTGCTCAGAAAGAGTCTCTCCAATGGGAAGGTAGTAGAAATGTCCCCAAACTTCAGCTTCCCACCGCCTCCACCACCACCCCCGAAGCCTGCCACGACCGGTCAGCACAACACATATCAACAATACGACAGCAGAGGTGGTCAACGAGGTCGTGGCGGTTACGTCGGTCGTTCACAAAATGGAGGTGGATATGGCAGTCGAGGTGGCTTTCAACACCAGTCTCGTGGCGCGCAGAGAGGAGGCTATGCTCACAGAGGAAATACCATGAACTTTCAAGCGAATGGTCATGTTCAGCAACACCAAAGATTCCCTTCGTCGTATCAGCCAAACAGGGACACATCCAAGTCCCAGAACCAACCTTTCAATAGCACCCAAAAACGAACTCACTCCACTGCATTCAATGACTGTCCCAATACCACTCAGCACAATTCAGAGCGAAGCCGGCCTCTAGCACCTCCTGCTGTCCCTAGTTTCGGCATCGATCTCGAGAGTCTACTCTCGACAAAACACACAGCCTCTCAAAACACGAAGCCTGAGCCACCGAAAAAACAAAACCTTCTCGGCTTAACACCAACACCAAAGAACGAGGATTCAGAGTCCGACGACGAAGGTGAAGAAGCCAAACTCGCAAGCACCATAACAAGCAACAGTCTTCTGCAATTTGAGTACAAAGGCCAGACTTCCAGTCTCAACACACCCGCTGAGATCGCAGCCTGGATTGGCGAGCGTCGTCGACGCTGGCCTACAGAAGCAAAACGGGAAATCGCGCGAAAAGAAGCCGAGGAGAAAAGGAAGAAATGGGAAGCTGAGAAGGCAGCAAGACTCGAAGCATCGAGAGCTGCGGCGAAAGCTCGACAAGAGGAGAGACAGAAGCAGAAGCATGAGCGAGAGAAAAGCCAGGTGCGGCAAAAGTTGATCAGGGAGCAGATACAGAAGGCGAAGACCGCAGCTACGTTGCAAGAAGACCAAGGTCAGACACAGAATGCCGCTCAACTGAAAGCAGAGAAGTTGAGACGGAAAGCCGAAAAGATCGCAGCACAGTTGAAGAAAGCGGAGGAAGCACTACAAAGGCAAGATCTTCAACAAAGGCAACCCACTGTCGAGGTATACCCGACTGAACAAGAAGAAGACGTTGACCTCGACAATCTCCTTGCAAAGGTCGATCAAGCAGCCGAAGCACAAGCAAACGGTATTGAACTTGACAACAGTGATGCTGGTAGCCTCAATTCAGAGCCCGACTCAGCGAATGCACTCGCTCCAGCGGTGGTGGCAGCAGACGACACATCCTCATCCGGCTCTTCGGACACAGACTCTGATTCTGATTCCGACTCCTCCCCAGAACAACTCAGCACAAAGCGTGATGGTCCTGAGCGCATTCATCAACCAGCACGAAAAGCTATTCCGGATACACGCCCTCTTTGCAGTAATTTTGCCAAGTCTGGACGCTGCAAGTTCGGCCGGCGTTGCCACTATCGTCATGAGAAATCTGATAGGAAAGCAGTACAGGTGAAGGAGTCGGGGATAGGGAATAGAAGGAAGGGGTTGTATCAAGTGATGGTTGAGAAGGAGCAGGAGGAGGAACGGAAGAATGCTCTGAGGGTCATCATTGCGCTTGGTGATGCTGGCTTGCTTGACAGTGCGGCACCTCCCAATGCTGGTGACGTGGTTGTGACTAAAAAACAAACAAGCTGAGCACCGACAAATATGTAGTATACAATAATGTAATAGCGATCGAAGACCCCGACCAAGATATCTATTGTTACTCACTCCTCTAACCTAAAAGCCACGCTCGCTAACATACCAGAAAACCCTCAACAAATAACGACCACCCTCCCAGCCCAAACATACACATCACCATCACGATCAGCACTACCCAACCCTCTCCCTAATCCACTCAGACCCCTCCCGCCCCTCCCCTAACCCATAAGAAACAGCAAGCGGAAAACAATGCATGTACCCTAGATATATATAAATCGTTCCCAGGGTGGGAAACCGTAAGCAGTGATGATGACGACAGGGTCTGGTATATATTGAACCAACCAAAGACACTGCTCTGCGGCCTATCTACTGTACGAGGAGATCGACGCTAGTGGCTTGATGGACAGCAGAGAGAAGGACTGAATACAGGCATCAGCTCCAATGAATACCTACTCTAATTCCCTGTGCAGGATGTGGTGAGTAGGACCATGGATTGTGATCTCCAGGGATTCTCAAGATCTAGTCATGTCCTAGCACGAGTGTAACATGCGCAAGGAGACAACGGAACTTGAGAATGGCGGATGGTAGAGCCAGCACTGGTGATAAATTGTGAACGTAGACAGCATTGCATGGTGGTAATGGCGGCGTTGGACAAATGCTCACCAGGCTCAATTTCTAAGCAGGAAAGTGTTTCTAGAGCGTATAAAGATCAATTCAATTCTTACTAATTTCCTTTGTCTGAAAGTATACGCAGCAGGAATGCACCTCGTGAAGCAACACGATCCATATTCAACTTGTCTATTAATCACATGCTTAAACGTGTTCCACCCATGGTATACAGTACACAATCTCCGCCACTAACACTCAAGCATATTCGCAAATTTGCCGTTTAAGCTTTGTTTCTCATGGATGGCGGAACATACTTGCCACCACCAGAAGCAGGCTTGCGCTCAACTGGTGCCGGTGGGGCATCGCCTTCTCGTGAGTCCTGGCGACCCTCAGCACGCATCGCAGGAGATTTGTAGCTACCACGGCTAGCACCGTTGGCGGGAGAGGCTGATCGGTCTGGCAGCGGGCTCCGGGAGGGTGCCGCACCTGCTTGTCGCAGATGTGGTGGGATGTAGCCACTGCGTGATACGGGAGCAGCTTCTGAAGCAGGCGCAGCCTCTTCTCGAGCTGCTACTGGTTCAGCTGCGCCTTCAGTACCAGCAGCAGCTTTTCTGGCCGCTTCTCGCTCGCGCCAAGTACCCTGCTTCAAACCAGGTATAACTGGTCGAGCGCTTGCAGTAGATGGCTGTTGCTCTTCCACAGGTGCAGCTTCGCGCGTGCGCTCAAATGGAGCAGGTCGGCCAGATTGTCCAGCCTTGCGTTCCAGTCTTCGAGCTTCGGCTTCAGCTTCACGTTGCATCTGCTTCTGGGCAGCTGCGTCTCGCTCAGCACGATCGGCTTCTGCCTTCTTTCTTCGTTCCTCGGCAGCTTGTCTCTTGGCTTCCTCAGCCGCAGCCTTCTCTTCTGCTTCTCGCGCGGCACGCTCCTCTTCTTCTCGAGCTTTGCGAGCTTCTTCCTCTCTTGCCTTTTGTTCTCTTGCTCGCTGCTCCATGACAGACTTGATACGCTTCTTCTTTTCCTCCTCGAATTCACGGTCAGCCTTCTGTCGAAGCTTCTCAAACTCTTTGTGGCGGCGCTGAGCGATACCGGACTTGAATGTATCGTACTGGCCAACCAACCTGGACAGTCGATGCTTGAGAGAAATGCTCTCCTTGAACTGTTCCTGTGCTTCCTGCAGAGTGATTTCTTTGGTTGTCTCGTACACTTTCAAATCGTGATCACGCTGCTTCTCGTAATCCTCATCTAAATGCTTGAGTTCTTCCCGGCGGAACGCACGTTCAAGATGATCGATGCGTTTAGCAGTGGTGGCGATGACAGTATCTTTCTTTTTCTTGTCCTTCTCCAGTTGCGAAAGCTTGAGTACACGAATGGCATTGGTGTCGAGATCATCAATGTTGATGTCGTCAAGATCAATCTTCATACCACCCTTCAACTCGTTCAATTGCTTCTCAACTCCCGACTTGAGATCATGTACCAGTCAACCGCACACCAAGCATTTGACTTCTGCTTGCGATATACTCGAAAGACTGAATTTCGAAGGCTTTGCGAACTGCTTCGAAATCATGTTCAAAACGCACACAAATATTCGTCGCAGATGCATGCCATCAACCTTAACGAGCCCGACACACTTCAACGACATCTGGAGACCAGATTTCGTCAGCTGAATGTGGCAGACGAGTTGGAGTTGTGGCAAGAAGCCTTCCGCAGTGTCGAGGATATCCACATGCTTATGACTTTGTCTAAGCGACCAGCCAAGAACGTGATGATGGCGAACTACTACGAGAAGCTAACCAAGATCTTCCTTGTCAGTGACAATTTCTTGTTCCATGCAGCTGCATACAACAGATACTACAACCTCCTCGGCCAATCTTTTCGAGGATCGGCGAGATCTTCTTACAGATTGAAAGTGGGTGGAAATCGACCTCGAGGATGTTGTACAGATCTCTAATCTCAGGTCGAGCACGCTTG
>Ga0139314_100512_pt1 | contig 10536 bp, 12 predicted proteins | sample In2P11_FD_99376 | JGI IMG/M metagenome (GOLD analysis project Ga0139314, IMG submission 99376)
ACAACTAAAGTCTCCAATGAATTCCTTAAATCTAGGGAGGCTCGGCTCCCAAACTCAAGATAAACTAACTCTTTAACTATCACCTACTCTGCTTCCTTTTGATCTCCATGACTTGGTTTCTTGTAATCTGAGCTGGTGTGATTGATGGAGGAATATTCGAATGAGGGAGGAGTTAAATGAGGATGATTTACCTCCTAAAATCACTCTTCCTTGTCTCATTTGAGTTTCAGCCCTTAATCTAGCCAAAATTCCGTGATTTTCTCTTCACAAACCTGCATTCAATGCACGTTAGTCCACTAGGCATAATATCTCACTTTGACTCATCTCATTAAATAAAATATAATCAAAATATGTAATAAATTGTGAGAAGAGTTGATTTGACTAAGCTAGGAGGTGAATTAAGGTCCATATAGTTACCCAATGATGAGGCTCATCATGTACCATGGTTAACCATTGTTGAACCCTTAGATTGATAAACCCAAGTGAATAAAAAACCCAAGGGATTAATACTAAACCCCAAGGGAATAATATTAAGCCCAAGGGATTAATATTACAAGCCTAAGGTATATAAAACCTAAGATAAATATTGTAAACCATAAAATAAACTTGGTTGACATCATTAACTATATGTGATTTTCATATCGAGATAATCCTTGTTACAATGGCTAAGGTATTATCATGAGCCTAGGTATTGCAACTCCCACGATTAAGAAACTAGATGGATGAACAGGATGAACACACATGATGAATGGTGGAGATGATATCACACGGGTTAAGTCAAGAGATGGATGGACAAGGCTAACAGGAGATGAATGGCTAATATTTAATTGTGGATATTAAGTCAAGAGATGGACAAACGAGGTTAACATGAGCGATGAACAGCTAAGATTTAATCGTGCAGGGGAGGTCAAGAGATGGACGGCGGAGATCATATTATGGGAAAAAGAAATGTGTAGAAATGATGGAGTGGGTTTCTAAGGCGGTAAGTAGTTTCTCGTGTGCCCTTCAGGATGTAAGCAGTATTTGGAAATTTCACACGATTAGCCTTATTGTGCAACATGTAGCATGATAAAACCACTTTTCTCACATGCTCTCAGGCGGATAACGTTCGTGTACTAATCCATGTGATATTTTGCGATAGCTATTGGATCAGGTGGGATTGATCAATGGTAGATATTAGCCAAGCTAGTCGGCGATTGGGTGAAGTGATAGTCATCGGATCAGGCAAGGTAGATTGAAGGTGGTGGTTGAAAGCACCTAAAGGTGTGGAGGTGATGTGATAGCTGTCGAATTAGGCATGGCAGATCAATGGTGGGGACTTAAAGCTTATAAATCAAGTGGGGGACTCCACGCGAGGCAGTCGCTAGATAAAATAATGAATCAGACAATGATTGTGAAAGCTTGTTGGTGATCGGATGGCAAGGAAGCGATGCATGAGGAATGTGCTGAAGGTGGTTTTGAACGAAAATGATAGAGAAAACCAATGTGGGTGAAAAAATAACTAAATCAAACAGCGAACTCTATAGCTCATGCGAGAACTAGAAACCTATGTTTCTGGAAATGCTGAAGGGTCCCTTCCTTAAGTCATGCTCCCAAAGGGATGAGATGAGGCCTAGACACCTGCACACAACTTGATAGTGATATTTTTCCTCTAACTAACCTATGAACTGAAAGAAGGCATAAATGGAAGTAAACTACAATAGATGCAGCTACTGAAGTAGATAAATTAGAAAACCATGAATAACCTATGTTATATTGATGTAATGTAAGTGTAATTACTTAGGAAAATAAACAATGAAAACCATAAAACTACTTAAGCAAATAAACATAACAGAACTCCATGCTAGCATATATGTAGAGTAAAGAGGAGCTTTGGCTGCTTGGGTCTGGCCCTAACCCAAGAGATTAAGCCCTTAGAGTTAACTCAGAGCTGGCTTAAATAGAACTCATTCTTATTACAAAAAACATGGATTATAGAGAAAATTGTCACAAGTCTTTGCAGCTCAGAAATAAAACAAATCTTTACAAATGAAGTCCAAATCCTACTGAGGTCCTAAGCCTCTCTATTTATATATTCTAAGTCTCTAACAACTTCCTTCCCACTAGGAAGGCTTGGACTCTAACTCAAGAAAAACTGGTTTTCTGTCCTTTTCCTATGCTTGGCTATCTTCTAGTCATCAAAGTGATGGTTGTTTACACTCTGAGTTGATGGAGGAATATTCAAATGGAGGGGTAGTAAATGAGGAGGATTGACCTCCTATCATTGCTCTCTCTTCTCTCATTCGAGTCTTTACCAAGGTCTTTTCCATAGTTCTTTGCTTTTATCCTTTATACCTGCATTTTTCCTTGCTTTTATCCTTTATTCTTGCATTACATGCACATTAGACCATAAAGCCAAATATCCAACTCTAACTCATTTCATAAACAAAATATAATCAAAAGTATGTATTAAGTTCTGAGAATAGTTGGTTTGACTAGCTAGGAGGTGAATTAACGCCAATTAAGGCCCATATAATTAATCAATGATGAGGCTCATCATCACCCCCTACTGAAGGTGTTGCTCATCCTCTGAGAAACTTAGTCAATGCCCATGTCCTTCATGGATCTGGTAGCCTCTCTAACATCCCATGTTTTCGTTGTGGTCTCTTCTTCTTATTTATAGAAGCCTGATTTCGTTTCTACTTTGGTGGACTAAGTTTTAGGCTTATCCAATTGACCTTCAACCTTCGCTTTCATTGCTTATACATAGGTGTCATGTTGAGTGTCTCTCTCAACCCTTGAGGGAAGTGACATTCTCTAATCATGAAGCTGTGTGGCAGTGTTTTCTATCTTCTTTAGTAGGCATGTATATTATCATCTTAGAAGCCTAAACATATCCTCAAAATGTGAAATTACTTGCTCTTGGGCAACAAGATATCTAAGTGCTAGCTAAGGAATATTTACAATTAGATTGTGGGTGTTGATTAGGCCCATGGGATTTGATTGTTTAGCTCTGGTAAAAAGAGGTTCATTTTTATCTCTGGCCAATATTCCTTTCATCTCTACAACCCTTGACTTCTCATGGTTCATCGATGATGCCAAAGCCATTAACTATAGATCTCCTAGCTCTTCATTAGGATCCCAAATATTCATGTCTGTGAGGGCCATGTTATGTAAGTAAAACACAACCATTTTGGCCCCATCCTTTAGTGTACATTGATCACAAAGACCAATAAACTTTCTGCAGTCCTAAAATGGCATGGTGCTTCTTTACGCTAGTGTTTTAATCTGAAATTGCAGCCATTGTTCTTTGAGGTAAGGAACATAGGATTTAGTTGGCATCCTACACTGGATGGCCTCCAAGGAGAGGCTGGCCATACATGCTAGTTGGTTTTCATTTCCCTATAGTTGTCCTCTCTATTTTTCTTGTCTTCTTCCTTTTGCTGTTGTTTCTCGTCTCCATCAGTTTCTTCGTTTGTTTCAGAAACATCCTCCTTTTGTTTTAGCATGTTCCTCTATATTAGTTTCTTCTTTATTCAACTCATCCCATCTAGCTCTATATCTTCTTCCTGTTTTGCCTCGTCCTTACTAACAGAAGGACTAACATCATAGATGAGGGTTTTGATGTCATCCTTTGCTGGTGAGTCTCTAAAGACTGATCATTTTATAGGGATCCTAAGGTTTTGGAGGGCATCCTTAATGAGGATCCATATGAAACCATGGTGAGCCAACTGTCGGGAATTCCCTTACTTTACATTATTGCTAAAGTCTATAAGTGATTGTATCAAGAAACATGGTACACTAAGTCTTTGTTGCACTGGTGTTTCTACCCCAAATCTTAATTCATCAAGCATTCTCAAATGGTTGCCATAAAAATATTGTATCTATGGACTCTTGCATTCTCTTTTGACTTATTGAAGAATTTTGTTTTTTCCACCTTCCCACTTATAAAGCAAATACCTCTTAACCTTTACAACTCTTGACCAAATGATGCATATGAGTGAGTGAGTAGGATACTTACCTCTGGTCTTGATTCCATGTTGTAGTTGCTGAAGATTAGAGGTGATGTTGATGGTCATTCTTCTTCCTCCCCTATTGTCTACCAATGGTTTATTAGCTTTTGCAAGTGTCTGTGTCTGGAGATATGATGTTGTTGCTGCTGCTATGGAGCTCCTGGATTTGATGTTGTTGCTACTGTGGAGCTCTTGGATTACCACTTGGCAATGTTTGGTGTCTCCCTTAGAAATTTTTGATCATGTTCCTAGATGGTGCTGTGAGGATGCTACAATGAATGGATAGAGGGAGTAGGATTGTATGTGGATGTAGGGATGATGGTAATGGTTGAGGTGATTCTGTTAGAAAACACAATCTTCACCTGAATTGAAGCAATGGAGTGAAAAACAATGGAATTGATGGACGGATGCATGGTAAGGAGTGGAGGAGATGAAATATATGTGAGGAAGGGTTCCCTTTGGACCTTCTCTTTGCTCCTTAGTTGTCTTTCTCACCCACCTGCACATAAAAATTATGTTTTCTTCTTTTATTATTATATTTTTTAAGCACAACACCTAGGCTACCTCAAAGAGGTTTCACCATAGATATCTTCCCTGGGTGCCTCAAGGAAGGTTTTCATCTAGGGATCTTCTTATCCTTTTCATTTTTCTCATCCTTGGGCTGCCTCATGAGGTTTTCAACCCAAAGATGGGACTCAGGCACCTCATGGAGGTTCTCACCTGAATCCTTATTATTTTTTCCTTTTTTTCAGTCACTTGATGAGGGAGGAGTTGGAACTTTCTCCACCATCATCACTATCTTATTGATATTGTCAATGAACTCTTGTTTTGATAAATGCCTCTTGTACATTTTCAGTTGGTGTCCATTAACTAACAATGGAATGGCTTCTTCGTCAATAGTTCTGATTTTCACTAAACCGTTGTCATGGCATCTTTCTACCACATAAGGTTTGAACCATCTTGTCCTTAGCTTGCCCTCGAAGTCTTTATACCTTGAATCATATAACAATGTCGAATCTCCTTCTTGAAATTGCTTCTCCTTGATATTCTTGTCATGCCAGATCTTCCTCTGAAGCTGAACTATCTTTGTATGTAGGAGGGCTTAGATTCTGAATTCATCTAAGCCATTCAAATTTAACAATCTTTCTTTCAGTGCATTACTGAGATCCAAATATAGTTGTGCTACCATCCTGAATTTGTTATATTAAAACTCAATGGATAGCAAAGCCTTTTTCCCATAGACTAGCTCATAGGGTGTAAATCGAATGGTGGTATTCCATGTTGTATTATAGGCCCAGGTGGCCTCATCTAGTCTCTCTACCGAAGCCTTTCTATTGCTGCTCACTACCTTGGTTAAGATTTTCTCCAGAGCCCTGTTGGTCACCTCCACTTGCCCATTAGCTTGTGGATGATAAGGAGTGGAGGTCTTATGCTTGATTTTGTGATTGTTGAGTAGTTCTTCAATATTGTTGGAGGTAAACTGGTTGTCTTGGTATATGACTAGCGCTCTAGGGTACCCAAATTTCTAGAATATATTTTCCCTTAGGAACTCAGCCACCTTCTCTTCTGTTACTACCTTAATTTCCTTGGTTTTACCCCACTTAGTCAAATAATCAGTACACACAATGATGTGTTGTTTTTTCTTTGAAGGAGGGTTGATAGGCCCAATGAAGTCCGTGCCCAACTTGTCAAATGGCTCGAAAGTCACTTGAGGTTGTAGGGTCATTTCATCTCTTGGAGTAGGCTTTCCCATCCTATGGCATTGATCATACTAACTACTATACTTTTTCACATTGATGAAGAGTAGGCCAATAATAGCCTGCTTGCAACCTTTGAATGTTGTCCTCTTTGCTAAAAAGTGACCCCCACAAGGTCCATCATGATAGGTCAGAAGGATTTCAAAGACTTCCTCTTCTCTTACACACCTTCTTAAGATTTGATATGGGCCAAATTTGAATAGATTGCCCCTAATCCAGGTGAAGGGGGTGCTCTTTCTGACTATCATGCTCTTTTCTTTGGAGGGAAAGTTTGGTGGGAACTGTGATGATACCAAATAGTTTTCTATATCAGAAAACCATGGGGAGAAAACTGAAATAGCAAAGAAATGCTCATCTAGTAACTGGTCATCCACCATTCCTTCTTCACCTGCAGGCATATTCATCCTACATTGAAAGTCAACAACAACATTTTCCTTACCAAGCTTATCAACAATAGTTAAATCAAACTGTTGTAATAAAAGAAACCATATTATGGTTCTAGCATTCACATCTAGTTTATTCATTAAATATTTGATTGTAGCATGATCAATATGCAAAAATGTTTCATAGCCTGTAATGTAATGCCTAATTTTGTTCGATGAATGCACAATAGCTCAGAGTTCCTTTTCAGTGACAATATAGTTTAGCTCAGCCTTTGACAGGTTCTTATTGATAAAATAGTTGGCATAGGGTAATTTCTCCTCTTCCTGACCTAAGGCTTCTCCTATGGCTTTGTGTGAGGCATCAACATGAATATGAAAAGGGAGGGCCCAGTTTGGGCCCCTAAGGATTGGTGTAGTGGTTAACTTACCCTTTAGAATGTCTAAGGCCTCTTAATATCTCTTTGCCCATATAAACTCAGAATCTTTGGCCAACAACCTAAACAAAGGAGATGCCAACTTTTTGAAGTCCTTTATGAACCTCCGGTAGTATCTAGCTAACCCTAAGAAAGTTCTGACATCTCTCTATTTTTCTGGAGCTAGTACCCTTTGGATGATTGCTATTTTGTTTGGGTCCACTTGCAATTATTGCTGAGATATTGAATGACCTAGCACAGTCCCTTCAGTCATTAAGAATTCACATTTTTCTATACTAAGAGAGAGATCCATTTCAATGCATTTGTGTAGTACTTTTCCTAGGTTACTCAGGGCTTCTTGGAAATCACAACCATAAGGTGTAAAATCATCCATATAGATTTCCATAGCATCATGTACTAATTCAGCAAAAATACTCAAGAATTCTCTTTGGAAAGTGGCAAGAGCATTGCATAGGCCAAAAGGAAGGATCCTATAGGAAAAAGTACCCCAAGCACAAGTGAATTTGGTCTTATCCTGGTCTTCTAGGCATATTTGGACTTGGTCATACCCATTGAATCCATTTAGGAAAGAAAATAACTTCTTCCCTGCCAGGCCATAGAGCACTTGGTCAATGAAGGGTAGGGGAAAATGATCATTCTTTGTGGCTTTTTTCAACTCCCTATAATCAACAAAAATCCTCCACTTACCATTTTTCTTGTGAACTAACACTAAATTTGAGACCCGCTCACTGTCTGAGATAGAGTAAATGAATCCTGCATCTAGTAGTTTTTGTAGTTCTTCTTTGACTCTGTCTTTAAGAGCTAGACTCATCCTCCTTTGTGGTTGTCTGACTAGCTTGCAATCCTCTTTGATCTACATGTGGTGAGTACACATTGAGTAGTATACTCCCTTCATTTCCTTATAACTCCAAGTGAAGGCTTCTAGGTTTTCCCTCAACATGTTGCATAGCTTTTCCTCTTCTAAAGCAGAAAGAGATGTATTAATTTGCAAAGTTTTCTCTGGGCCACATTCTATGGTTTTGACACGGAGTGGGTTGGAATTGGCCAAGCATAAGTCAATTGGATGATTGTTATGGGTTTCCCTTACACGTTGTTCTAATGCCAGTGAACTAGGAGTTGGTCTTTGGAGCAGGTGTTCAATTAGGTCATCCTCATCTTGTTGTCCTCCTCCTATGGTTGCTTCCAAGGTATAAAGTTGGGAAAAATAACCCTCGTCTTCTTCCTCCTCCTCGAACCATAAAGGTAAATCATGCTCTAGAGAAGGTTGAGCAGGAGGGTAGAGGACTAATTGTTTGGACATATGCCTATTCTTGATGGTCATATTCCCAGCTCTGCAGCTAACGTAAGCATCAGTTGTGGCCAGCAATGGCCTCCCGAAGATGAGAGGGTAACCAATAAGCTTAGCCTTAGGCTAGAGAACTAGGAAATCTGTAGGGTACTCCCAAGAGTCAATGGATACCACCACACCCTCCACAAGTCCCTCAGGGGTGACTGTGGAATGGTTTGCAAGTTGTAGTACTATTGTGGTCTTCCTTAATGACCCTTGGAGGTTGAGCTTTAGCATGGTGTCCTTATTCATCACATTAATGGCATCCCCAAGATCAATGAGAGTGTCTAGGACAATGGTGCCATTGATGTGCACATCTACTATAGAGCTTCCAGGGTTTGAATATTTTGGACATATTACCTGCCCCAACATTAAGTCAAACAACTTCCCAAGGACATTAATGGTAGGGACATCCCTTTTTCTTCTTCCTAGATGCTTGAAGCACTTCTCCTCAATCAACTGATTGTTAATAGAAACATTTCATTGCCTAGAGAAGGGGGATCTTTACACATACGTTTTTCAATTCTCCCAGAAGTTCAGTTTATTCTGGGGTAGGTTGGATTGGTTGGGCTAGTCTTTTAGTAAAAGGGTGGATTTACTTTAAGGTTGCTTTCCTGTCTTTCTTCCTTAACCTCCCTATGTGGAGAGCGAGGTTGGTTTTCTGGGAGAAGTCTCCAAGATCTTAGGTTGATCTCCTAGATTTCTATAGCATAAGTTGGATATGACATCTCTCCATTGTATGCTTGATGAGCCTGCCTATTGTTTGGGTTTGGATTTGGTTAGGCAAGCATCTGGGGTTGCTTAGGTGGAGCAGAGTGTAGCAGTTGTGGTTGGGTAGGTGGTGGAGGAAATAGGGCTTGAACATTGTTGAATTGGGACCTCCACACTTGGTATGCGGTATTCCACTGATGTTGTGGTTGAACATAAGGTTGAAATGACTGGTTGGCTAGCTAGGATTGATATTGAGATGCATAGGAACAAGGAGGGGGTGTAAACTAGGAAGAATGAGTGGGGGGTCCCCAAGAAGGTATATTTTTGGCTTGGTTGGGGTTGTAGTATGCATGGGATGGCCCTTGCATACCTTGTTGGTATGGTCTAGGCCCAGGAGGTCTCCTTTGGTGGATGTAGCAAAGCTGCTTAGTGACCCCTTCAGCCCCTTGATATGCAGCTTTGATTCCAGGTAAAGAAGGGCACTTGTCTGTGGAGTGGTTTTCTTCACAGACTGAGCGAATCTTAACACAGTTCAATGAACATTCATTCCTAGGATGCCTCCTAGTGCATCTAGGAAGAAATATGGCCAAGGCTCTCTCTTCTTCCTCTTTCTTCCTTTTGATGTTCATGGTGTCCAATTGCAAGGCAAGGGTTTGCAGCATATCACTTTTGAAATATTCCAGCATATTTCTAATTTCACCCTAGATGGATAAGTTTGAGGATGATGTATTGGCCATAGGTTGACTACCCCTACCCTTTTTCATGGCTAACCTAGAATGGTTTCTAATGACAGTCTTGATATCCTCATAGGGTAATTGGTAGACATCTTCTCCTACTATCATATGTAAGGTTTCCAAAAGATCTTCCCTTTCTCCTCTAAGCCGGACCAACTTTAGTGACTTAGGGTCAATTGTGCGCCTGACCCTTTTGTAACTGAGCTGGAATCTTTCTTCATAGTCTTCTAAGGATTCATCCTCACCTATGGTCATCTTGAAAATCTCTTCTTTATTATCCTTTTACCTACAGTACTCCCTATATTTGTTGTTAAAAGTTTGTTGCATCTGAGCCCAAGTTGTGATGCTATCTCCAGGTAAACCCATGAACCAGTGCAATGCTCCATCCTTCAGGGTAGATGGGAATAGTTTTAACTTTTTCTTGTCATCTGTATGGTCATAGATTTGGCATATAACAGAAAACTCAAATAGGAAAGTGTTAGGGTCCTCTGTGGTCAGGCCATGGAAATGAGGTAGAGTAGAGAGGTTTATATTCTTCATCTTAGTGTCCCTATTGGTTTCCCTAATGGGGAAGGCACCCTCAATTCTCTCTCTATCTCCTCTGCCATTTGGGTTTCTAGCCATTGGTTCAGTAAGAATGGGTTCTTCCCCTTCTTCTTCCCTTGTAGGTTCTTCAAATATGTAAGGTTCCTCACCGAAAGGTTCTTCCACTTCACAATCACCAAAGAAGAGAGAAAGTTGACTGTTGGATGTAGTGGGGGTATTTGTCAAGGATTTACTTAAATTATCCCTATTCCTACAAGGCATGAAAGGAAACACTTTTGGGTTGATTTTTGCAAGATTTTGTTAAAGCTAGAAAGTACTTGCATAATGAAACTGTTGATAATGAAAAATGAAAGAAAGGAAGCTAGATTACTTCTGTAGAAGTAAACTAATGGAGGAAAATTGAAGACTAGAAGTAGAAGAAAATAAGTTTGGAGACTAGAAAATAGAAGAAAGTAGTAATTACTTCTACTTAGACACCTCCCCAGCAATGGCGCCAAAAAAGTGATGAGCCTAGGTATTGCAACAATAATGCTACAACTCCCAGGGATACCAGCTTCACTTATCAACTCGGGGTTCGTACAAACTTGGAGGTGATAGTGCTATATGGACAAGTAGAAGTGAAGGTCCTACTTGTTGTCACTATTTATCTAAT
>Ga0139314_100513_pt1 | contig 10536 bp, 11 predicted proteins | sample In2P11_FD_99376 | JGI IMG/M metagenome (GOLD analysis project Ga0139314, IMG submission 99376)
AGGATTTTGGTAATCGGGACTAATTAGGACTAGAGAAGCTTGTAATGCTTCCTTAGTAAAAGCCCTAAATGCCTTTAGGACTTATGTGTTGCAGTCACAAATCATTGCTTATGTACCAAACACTGCAATAAAGAATGTCATAGTCTAGAGTGATGTGGAAGGCAAAAGAGGAAAATAGATAGCCAAGTGTTATCAGGAAAACTAGTGTCCACTCGGAGCTGCTAGTCCCACTAAGACTGGTAGCTATCTTAGAAACAAACAAACTCAAACTACTTTCGTTTTCCTTTATAAGAAGTAGATAAGAGGGGAATGAAGGACACAAACTTCAGTCTTGCGCTTGGTTCCTTGCTCGGTTCCTCTCCCTTCTGACAGATCCTTGCCGCTTCAATTTCATTTACCCAGCTTCAAAGAGCACATGTGGAATCAAAGCAGCATAATACTATTGAAGAATAGAGATCTATAATCATAAAAAATATAGGACTAGATATATATTGACCACACAAATGCATATATCGTCAAACATACAAGAATGTGGAGGAAAACTTGAATAGCTTTATTAATATCAAGAATAGCAAAGAGGATTACAACCAATTGTTCTGACCCAGCATCATCCTCTAGCATGAAATCCCTTCTTTCACCTCATGAAAAGCTTAGATCACCCAACAATATGATATTCCACCAAGAAACCAACAACACTTCCTTACAAGATACAAAATTCCAGTCTCTAGATCTCTGAGATGAGGGATCCATATATAGATGATTGTAAGGGTTGATCTAATGAGGTTACTAGAGCCACCACTAGGGCAATTTGAAGGTTTGCAAACTGATTGTTCAGTTTATAAGCAAAACCTGGAGATAGATTGAAGCAACATTGATCTACTTTGCACTTGCATAGCAAATGCAGTTCGAAGGCTAGTTGGCTTGACTTCAGGCTCCGTCTGTAAGTTTATAAAACAAACAAATATAGACAAACAAACAATCTATTCGCTCCCCAATATGGTTGCCATTTTGTTATCAGGAAATCTAGTCTCCACTCGGAGCTGCTAGTCCACAAAGACTGGTATCTATCTTAGAAACAAACAAACTCAAACTACTTTCGTTTTCCTTTATGAGAAGTACATAAGAGGGGAATGAAGGACACCAAACTCAGTCTTGCACTTGGTTCCTTGCTCGGTTCATCTCCCTTCTAACAGATCCTTGCCACTTCTCCTTTGTCTACCCAGCTTCAAAAAGCACCTGTGGAATCAAAGCAACATAATACTATCGAAGAACAAAGATCTACAATCATAAACAATATAGGACTAGATATATATTGACCACACAAATGCATATATCATCAAACATACAAGAATGTGGAGGAAAACTTGAATAGCTTTATTAATATCAAGAATAGCAAAGAGGATTACAACCAATTGTTCTGACCCAGCGTCATCCTCTAGCATGAAAGCCCTTCTTTGACCTCATGAAAAGCTTAGATCACCCAACACTATGATATTCCACCAAGAAACCAACAACACTTCCTTACAAGATACAAAATTCCAACCTCTGGATCTCTGGGATGAGGGATCCATATATAGATGATTGTAGGGGGGTAAGTCAGCTTCTAAGATTTTGATTAGTGTCCTCTCTCTTATAGTTCTTGATTCCACTTGAAGATTGATGATCTCTTACTCATCCCTGGGCGAATTCAGAGAGGCAAGTGTCATAGGAGAAGTTTCTGGAAGATTCCATGACGATCCACCTTGCAAACTGTCTCTACCATTTGTCTACTCTCATCCATTGCACCCTACAGAAGGGTTTTTCAGCATGCATCGCACCCTTTTTCACTGAGTAGGTGGGATGCATCACACACTCTGCACTGGGCAACCTGTATGATCCAGCTTTGACCAGTTCTGAGCAGTTTTCTGTGGAGAACTTCTGGGAGATGATGTAATCAGTTGACCTTGTTATTTTAGGGTATGGAACAACACTTTTAGGGACTTAGGAGCCCTTGGTATATGGACATGTATGATTGGGGTTGCAGTGCCCAAAAATTTCTATAACACCAAGATACAAGAGTATGACTTGGACATAAAGCCCACAAAGTTGGTGAAAGGGCAAGGATTAGCAAAGATGCTGATAGAGTCAAACTTTTAGGTATTGGGAATCAACTTGCTAACACTTGCGAATGAAGAAGTAATTGAAGAAGGTGAAGAAAATCCAAACCCAGGTATGAAGATCAGGTATAAGTTTTTATGTTCAAAATGGTACAAGCACATATTCCATTGTTTTTGTTTTCTCTCTTGTCATCAATCTTTGGGTAGAACAAAGTATGGAGCATTAAAGATCAAAGCACAACCATATGTGAATGTTGAAGGAAGATTGTATAGGAAGGATCTTGTAGGAATTTTGTTGTTATGTTTAACAGAGTATGAATTTACAGAGACCATTAAAGATTATCAAGACTTGAGCATAATGTTATATCAATCGTAGCCATTCATAGAAAGGGACAAGATCTAATGGATATCACGTCGAAAGGTAATCGGGTTCTATTTTTAAAATTGGACCCGATAAATCTTTAACTGATAGTTTTATTTCTTATTAGGTCCATGTGGGAGTGAAAGGGTTGTTGAAAAAATGGACGCGATAAGGTTTTGTTCAAAATTCTTAAAGTCTCATTGAGTTTTGAAGGATCAGATCGTCCATTGGATGAGTGATTGGATGGTGATCGTGCTCAAATGTGCACAGGGTTAATGGCTTAGGTGGACCCAATATGTAATGATTTTGGGCTATATTCCTTTGTTTTCGGCAACAGTGATTGGTCGAGTTTCCTTGCGTTTTAGCCAATCTGAACATTTCCGATATATAAGTGGCCCATAAGTCTGTGCACGGGGTTTTGTTAAAATGCATTGTGTTTTGTTAAAACAGTTTAACCATTATTAAAACATCAACAGAGAAACTTCATCACCAACCAAGCCATAGATTTTAACAGCGAAAAACCATCATTAGTTTACTAAATTTTTTTACTTCCTAATATTTTATTTTCTTTAGAATGAGGTGTCTTTACCCTCCATTGTAATATTTAGCAATAACTTTTACTTTAAGCAGTTATGAGATAGTTAACTAGTTTGATAGTTTTGGTGATTACCAATTGTGTCATAATGTATAAAAGGAGGACAATTTATAGAGAAAGGGTTTGAACATTGGAGAACCTAGAGACTAGGCCACTAAATTCTTGATAAAACTGTTGATTAATGAAAGAATCAGAACTTTTCCACATTGTTGGGTATGAATTTGTGACTTCTTTCTTATGTGTCATCATATGTTTTCTTCCTTTAAGTATGGTGATGAAGCTGCAGGGCTTTATTTTCTTATGTAAATGAAGTTAGAATCCCTTAAAAGAGTTCTCCTATACTTGAAGTTCCTACCTCTATAATTCTTCTAAGTTACAGATAGTAGTTTCTATGTAAGACAACATATTATCTTTAACTTCTCCATGTGTCACAGATAGTAGATTCTGTGTAAAACAACATATTGTCTCTGACTTCTTCAAGCTTTCTAAATGGAATTCTGAGATTTTCATGTCACCTAAGTATTAAGGGTTAAAACCCAAGTCTTTCAGGTCCTTCGTTTGAGAATACAACATACAATTAAGTGACAAGCAAGTGACAATAATTATAAACATTAATGTCTTAACCACAATTTCTACACAACCAGGAAATTGGTTTCTTAAGGGACAACATCCTCTATGAGCTTCAACGAGGATACTATTTCATTCAAAAATTGGGCACATATCGTCGAAGTATCTCGTCCGATCCCATCTTATACAAATCTCCTGCAATTACTGAGAAATCGCACCACCAACTCTTTCTTTTGTTGACTGGTGTAGCCTTCTGGAGTTGTTCCTATGGTCAAAAAATGGATAATGTTTGCTAAGTGGTTGTCCATGACACACAACACAAAGAGCTATGCATCAAGAAACCCTTCCACCAAATTAGTAGGCTCTTCCCCTATATCAATGTGTGACAGATGGTCAGGTCCTGCATTAAACCTTCCCAGTTCCACAATTACCTCAAAATCATATTCTTGGAATAACAACATCCATCTACATATTTTCCCCCCTCGCCAACGGAGGCTTTTTGACTAGGTATTTTAAGGCAGCATGGTCTGTGTACATCTTGAAATGTACACCAAACAGATAGTGTCTGAATTTTTGAAGTGTGTACACCATCACCAATCCTTCATGCTTCGTTGTCGAATAATTCTTTTCATCCTTTGACAAATTTCTACTTGCAAATTCTATAGGGTGATGTAGTTCTCCTTTGCTAGCTCGTGTCAGCATTGCTCCTAGTGCAATAAATGAGGCATCAACATGCACATGGAATTATTTCTTCGAGTCTAGGAAGACCAAGATCGGCGCAGTAACCATTTTCTCCTTCAAGACATCCAGACTACGTTGACATTCTTCATTCCAACAGAATGTAGTGTCCTTCTTTAGCAGCTTTTCCATGGGTGTGGTAATTTGAGCATAAGCCTTGATGAACTTTCGATAATACCCGATATGTCCGAGCGTTACACGCAACTGTTTAACACTCCTTGGGGCTTCTAATTAATTATTACTGTGATCTTGGCAGGGTCCACCATGAATCCTTGCTTGCATACCACATGACCCAGCAAAATCCCAAAGTAGACACAAAACAAGCACTTCCTCAGGTTCAATGCAATCTGATACCTTTGTAATGTATCCAACATTAACTGCAGATTATCTACATGGCACTTGAATATCCCAAACATTGTACAATCATCAAAATATGCCTCCAAGAATTTGTGAATAAACTTTTTGAATGTCGTGATAACTACATGAGAGAATATTAAGCGCAGATTGTCTACATGGAACTTGAATAGCCCAAACATTGTACAATCATCAAAATATACCTCCAATAATTTGTGAATAAACTTTTTGAACGCCGCGTAAGTACACGAGAGAATATTGCCAGCTCTTTCTTGAGTCTGAAGGGCATCACCATATAATAAAAACAACCCCATTCCATTGTGAAGGTTGTTTTACTCTTGTCATCTGGTGCAATCTTGATCTGATGGATCCAGAGAACCCATGAGTAAACGTATAGACCTCCTGTCCTCCAACATTATCCAGGACCTCATCAGTAAACGGTGTCAGGAAAAGATCATGGACACAGACATCATTAAGCTTCCTTAGATCTAGGAAAATCCTTATTTTATCCTTTTGCTTCTTTTCCTGAACTACCATTAGGCTCACCCAATCAAATTCCTCCACAGGTTCAATAATACCTACTTTAAGCATCTTGTCCAACTCCAAGTGGACCTTTTCCTTGTATTTGGGATTAAGGTGGTATGGCCTCTGCTTACCGGGCTTTGCATCCTGTTTCATGGTTATCTTCATCACTCCTAAATCGCCTATGATGCTTTTCAAGTCCGAAAATTTTGTAGGGAATACATCTTGATATTCGTGGAGAAACTCAGCAACTTTATCTACTGTAGCATCATCCCAGTAATCCCCAATATTTGCAAACTTTGGCTCTGCCTTTGTGCCAATGTTTACTTGCCTAGTTTTCGATGGTGCGGTGATGTCTATATTCTCTATCTGTGGTCCCTCAACCTCATAGTGGCTTTCTGCCTCTGGGATATTGATGTTCCTTGGATCCTCATCATCCACTTCAGTAGTCATATTATAGCATTCTAGCGTATGGGGTAGTTGGGTGCTCCAATCTAGTTGAATCAATTCCAAAGGATCCTGTAGGATTTTGAAGATCACTTCCTTAACCTCCTACAGTGCCTCTTCAATAATTTTGAACCTGTCTTCGAAGCTGAATGTACTTACAAACCCTTCTCTTAAGACATCCCACTCCACAGTGCTGTTGCGGACATCTGTTTCCAAATATCGATTCATAGGGATTATGTCCAGAGTGTTATTGAATAAATGCACCTATTCTAGCTGCATTTCTATTCCATATACCTTAGTCCATTTGGCCAAATGATTGATGTTGGGAGCGAGATCCCCCAAAGGCAGTTTTGGGACTAAAAGCCCATATTTTGGTCAAATTTTGTAACCCAAGTGTAAAGACTCCGCATTTGATGGTCGTGGAGGATGTAGGTATTAAAGAGTCATAGGGTTTTCTGCCCTTATTTTGGAAATGAAATGTCAGTTGCAAAATATCTACGCATGGTGCGCGGAGCATGGGATTGTATAAATAGAGCTATGCTCTAAGTAGTTTAAAAAGAATAGAAGTGAGACATGAGGATATGATGTATGAGAGATAGCTCTGAAGTAGAAGTCTAAGTTTGGGTTGTAGCGTAGGTAGAAGCTCTGTAGCTGAGTGCACAGAGGCCTGGAAGTCCACAGCTAAGTGTGAGGACCCCTACAACTAAGTGCATAGGGTAGGTCAAGTTTGTAATCGTCCAAAATTATTAATAAGGAGAAGTATTCAACAATTTCTACGTCTTTATTTATTGTTTATGCATCTTGTTAGGTTAGGTATGAATTTCACTTATAATGCTTATATGATGCACAAATGTATGTAAATGTGTTGGTTAAGTGAACACAAGAAAGAATATCTTTTTACGCGAAGCTAACTAATATTGGTTAATAAGATAAGTAAATCACTTAGCCTAGTTTGGGAGATATCGCAGTTCGCTACCCTAGTAGCGCAAAAGTCCCTGAGCCGCAAGTTAGGGCAGCATGAAAACCAACTGTACCCTTTCGCAAAGGTACTAAAGGGCGAAACAGAGGGCTAAGCAACTTGTGTGAAGGTGGGTATAACCGGAATAGACTAACATCACATCCATCTCAAGGGTGCAGAAACTTGGTTCCAACATCCCCCCAAACTGCTTCGGGTGAGACTTCAGTCTGTGCTCCACGGGCTGATGCCTAAAGGGACAGTAGTGTAGGGATTTGTTTGGCTAAATAACGCTGAACTTGGGTCAAGCCCCCTGAAGCCAACAATCACGCAGATAATTCCTCCCATCATACTTCTCAGTTACTCGTAGTTTATGATGACGAAATCGTGTTCTCATCATCCTTTTGTAATAGTGTCATTCATCAAAGTTGTCTTTGTGCGTACCCCACCATCGAGCAGGCGTAGCGTGCAGTGGCTAGTCCAATGCCTGAAAGTGGTAATCCTCTGGAACTTCTCTTTCAAAAGAATCCAAAGATTTATCTATGTCAGTCAAACCATTGTAATAAGGCAAATTTCTTATCTCTCATGACACACAGTGCCAATGTTCCAACTCTTTGGCTAAATCTGAGGTACAACAAATTTCATGGTCCCAGGAAATTCGTCCATCAGCTATTGGATTAGCCTAGTCTTCATCTTGTGCTGTGAATTTATAGATCTGATTCAAATCATCATCGCTCTCCTCATAGTTGCGGACCGGTTCAGTATAACGCAGTCCTTCTACAGGGTCCAATGATACACAATGCTGAGAAATTTCCTTTCAAATGACAGTGTCCACTTTTTCAAATTGATGACCCCTTTCATGTTGATAGCCCAATCAATTCCCAGGATCACAGGGTAAGGATTTCTATCATCAACAGTCTCTATTACTTCAAAACTAGCCAGCGCACTTGCACCTTCTATATCTACAGTAACTCCTTGTAATTTTCCCATAGGGATAATCGTCTACTATTTCACCATCCTCAGATGAATAGGAGACCATTGCAGCATAGGTCTCCCCATTCTCTCCCAGGTTTTTTTAGGCAATACGTTCGCGTTAGACCCCAAATCTAGAATAACCTTATCCATCTCATAGTCTCCTATTTGTGCGGTAAGCCTCATCTCACACCATGTTCTTGCCTTATGCTTACCAATATTTCTGATTACTCACAGTCTATCAGGAGCATTATGCTTACTAGCACACTTGTTTATCAACTCTTGTAGCCCTTTCACATCCTTTCTGTCATGCAATAATTTCATACAAGTTTCCAAGAATGCGGTAAGCACAGAGAGGTCAACCTCTTTAGGCGCGCTGGTATCTAGTAGTTTATTCTGACCCCATGAGGTATAGGCTTCAACGAAGCATTTCTTCTCTTCCATCAATGTTTCCTTCACATGCTCCAGATCAAAACCAACCTCCTTTTTTGGGGCATTGTAGACCCATCCACCTTCTTCAAGATGCTTTCCCTTATCATCATGAGTTGAGATCCCTCTTCACAGTACAATATTCACATTCGGGTACTCTTTGTGGGGCTTGACCCTCATCATCTATAAGTTCTGGGTAAGGTGTTGAGGCTACTGCCTCTTCTCCTACATCTTAGCCATCAGCAGAAGACATTCTTCAATTCTGTGGTCAAACTGAGTGAAATATTGACATGACAAGTGTCTCTGATTCATACACTCCCGTGCGTAGTGTCCTAGTGTCCCACAATTGTAAAAAATGACCTGCCCCCAACCCCTTCCAGGTCCTCCTCCATCTCGGCCTCGTCTGCGCCCTTGATAGCCTTTATGTGTTCGCCTAGCACCCTAATCTGGAAGTCGAGTTTCTGCTTGCATTCAATATGTCGGTGTTCTCTCCATCATTAATTCATAGATTCGACAGTGGCGCTCATCGTGGCCCATTGACTTAGAGAAACAGCAGAACAATTGTTGTGGTGTCTGTATAAACTTTTGCAGCAAATGATAATTGTATGTTACATGTTTTCTGGCTACTTGAAAAATAGCACAACATAGTGTGGGCCTCGCACTTGGTCATACTAGAACTTCCTGCCTTAGGGGCATAGGCCCTCCTCCTGTGATGTAATTGGTGAAGAGAGGGCAGTGATCTTTATCATGCCCCTGCTTTTTACACTTGAGACACCAAACTTCTTCGCGTACCTCTGCCCGAGCTGCTTTTTCCTTTTTCAATCTCTACAACTCCAAGCAGAGGTTCTGCAACTCTACATGAATCTATTGAACTCCTAAAGAAGCATCCTGAATAGGTGTTTCCTGCAATCTCATTGTAATTTCCAGGGCTTTCGCTTGAGTTCCTATCTTTTGTTGTGATAAAGCAACCCTTAGGTGGGGTAGGAGCGAGGCTACAAACTATTTGTGGTGCTGATTATTCATGAGATTCATATTAGTTTCATAGGTCTGACACTTCAATCTTTGATCTAATTCCGAGGGTGTTTCATCTAGCCTGATCATAATTTCCTTGAATCCAATTACTGATTGTGATTTAGACTTAGGCTTTCCAAATTCTTTATTCAAAGCGGTTTAAGTGTCTACTAATGATGCAAGCGGGTTATCGGTGCAGTACTTAATGTACCATGTTAGTGCGTGATCCTGCAGAGAAATAACCAATTGTGCCTTCTTTATATTATCATCCATAATTTGTTGTGTTGTCCATAGTGCCTTCGCAACAAACCAAAACTGATTTGGATCCTCACTTCTTAAGCCTTTGAAAACTAACAACTTCATTGTATTCGGAATGTTGCCCAATGGCGGTGGTGGAGGCGATGTGGGTGAAGGTGTATGCTGTGGAGGTGATGGTGTAGGTGGTGTGGATGGATGAGGTATCCTCAGAAAACTCTGCCTTATCAACTGGATGGTGCTCTGCGGTGAAGCCTATGCTACTCCCTCGTTGTCACTTGAAGGAGGTCCAATCAATGGTCTATATTGAGAACTTGTTTTTCCTTGATTTCTAAAACTTCATCCACTTCCCATAGATCCAAACATCAAGGTAATTGCATAACCAAATTTTCACACAAGAGCATCTTAATCCAAGTATTCAAAGATATCAAGTACTTACCTCATGGTCCCTTGAAGAAGCGTCACTCTGCTTCGTTGTAACTGATTGAGGTATCAACTGTGAACTCTATAACAAATCCTCTAATGACTCAATCAATTGTGTGTGCGATCTTATCTTCATAAGCTTCCAACCTCAAAACGAGCTCCAGGGTCCACACTATTAGACCATCAAGCCTCTGCCTACCTTGGCCATCTGCCAATTTAGTGATCCACTCGTATAGTTCGATCGGGAAGGTGAAGAAGAAGATTTCATATATTTCTATGTATAAATATCTATCTAACCACCAGTCTTTTGTCATGCCAATTTAGCGATCCACTCATATAGTTTGATTGGGAAAGTGCAGAATAATATTTCATGTAATTATATGTATAAATATCTATCTAACCACTTCTCTTTTTTCAGGCATGAATTTATGTTTTCTTGCGCCGCGAATTCATGGATCTTTCTATCCAACCACTTCATGGATCTTTCTATCCAACCACTTCTCAACTTCCTTCTTGGTTGGATTCCAGTGATGCGACATCACACATCTCTTTATGCAGATCTTGGTACCGACAATGGAACCATTGTTGGCTTAGGGGGTCCTGACCCAAGTTCAGAGTTAGTTGTGCCAAACAAATCCCTACACTACTGGCCCTTTCAGCATCAATCCATAGTGCGCGGACTGAAGTTTCAACCGAATCAGTATGGGGGGGTGTTGGAACCAATTTTTCGCACCCAGAGATTAGTGTGATGCCCTTTCGGTGACCTAGATTTGCCTTCGCGCACATGTCTATGCTCCTGCAACCTATTTTC
>Ga0139314_100515_pt1 | contig 10529 bp, 5 predicted proteins | sample In2P11_FD_99376 | JGI IMG/M metagenome (GOLD analysis project Ga0139314, IMG submission 99376)
ATTTTATTATTTTTTAATATTTTTACCTTTTACTCCAAAAATGGTGAATCGTCCCCTATGGTTGGTTCTTATAAAGTTTATTTTGGTTGTACATTTTTATTTAGAGTCCCATTTTAAACCTCACAATTCCCCTAATGGACATTCTTCACATCTTCCCACCAAATGTATTATTTTCCTTTAAGACTAAAAGTAGCTATCCCGGCTTTCATATTTTTTGAATAATATTGCAATCTGAAAATGTATTCATCGCAAGAAACCAAGCTTCTACATATTGTGACTTCTTCATTTCTACATCAAATGTTGGAGGTTTTGATTTCTTGAACTCCTTTGGAAAGTACTACTTCTCACTCCTCTTATACGGATGGTGGCAATGATGATGATGATGTCTCTCTAAACTAGAACTTCAATAGAACCCATGGTAATTACCCCTCCTGTCAGGTGTATCCAAGAACCTTCCTTTTATGATTGTGTCATCCTTGTAAAACTTGTATCTTGATTGAGGCATACTACCATATTCCCCATTGGACATTTTCTCCTATCCATGACTGATTCTAAGTAGTCGATGTCTCTGAAAATCTGACAGACTCTAAAGGATGACTGTATTAACTTCTGCTTGCTTCTCCTATGCCCTTGCAAGTATTTCTTATGACCGAATGATTCTGTCATTATATTCCTTACAAATTCTTAACTATGCTTTCAAACTTCTCAATGTACGTACTATGTCATGGGAGTACTGATCACCATGTTGTTCATAAAATTTGTTGGGAGAATCACGTGAACTATAGTCCACCATTATATTAGTCATCTTGATCTTCCAGTTCCTACAAACATAACATGTCAAATAACAAAATATAAACATAATAAAATATACCTTAGTGAATTTCACGAGAGTCTATCTCTTCTGCACATCCAATCTAGATTAGCACAACATATGTATATATATAATGAAATCAATATATCAATCACCTCAACATCAACATGATACCAACATCATGATGACACAAGACCATAACAATGAAAATCACAATGCATGCATAACAACCCCATAGACAACAAACATGCATGCATGACAAACGCATTCTTCCCATCTAGTCCAAGTGCTTGAACCTGAGAGCTCTGATACCAACTCGTAACCATCGTCCCACAATTACCCAATTTCACCAACCTACCAGGGTAAGCCTGAGATGAGAATTACTATGAAATGATCCAACCTACTAGCTCTAGTTAAGGAAGTGGGGCCTACAAATGAACATCAACTGATAACTCACAACATTCCCCAGGGCTATAGGGACATTCAAGGGCCAAAGAACCATCCCAGGTGACCAAACCTTGAACTAGGGCTATTTTTCACACAACTTAACCACCAAATGCATGCATGACAATGCCTCCCAAGGCACTCACAAGCTTACCTATGTGCAGTTGTGACACAAATTGTCCAGTTCAGAGGGTGCAGTTGCAATATCTGAGCTACAATTCTAAGTCAACTTCCAGATCATTTCCCAGAACTACCCGAGACTTCTTAGAATTGTTATTGACATGACAACAAAGCTAAACACTCAAACTTGAAGGTAGAACTTGGCCTAGACTGTCTAGAACATAACATACATTTCTTCAAACACATGGCAAACATGTAAGCTACAGGTCATGAATGCATATCTGATCATAAAATTATGAGATTCATATAACAATAATTAACAAGGCTCTACGCCCTCTTCACATAGTTGAAACAACACTTGTTATTCCATGCATTTATCAACCATTCACATATTCATCAAATATGTCAAGAGCTATAGACAATATACATCATATAACCAACAAATAACCAACATAGGAACCATGGAAACTCAACCGTAATATCGCCAACATAATCACTACAAATGCTCATATATCCTAATAAGGAAATGTCTCATATTAACACATGATAATACCAATCAAGTGAGGGACTTTCATGTACCGTCCGACCATAGATTGAGCTGAACCAAATTTTTCTCTCATTGAATCACTCCCAGGGCATATTTCAAGCATGAATGTGGGATCTCATGGAATAAACCAAACAAAACCAAATTAGGGCTTCCATAGGCAAAACCACCTAAACCCTCAACCAATGATTTCACCTCAAAGTCAGACATCATTAACCAACTAGATTAGTCTCTACCCAAGTTGTGCATGGCTCCAGGAACTAGTAACTCATTCCACAACCTTACAGGGCTCCAGAGCATTTATCCAACCTAGCTCCAGCGACTAGTAACTCAACTGATCAAGGGATCCAAGCATTTGTCCCAACCTAGGCTCTAGGACTAGTAAATCAACCCAAGTTGTTCCAAGGCTTGTAAAGCATTTGTTCCAACCCATATCCATAAGGAACTATGATCAACAATCATAAAACGATCAAATGGAAAAAAACCCACAACACCATTGCTATCCAAGAAATGGCAAGGCCATGCTAAAACCAATGTCAATCTAGGCAATCATCCATGCCAATGATAGCACATAACCATAAAACAACATGTATATACCATGCATCCATAAATCAACAAGGAAACCATTTATGCAACCTTTTACCTGCAAAGAAATTCAGTTGTAGCTGTTGGTCTACTTGTTCCCTTGCACTTTCCTTCTTTCCTTTGCCTTCTTTCTCCAAATCCAAGTAAAAACTAGAGTGCTCCAAACATGCTCCAATAATCCTCTAAGTGTGCAAGAGTGTCAGAGAATGAGATAATAGAAGAGAGAGACAAATACTAAACTGACAAAGCTTGTGAAGTAATCCTCAAAAGCCTTTTTATCATTGAGGTCTCTATTTTTTTCATTTTCCATCATTTTTCCTTCATTTTCCCTCCGGTGCAATTATGTGACCTTTCATCTCCCTTTTCTCCTATTTCCTTTATTTTAATAAATAAATGTCAATTAATGCCACATTGCATTTGTCAATGATTTTTCCAATTTCCATAGCCATTTATTAATCACCAGTGTTACTCCATTGCTATGTTTTTCCCAACATTTATCTTGGAATAAGTGTCCCATGACTTTGGTCTTATTTTATTTACATAGGAAATCAACCAGGGGTTGTTAGAAGAACCTTTTATAAAACATCAAATTCCAAACATGATTATCATGCTTCTTCCACTTCCTCTTCATTGTGTTTACCCTCACACACCCATATACACGCTGGTCTCCTTGGACCTATAGCATGCACCAACACGCACGGTGGATTAATTGGCCATGTGGGGAGTGTCCTTTCCTTAGAGTGAGTAGAAATCTATATCAATTAGGAAAAAGAGAAATATTAAAAATAACAAAATTTTCATTTCACTCTGAAATTTAAAAATTATAACATGTATATTTTCTATAGTTAATGTTATGAAGATAAATTCTTTTGGAGAACTATGTGATCTCCTACATTTTGGGTGAACACTTCACTGATTCTCAGTGAAAATAAGTTGAAATGATATGTTCAAGAGTGCGAGGCACTTTATTTTTCCCTTATTAGTTATTTTTAGTTGTAACCTAAATTTTAATTTTAAATAATCTTATATATAATTAAATATTATTTCTATCTTAATATTTTTCAAATCTACTTTAATAATCTAATAATTAATTCTTTACTATTTTAACACCTTTTAATAATTTAATATTTTAATACGAGCTTAATGCTTAAAAAAAATATTCCATTCTAAAACTAATTACATATGACCAAAACTTTTACTATTACAAATAATGTAATTCTTAAATTTATTTTAATTCTAATTCTAATATCTTAATTTGCTTTTAATTCTATTTTATTCCTACTCTAATATTTTAATATTCAACTCTAATTTTATAAATAATATTTTAATTTTTCTATTATTAATTTTAAATAACATTTTCATTCTTCCTTTTTATTATAATTTTAAGTATTTTAGTTAGTTCTTCCCAATCTTTATTGGGTTATTCGTATTAATTATTAAATGAAATTTCATTTATGGTTATTTTTTCTTTTTATCTCTCTAATGGTTATATTCATTTTCAGTCTATTACTCTTAGATTTCTTTGACGATGGGTGAAGTGTTCACCAAAAACATCAGGATCACACAATACTCCATAAAACTTTATCATCTAGTTAAAAATTATATATTTTTTCCAATTTATATAAAACTAGAAATTGCACCTGATGTTGCAAAGGAGATGTCATAAGGCAATAGCATAGGTTAGAGTACCAGGGAAGAATGGAAATCTAACAAACATTGAATTCAACTTATTCAATAAACAAATATACATAGTGAAACCTCTCAAAGTTAATTTTGATCATGAAGGAAATTATCTGTGGCCAAAATAATAAACTCCACACTGCATATAAAATGAAAATAATCCCAGTATGTTGTTTGAAATATTAGATTAATATCTGTGAATTTTGGACCTCCTCTCTAGTAAAATTTTCTACAGTTGATCAAGGACTCAATAAAAACCCCATTGATTTTTTTCATGTTTCTGCTACACAGAAGATTAACATGTTCATTCAGAATTTGAAATTCAATAACATATTGACTTTTGAAATCATACTTTTGGTTAAAATAACCCTAGGAGACCACAATACTTGCATCAAAAGAAAGAGCTCAGGCCTCAATATCATCTACCACATATTTCTCTGAATCTTTTCTAGTTGGCCGTGCATAACTCATGCCTCTACCAAATCCCCACTTCGAAACCAAAATAAAAGTGACACAACACTTCATATGGAGTCAAGTATGATCTTAAAAATATAAAGAAACATAGTTCTGAGATCAGTTGCATCCAAGCATCATGATGGAAACTACAATGCAAATGAATGACATTGATTAAATATTCATTTCTTTTGAATCAATAATTAAAAGATGACAAAGTTTTCCAAGATAATTGTGTAGTCATGCGAATTTATGGAACTTAAATAGAAATAATTCATAGAAATATTCCATCTAAGACTGCTATGTTCTTTGATTTTGCGCTGAAAGAAAATGATTTTGAAATAAGTTTCATAAGCTATTAGCATTATTTCACCTAGATTTTATTTTTATTCTCTACAATATTTTTGCTCCGAAGCTCTTCCAGTCCTGTTCTGAGCTCCATTAAGACTCTGAAGGTGTTGGAGCCAGAGTCCAACTTCATCCATTGTAAATATGCAACGTTGTTGTCCATCACTGGTGCTTTTGGATTAGGGACCTATGATTTGGAAGGTGAGATACATATGGGCTCTTATAGAGTTTAAAACTAACCCATAGGGTTCCAATTGTTGATTGGATGAGAAGTGAAAATTAATCTATCTTAAAAAGAAAGAATGAGGTCCTGAGGCATGGAGGAGGAGGAAAAGAGGGTTTTAGTTTGAAACCCGTGTTGAGAAATTCAAAATTTGTGTTGGAGACTGTGGATAAGGCCATGCATATAGCTAGAGTATATGGCATTAGTTGTGAGAATCAAGAAATCTCTAGTGCTATTTATCTTTATGATTGTACAAAAGTTTACTATAAGAAAATGCTGGAGGCAAATCTGGGAAACCCACTTCTCCTCAAAAACTATGCAAAGATTTTGCATGAGGTATGGATTAGTCCCATCAAACAATTTTTTATTGTCATTTGGTGAATTCTATAGCCTTTTACTTGGATATTCTTCTCGACATGATGTTTTGGGCTTAGGCATTGTGTAGTTAGGTAACATTAATAATGTTCTCCTTACTCTTACAATTTCTAACAATCTACTCTCTATTTATTAGATTTGTCACTTTGGTGATGGGAAGACAATAGAGTTTTAACTTTTCTCTTCATGATGTGGTCATTAAGGAAATATAAATTAAATTTTTTTTTTGGAAAAGTTGATCATATTTCTTGGTTATACACATTCATTGATTTTGAGCCTTCTTTAGGTTCCTCCTTTATTGCACACGCTGATTTCTTGAGTAGATTTTTGCATAAGTGATTTGGACATATGACTTACATGTATTTACAATAGTGAGACCACAAAATTTGGTGCTATGTCTTCCTAAAGTTTCTTACATCAATATCCCTTTCCAAATGTTAAGGCCTTGTGTGCTGTCAAATGTTATAAGATGGTGCATAGGGATCTCATCTCATTTCTGAGTCATTCATTTTCAGGGGCTAAGTATGCACTCACCTTTTATGATGACTTATGCCTCTCTTGGGTGTACTTTCTCAAGTACAAGATTGAGGTGTTTTTTCCTTTTAATACCTTTAAGGATTTTACTAAGCAACAAATATCCCTTACTATGAAGAAAATGTCCACAAAAATTGGGAGGAGTATGTCAGTAAAAAATTCAAATATTTTGTAGAAAATATGTTACTCAACATCGATGTATAGTGTCTTTAGCAAAATAGAATTGCTAAAAAATAACTAGTCATTGAAAGAGTGGCTAACTACAAGAACACAACCCCTTCTTTCTAGGCTAAAATAATGAACTTTGTAAATTAGATTTAAAATTTCATACCTCTTAGGGAAGTGTTGAATATGAATCCAACAGAAGCTTGGACACATGTTAAGCCCAATGTTCCTTTTTTCAGAGCATTTTGGGGTGAAGCATGCACCTTAAGTCTAGATGATAACTACAAATCCTTTTAGATGAGCCAATTGCTTACTTTTTGTTGATTAGTATGAAATTGTGAAGGTATATTGGATATTTGATCACCTTTCTATAGATGCCTTGTTTCGAAGGGTTGTCCACTTTTCCGTGTAGCTTGAGTCAACCATTTCAATAAATTCAAATTCATGGATCCACATGTTAAATTGTGTAGGAAGGCTAAGATTAAAAAAAGTTTTGATTAATTGCGAGTGTCGTGAATAGAGATGAGATAGAATTAAAGGTAGGATAAGTCACCAAAATGGTTTAGCGGGACAACCACCTCTGAGCAAATATCTAACCCAAGTGTTCGTCCTTTGTAATGATAGTGATACTTTCATTGTTGAACAATGCAAAAGCATGTATTGTTGTAACGCTAGATTATTTACTAAAATCTTCCTTTCTAAAGAAATCCTCGTTATTGTGCTCAGAGGAAGAAGAGTCTTAGTCGTTTGTTGAATTTGGTTCCAATCGAATTTGTTTCGAACAATGTGAGTTAAACCAACACGATCGCTGGAAGAGTGTCACAGGATGTCGAAGGAAGAACATATTCCATGTCCCCTACCTTCATCTTTAGTATCTCTGAATCACATTTCGTTCCTTTGAAAATATGTGAGGACTTCCACAGAATTCTACGTGAATGTTCTTGGACTCAACTTGTGAGGAGACCATCTTCATTTGATTCTGTAGGAGCTTGGTACAATCTTTGCATTGACATAATGAATGAGGCACAAATACTCTTTGCATATAATATAATATAATAGATAGATATTGATTTTGAGGATCTAACAGATCATTTTGATCCATGTTGATTTGTCACTTTGGTGATGGGAAGAAAATAGAGACTTAATTTTTCTATTCATGACGTGGTAAGTAAAGAAATACACATTGAAAATTTGTTGTTTTTATGGAAGAGTTGGTAGGGCTAGATTAAAAAAAAAAATCAAGCGATCAATTGCAAGTGTCACAGATAGAGATGAGCTAGAATTAAACAACACGATAAGTCACCAAAATGGTTTAGTTGAACAACTACTTCTGAGAAAATATATAACCCACGTGTTCATCCTTTGTAATGACAATGATACTTTCACTACATAAAAACGCAAAAGCATGTACTGTTGTAACACTAAATTATCTACTAGAAACTTCCTTTATAAATATATCCCTCCCTCGTTATTGTGCTTAGAGGAAGGAGATTCTAAGCCATTTGTTGAAGTGGGTGGCAATAAAATTTGTTTGGAATTGCCCGAGTTAAACCAACATGATCGCTATAAGATTGTCATAGGATATCGAAAGATGAAAAAATTCCAAGTCCCCTACCTTTATCTTTGGTATCTTTCAATCACACTTCATTCCTTTACAAATCTATGACAACTTCCACGAAATTCTACGTGAATGTTCTTGGATTCCAACTTATGTGGACACCATCTTCATTCGATTCTATAGGAGCTTGGTAAGATCTTTGCACTAACATATTGAATGAGCCAAAACTACTCTTTGCATATAATATAATATAATATAATAGAATAGATAGATATTGATTTTGAGGATCTATCATTGACATAATGAATGAGCGGAAACTACTCTTTGCCTATAATATAATATAATAGATAGATATTTCTTTTGAGGATCTAACATATCACTCTAATCCAGGTTGTTCATTTATGGTGTTGGAATACATCTCTTGCAGTGCAAGTTTATGGATGATCTCCCCACGAAACCTGAGATCGAGCCAAGAGATAACTATATCTCTTTTCAGGTTAACTTTAAAATCCCGCCATTCAACTTTATTATTCTTTCAAGATATACTTCATGTTATAGTGTTTTTATCAAGATAAAATGTGAACAGAATTGAAAATGAAGGAGATGTAGCTCACAAGTGAGGCCTGCACCTAGAGACTACACTCAAAACAGAGAGATCACTCTCGTACACTCTATTATTCATTAATGAAAGATTACATCGTTTAAGTACAACACTAGGAATTAGGAAGTTGCAACCAAACCCCTAAACTCTAGGAACTAATCCTAAACTAGGGAGATACGTTACAACTATGTAACCATTTTCTCCATTAATACAAAATAATATTAATTATTTTCAACTCCCCCCTTAATGGAAAAAGGGTTGTCCTGGATTCCTAGCATCCTTCTAAACAATTCAAATTTCACATGTGCAAGTGGCTTTATAAAAATATCAGCCATATTGTCACAAGTTTTACAATATTCAACAGTAATTTCTTTTGATTGTATTTTCTCTGTAACAAAATGGAACTGAGTGTCTATATGTTTGGTGTTTTTGTGAAACACTGGATTGTATGCCAATTTAATGGTGCTCTGGTTGTCGCTTTTGATGGAAGTGGAATTCTTCTGTTCTTTTCCTACATCATTGAGAAGCCTTCTCAACCAGATCTCTTCACACGTCGCTGCACACAATGCTTGATACTCAGCTTCACACGAAGACAAGGCTACACTACTCTGCTTCTTGTTACTCGATGCTATGACCCCGGATCCTATGCTGAATGCATAACCTGTGATAGACCTTCGATCATCCAAGTTACCTTCCCAGTCTGAATCTAAAAAACCTGCTAGAATAACATCAGATGCGTCAATGTATAAAATGCCATAATTAACAGTACCACAAAGATACCTCAACACACTTTTTGCTGCTACCCAGTGACTTTCAAGCGATTTTGACATGAATTGGCTCAACACATTAACAGAGTATGCTAAGTTAGGTCTGGTTGTTGTAAGATATATCAAGCTGCCAACCAGCTGTCTATACATTGTAGCATCAACCTCTTTAGTTCCATCGTCACTGCTCAACTTCAGATTCTGCTGCAAAGGTGTCACTACTGATCTACACTGATCCATACCAAACTTTTCTAACAGATTTTTGGCATACTTCCCTTGGGTAAGAAAAGTTTTCCCAGTATCTCTGCATACTTCTAATCCTAGACAGTAATGAAGGCTTATGAGATCTTTCATCTCAAAAACTTGTGTCATAAGCCTTTTGATTCCTCTGATTAAATCATCTGCATCTCATGTTATGATCATGTCATCTACATACAAAGAAATCAGAATAATCTGCCCCTGCTTATTGTACTTGGTATACAAATTTGGGTCATTTAAACTTGTAAGAAAGCCATACTCTAAAAAGAAAGAATCAACCGTTTCATACCAAGACCTAGGTGCTTGCTTTAAACCATATAAAGCCCTTTTCAATCTGCAAACAAGATGTTCCTGCCCCTGCTTTACAAACCCTTCTCGCTATACTAAGTAAATTTCCTCTTTTAATTACCATTTAAAAATGCAGATTTAACATCAAGCTGTTGTAGCTCCCAATTATATTTAGTAGCTAAAGCAATAAACATTTTGATTGTATTTAACTTTGCTACAGGTGCAAAAGTATCATCAAAATCTATACCTTCGTACTGTGAATATCCTTTTGCAACCAGCCTAGCTTTTAATTTCTCTATACTTCCATCTGCATTCTTTTTTGGTTTAAACATCCATTTACATCCTATGGGTGTTTTATTCTTAGGCAGTTCAACTAAATCCCAAGTGTCATTTCTAAGAATTGATTCCATCTCTTCATTCATTCCAGCCCTCCACTCCTTAAATTGACTAGGTTCTTTGTAATTAGTGGGCTCAACAATGTTCAAAACATTTGACATCAAAGCATAGTCTCTCAATTTTAATGGTAATTGAGTCTTTCTACCAAATCTCCTTGGTAGGGGACTTACCTCAAATTTGTTTTCTTCAGCTCTAAATGGGCTTGCTTTATCACCTACTTCTTTTTGCTCTTCTTTATGCTCTTCCTCTCTTTCATCCTCACTATTTTCATCCACCAACAATGGAATGTGCCAATCATCACCAATGTCATCTTTCCCTTCCTGTACCTGTTCATGAAACACTACATCCCTGCTTTCAAATATCTTATGAGTCTCAGGATTGA
>Ga0139314_100516_pt1 | contig 10524 bp, 12 predicted proteins | sample In2P11_FD_99376 | JGI IMG/M metagenome (GOLD analysis project Ga0139314, IMG submission 99376)
AAGGAAAGGAAGTTGAATTAAGGGGTATCATAGGGAAACTAGGAAAGCTCATCAGCTGTAATGGCATGACAATGCATATACATAAAAAAGAACAAGGTGTAGTTGCACAATTTTTCCCCTTAGAGATTCAAACATCGAGATCATCTATTATTCTAGATCTCTAAAAAGCCTTGCACAATCATTCCAAGGTATTTGAGATTCCCAAAGGCCTCCCACCTATTCCTAATCATGATCATGCTATTCATTTGATTCCATGAAGTGTTCCTACAAACATTAGGCCTTACAAATATCCCTATGCCCAAAAGAGTGAAATTGAATGTATGGTTGCAGAAATGTTAGAGGTCAGTATAATTAAACCTACTCAAAGTTTTATCTTTGCTTGAGTAGTATTGGTGCATAAGAAGGAGGGATCGTGGCACATGTGTTCGGATTGTAGGGAGCTCAACAAGTTCATTATTAAAGATAAATTTCCCATTCCTGACATTGATGAATTGTTGGATGAATTATATGGAGCAATTGACTTCACCAAGTTTGATCTTCATTTAGGATATCATCAAATTAAAATGAATACTGGAGACATTCCGAAAACAACATTTAGAATTCAAGAGGGCCATTATGAATTTTCGGTCATACCTTTTGCCCTTACCAATCCACCTTCTATATTTCAAGGTTTAATGAATTCCATTTTCAAACCCTTGCTTAGAATTTCCTTTTTTAGTATTTTTTGATGATATACTAATGTACAACAAGTCTTAGAAGGATCATGTCCAACATGTTGACAGAGTGCTCAAATTCTTGGAGGAGACATAATTATATGAAAATATTTCAAAATGTTTTTTTAGAATATAGGAAGTGGAATATTTGGGGCATATTGTATCTCATGAGGATGTTAAGGTAGACCTTGGGTAGACCGTAACAAAAATAAAGCCATTAAGGAATGGAAGATCCCCAAAACCATAAAGCGTATTTGAGGATTTTTTGAGTTGAGAGGGTATTATCACAAGCTTTTAAATAATTATGGGAGAATAGAAGCCCCTCTAACAACATTACTAAAGAAAGATGTGTTTTCTTCGACTCCAAAAGAAAATAAGGCATTTGAACATCTTAAAGAGGCTATGTGCCAAGCACCGGTCTTAGCTATGCCCGATTTCACAAAAGCTTTTATTGTGGAATGTGATGCCTCAAGAAATAGAACTGGTGTTGTTTTAATGCAAGAAGGAAGACCCATTGCTTTTGAAAGTCATTTAATCAAAGGAAAATATTTACACAAACCTGTTTATGAGAAGTAAATGTTGCCAATACTACATGCTCTAAAGGAACCGCAACATTACCTAATGGGAAGACACTTCAAGGTAAAAAGAAACAATGATAGTCTTAAATAGTTTTTGGAACAAATATTATCCTTAGAAGAGAAGAAAAAATGGGTCACAAATATTGTTAGGTCCCTACACTACTAGTGTAACCCCTTACTGTTATTAGTGCAACTTCCTTATTACATTGTTGTGCCCATGTAGTTCCCATATTGTTATTATTGTGCCCCATAGAAGCCCACTATTGTTATTATTGTGCCTTTACATTATTATTGCTATGTCAGCTCTGATTAAATTATGACCCCTTAGACTCCTATATATAGAAAGTAGGTCTTGTCATTTGTATCATCCAAAACTTATTCATTTGTGTAATGTAAAGGAGGTTGCTCCCTCGAAGAGGCTAATTTTTAAGGTGTTGATTTTTTTCCCTATCTTTTTTGTGAGTTGGTTTCATAAGATTTGGTATGAGAGATTTGGATTCTAGGGTTTCACTACTCCAAACAGGTCATCATGGAATTTTTGCTATAAAATTTTCGCTCTGAAGTTTCAGAACCTAGAAAGACCCCATTTGAGTCGCAATCTTTATGAATGTCGGTTCCAAATTTTAGATATTTTCTCGCTATATTTATGGAGATATGATCTAAAGACGTTAGATTTTTTACAAACTCCAGAATTCCATCTCAAATAGATCAGCGTGGATGTTCCACTATAATTTTGTTTCTACGAAGGTTTAGACTCTCAAATTAAAAACCATTTGAGTTGAAATCGTGGTGTAGTGCGGGCCCGAATTTGAAAGCTTGTTTTGCTATCCGGTAAATTGGATACTCTAGATGGAGTAATATTTCTATCTACGTGATATACGACTTTTACAAAATGTACATATTGCATATTTATATTTAGAACCAAATCAGTTTGTATGGTATAGAGAGTTTTTTTTCTCGTAAATCACTTGTCACCTAGTCAATTTTCATGGAGGAAATCGTAGCATATTATGAGGAGACAAAGAGAAACACCTTCTTTAGATAGTTGATAAATCTCAAATGAAAGGGTTCAATGGAAGAGCACATTGAGGACTTCCAAAAATTGAATATAAGGGTAAATGATATTCTAGAGAAGGAAAGGATTGATGTCTTCGTAGGGACTTTAAAGGATAACATTCAACATTAGGTTTGTCTCTGGGAAATTGATTCATTAGAGAAGGCATTCAGGATGGCAAGAAAAATTGAAAGTGGAATTATGGAAACAAGGAATCCTACCACTCACAGCTATAAATATGGATGTGTGTTTGCTCCTAGCCTTCCACAAATACAAGGCTTACACCATAAAAATTGGAAGAAAAAAGAGAAAAAGGGCTTTGATACAATTGTGATAGCAAATACACTAAAGGTCATAGGTGTGCTGAGAAGAAATTATTTTACATAGATTGTGAAGTGGAGGAAGAAAAGGATTAAGAAATATCAAAAGAAGACGATATACACCAGGAACCAATCCCGAAGGAAGAAGAAATGAATCCGAGCATATCTTGTAAGACATTGGTAATAATTACCAATCCTTAAACTCTCAACATAGAAGGACATATCAAGAAGAAAAATGTTCAAGAAGTGAAAGATCACATTGAGCATTAAGAAATGAATCCAACCATATCTTGTAATGCATTGGCACAAATTACCACTCCTCAAACTCTCAAGACAAGAGGATATATCAAGAAGAAAAAGGTTCAAGCAGTGAAATATCACATCGAGCATCAACAACAATTTCTCCAACTTTTAGAATATAACACCACTTTGGTGCATAATCGAATGAAACAACAGGCATATCAACATCGCAATGAAAGAAGTTTTGATGTAGGAGATTGGGTATTTTTACAGCTTCATCTATACAAACAAATGTCCCTCAAGAAAGCTATTTATGAGAGGGAAATGTTTGCAACACTTCATGCACTTAACAAATGGTGACGTTACCTAATAGGAATATACTTCAAGGTAAAAATGGATCATGATAGTCTTAAATACTTTTTAGAGAAAATATTACCTTCAAACGAACAAAAAAAATGGGTCACAAATGTGTTGGGTTATAACTTTGCAATCATCTAGAAAAAAGGGAAGCAAAATGTTGTTGCAGATGCACTATCAAGAAAGGATGAGGACGTGGAAGCATTTTTTCTACTATTTATATTATCCAACAGGATTAGATAAACGAGGCAAGGGATGAATGGAAATATTATGAAGAAGTGTTTCCACTCATTCAAAAGTTTCAGAAGATCCCAGTTCAAGTAATATTACCAGAACTTGAAGAGGAAGGAAAAATCATATTGGAACCTGAAGCAATCACAGAAACAAGAAATTGACAACTATGAAATTGATCAATTTCAGAGTATCTCATAAAGTGGAAGAACTTACCTGCTGAAGATTCCACATGGGACAGTGAGAGTTTTATATAGAATCATCTAGAACTATTCAAGCATTGAGGACAACAAATTTTGAAGGAAAGGGCCTTGTTAGGTCCCGATACCACTAGTGTAACCCCTTATTGTTATTAGTGCAACCCCCTTATTATATTTTTGTGCCCACATAGTCCCCATATTGTTATTATTATGCTGCATAGAAGCCCACTATTGTTATTGTTGTTCCCTTACATTATTATTGTTATGTTACCTATGATTATTTTATGACCCCTTAGACTCCTATGTATAGAAAGTAGGTCTTTTCATATGTAACATCCAAGAATTGTTCAGTTGTGTAATGTAAAGGAGGTCTCCCCCTCGAAGAGGCTGATTTTTAAGGCATTGATCTATCTTTTCTATATTTTTGTGAGTTCATTTCATAACAAAGATGTTGGGTTATGACCTTGAAATAATCTACAGAAAAGGGAAGAAAAATGTTGTTGCAAAGGCACTCTCAATGAATGATGAGGATGAGAAATGATTTCTTTATGCCAATTCTATTATACAACTAGATTGCATAATCGAAGCAAGGGATGAATGGAAGAATGATGAATAAATGTCGATGCTCATTCAAAAGTTGCAACAAGATCCCAATATGTCACATACGTTCAGATGGAAAAATGATTCATTATGGTACAAAGACATCTTATATCTTTGTAAGAATTCCCAACTCAAACAAAATGTCATTTCGGAATTGCAGACCTCTTCCTTGGGAGGGTACTAGGGAGTTTTAAGAACTTACCACATGGTCAAGAAGAAATTTGATGGTGGGGGGGGGGGGGGACACCGGCAAGCCATGTTAACTCGTTTTAGACGTAATTTATTGAGTGTTGAATTCCATTCTGGTTAGCCCTAACCAACCCTCCCTGAAGGGGTGCCAGAATGGAATGAGGGGAAGGAAGGGAATCTCACTTACTTACCCGGGTCGTTTACTTCACTTTGTTCGGGGGAAGGCCACATTTAAGCAATCATTTTTGATTAGCTTGGTAATTGCAACAATTAGCATTATATTTCCATCAGACATGCTTCTTTATATATGTTGCGGTAGTTTTGAATGAGAGATCCTTATTTGGATAGATTGAATGACTGGCTTTCCCACCTTGATAGGGTCAGAAACATTAAGACAAGGCTCACGCTGATAGCCAGGCTTTACGATAGGCTTTACGAGAGCCAGGCCTTTACGAGAGCCAGGCCAGTACAGATAGGATAGCCCTTACAGTATAGCCAGTACCGTATAGCCAGTACAGTGACAGGATAGCCAGTACAGTACGAGAGCCGGTTAGACCCTAGCTCTCCTCGGCCTTCGGCCTTTATACGAAACTTTCACTCATAACCATCCATTTATAAGAAACATTCCTTGCCCCCGGAGGGACAAGCGGCTTCGCACATTTCAAATAAAAATAACACCATATTATCCGTTCTCCTACGGTTGCTTTCGGTATTTTCATGGCACCCAGGACGGGACGAGGGAAAATAAGGGCAAACCTCCGTAATGATCCTCCCAGACTATCCTCCAGGTTGGTTAGACCCTTGGATTGCGCGTATCGTACTGGGATTATTATTATACGTTAACACGGTTCGCAATATTCTTCTCCGATTTGCTCTAAACTTTACCGACCAATATTCTCAACTTCGCTGCGTTCCTTTCAAGTTCCCCAACTAATATTCTCAACTTCTCCGTGTTCCTTTCAAGTTCCCTGACCAATAAATACTATCAACTTCACCATTCTTTCGAATTCACTTATCCTTTCTCTCAACTTCCTCACTCTCTCAACTTCACCGTCTAAATGACTGCTGGTGGGGTGGAAGCAGTCATGAAGCATTCACCAATGCTACCACTAGGCATGTGAGAGATCAGGCTCCTATTTGTGTACCCCGCGAACTAAGGGTGCAATAATAGCGAGTGCTTGTACGGAAAGGTGCAACGAGCACGGAAACGGAAATAGAAAAAAAAGAGGTTATCCCTTAGTTCACGTGAAAGGGCCCCGGAAAACGATAGCGATAGCGAGTGCTTGTACGGGTGCAACGAGCGCATAAGGCTCTTAGTTCATTTTCATTAAGAAGGTGCGAAGCCGCTTGTCCCTCCGGGGGGCAAGGTTCTCCCTTCACTTTCAAAGTTCGGAATGCACGGAAATCGTCCTTAGTTCCGGCTTGTACTTAAGGCCTAAACTAGACCTTTCAAGTGTTTTCGAGAAATCCCGCCCCGGATAACGATTTCTCGATAGATAATGCAAAGAACTACTAAGGACCTATTGATTTCCCGTCCAGTTAAAACGCTTTTGCCTCAATTACAAGCCCTTAGTTCCACTCCTCCTTCGTCAACTAAGGGCCAAACGATCGATGCGTAATGAAGGAGTGGATTCGGGGTGCAACGAGCGGCGATTGAAGTGCACGGAAATCGTCCCCCCTTAGTTAGTTCCTAAAGAACTTGAAGGGCCTTTCAAGTATTTGAACTTTGGGATAACCTGGAGTGCAACGAGCGCTAGCGAGTCGGAAATCGGGGTGCAACGAGCGAAGGAATGCACGAACCCTCACCATATGAATAGTGAGTGACCCCTAAATAATATAGGGCCCTTAGTTCCACCCAAAGTGAACAGAACCGATCCAACCAATGATTTTTCGATCGAGTACCTCAGAACCAACCTTAGATCCTAAAGAACGATTTCTTTCCTCTCGATGGCGGCGATGGCGGCGATGGCGGCCTTAACAGTCGAGCCTGCTTACGCATCCTAACAACAAGCTATGGATCTAACAACTACATTAATGAATCTTAATAAATCCATCATAAACCACGCATTCAAACTTAGCTACAGTACCTTTACCTTAAGAGAACCTGAAACACCGCTTGAATAGGCTTTTTATTGCTTCAACTCCCCTGACCTAGACATCCATCGATCCACACTATTCACTTAGGACAGCAATGACTACTTATGCCAGGGTTCACAACACTTTACCCAGGACAGTAAGAACTACTCATGCAAAGGTTAACATCACTATCCCGTACGATAAGGAATCTATTCATCTATCAGTTCTCTATAACTCTATTCAGGTAGGGGTGAAGTACGAACCTCCCCAACTCCTTACACTCAGCCTTTGGAAACTATGCAGACCTACAGCCTTTTGGTGGGGTGGGAATAGACTTAGAAACCTATGCCTCTTACCTCCTTGGAACCTCAGCCTTGGGGCCTTACCCTCATCCTTTTACTGACTCAGTCCTATGACCTATGACTCCACCTTGCCCTCCCCTTTCAGTTCGACATCCGCAGTCAGTTCGAATAAGTTGTGGCCGAATCAAAGATAGATTGAAGCTGAGCGAACCAGAGTGTGGTGGTGGAAGAAGCCAAGTCGTTTGAGGTAGATCACCGATTCCATGAAACACCCTTACCCTCCAAACAACCTTGCCTTCCGCTTTCAATCCGCATGAAGAACGAAGTCCGTATGATGTAATCTTTAATATGTCCGTATGATGTGAGCTTTCAGTTTGCCCCTTTCTGGTCGCCATATTCAGTTCGTTTTCTCTATATCTGCATTCGCCCCCTCGACCATGACCCTTTTTGTTAGCTTTCTGTGAGTATGTCAGTACGCTTTAGGTCCGTATGATGGCCTTAAGTCCGTATTCAGGCACTCTGCATTCAGTTCGCTTTCCCCATTCTAGATCCGCGACCATTCGACCATTCAGTTCGCATTACGTTCAATCCCCATTAATGCATTACCCATTTCCCACAGTCAGCCAATCCGAGGCCGGGAGAGAGAGAAGTCCGCCAAGTCCAAATCCACGTGCAAGTCCACCAAGTACACGGTCATCAAGTACACCCAGTACGCCTAAGGAAACCGCCCAGTAAGGTCCCGGAGGGGCTTGCGCTTCTGAGGGCAAGGAAGTATGCACAGTCCGCATAAGGCCACCACCCAGTATGCCTAAGGAACCCGCTATGTCTCCACATCTATCAAGGCCACCCAGGACGCGTAAGGCACCCGCACAGGACAACAGAAGAGAGAGAAGGAAGTACCCGTTCGATAAAGAAATACCCCGTTCAATACATACCCGAAAGATAACCATACCTCGGGAAGGGAGTGCAGCGAGTTAACGGCTTAATTGAATGGCTTCTGTGTGCTGCTTTGAATGGATTCTTTGAACGGCTTTCTGTGTGCTGTGGGTAAACAGCTGATATCGGACAACTGCAAACAGATACTCACGATAGATATACCCTCGACCCTCAACCTCCACCTCGATCTCGAACTATACCCTCGACGGAGGAACCATAGAATCATATCTGAAACCGCCGGGTAAACTACTGCCTTTTACTCTGACTCAATTCATTATGTATGGTTCAACTGCTTAAAACAACAGAATCAACTCTTGCTGGTGGTACAGCCTCTCTAGCAGCTAGCTATGACTCTCTCTATATATGATGCTACTGTTGCTTATCTTACTTCTGCAGGCTCAGTATATAATTCATAAGAACTCGGTCGGATGGAATTCCATCTCTTCACCCATCCATATATACATTAGACTTCGCTCTCACGGCTTACCTTGTTCTCGGCTGTGGTGCTCATTTATCCATCCTTGTATCCTATCATAGTACCTTGGCTCAGACGATTCGGCATGTGGGATGAATTAATTAATTACTTCTATTTCATTACTTTTGAATAGTGTGCCTTGCCCCCCGGAGGGAACAAGCGGCTTCGCACCTTGATCTTATTCGTTTGTTTTGGGTTTCTATCTTTCTTGGCCACATTGGCTCTCTCTCCCTTACATACGAGGGAGGCCTGCAGCCTCGACTTCATCTTCTTTTCTCCTTCCTTCTCAGCTGGCTTCATCAGCGGGTCTGCCTTCTCGCTGCTCTATTCCTCCCTCCTTGCCGTCCTTGGTTGTCTGCGCTCTCCTCCTTTCTATCTAGCCTGTTGGGGGGGGCGTTGTCGCTTCTCGCTCTCTAGCCTGCTTGAGGGGCGTTGTTTATTGTCCGTCGTTGTTGTCGTTGTGGGATGTGAGGTTCGGTGTTGACGCGGGGGGTCTGGTCGATCCGGTTGTTCCGGGTGATCCGATTTCGGGTTTCCGGTTCCGAGACGAGGTGAGAGGCGAGATGAGAGGTGAGGGGGGCTCTCAATAGCTTTGTGCTCAATGAGTTTGAGTTTCAGTGTCATTGAATCCGAGTCTTCTTTGTAGGCAGGTGAGGATGCGCAAGCAGGCTCGACCATAAGGGAGAGGAAAAAGACCTATTTGCATTACGGAGCGGTATGGTCAAGTAATTGAAATTAGACTTTCCTTACATGGCTTATACCCTTTTTAGGGAGGAAATGGGTCAGCCTACACGATGCTATGACTATCAATTTTCTGTATCGCTGTGACTACTGGCTATCTATTGTCAATGACCTTCTGGGGCGACCTTCCTTCTGGCAATGTGATGATTGTCAATGAGACCGGCTATCGGCGCCGGCAATGAGACTACTTGCAATGACCACCTCCTCCTAATGAGACTATCTATTGGCTGGCTTTCAATGACTGGACTATGAGCGTCTTCCAATGATTGGCTATCGAAACGGAGTAGATCCCCAGGATGGAGGTCCCAATTACCGTACCGCATAGCCGATACACGGGAGCACATGGAGCATAGCCCATACCCACACATCCTCGATTCCCACACATACTAAAGTACCCTCCCACACATACTCACTTCGAAAACTATTATCTACGTATATATATATATGGGAAAATACAATATGAAAGTACACGCACGCTGCGCATGATGGTGAAAATGGATAATCTCATATATAATAGGCATTATATGAAATTGAGAGATTATTGGATTTGAAAGGGTGGCCTATCATAACGCAAGTACTCACTGCTTGTTTTACTTGCTAGCTTTTTTGCTGGCTCGGATTGCTTAGTTAGCGACTGGTCAATTCTTAAGTGAGAACCTGGCCTTTCGGACGTCTCAACTGGATCACCGACTGCTATCTGACTGTGGACCAACAGAATCGAATCTATATAAAACCACTTCATCAAAAGTGAAGCAAGGCAGATAGCTACGAGGGAGTTAGATGCTTAGGCAAGTGCCGGTAGAAACCTCTTAAATGGCCATTTCAACACTCTGTATGGCCACTTTGTTACCCTATTTATTTGACTCTACCCTACTTCTACGAATACAATCAGACACTCTCGAATCTACCAACATGCATTATTTCCCTGCCCCCGACCGCTAGGTTGGTCCTTCCCACCCCTATCTACAGGAGAGATCATCATTGAATCAGAGATTGTAGACAGAGAATAAACAACCATCCATAAACCATTGGAACCCAATCCACACCCTTCATCCTATGAACTTACCTTCTCTTCTTTCTCTTAGACAAGGCTCGGTTAATAACCCTTGGAACACACAACATTGAATAACATCATTGGTGAACAGAACAAACACATTGAATAACATCATTGGTGAGGAAATAGACAAAGACCTCGAACCCCACCACCTGATCCTAGAGAAATGGAACCTCGAACTAGGGTTGTTCACCTAGACCACCGAGACCTAGATCACTTTACTTAGACCCGCCCTTATGACTATTTACAACCTAGAGAAAAAGAACCTATACCTAGGGAACTTGCTGAGGCGGAAGGGTTCACTTGCTGAGGGAGACGCGGGAAACTGTAACCTCGACCTACCTTATAACTTTGAGACCTTTTGAACTGTTCCTAGACCCAAACTCTACCTAGAGGATTGAACCTATCGTTCCCTTTTGGCGATGATCTACGGGGCATGTTCGGCTGTCCTATCGTCT
>Ga0139314_100350_pt2 | contig 10513 bp, 8 predicted proteins | sample In2P11_FD_99376 | JGI IMG/M metagenome (GOLD analysis project Ga0139314, IMG submission 99376)
TATTGTAAAGACCCCACAAAATGCAGGTGTGGAGCGCGAAAGTCTAGGGTTGTCCACCCTAAAATAATGTAAATTAATATAGAATGAGTCAGCCTACCCATGGTCTGCAAACCATGGGATTGTATAAATAGAGTGAGGCTCTAAGTGGAAAGGAAGTCTTAGTCTTATCTTTGAGAAGTAACATGGGTTTTTGAATAAGGATGTCGATCTGAGTCTATAAGTCTGAGTCTTGGGTTGTAGTGGTAGTAAGAGGCTCTGTAGCTGAGTGTGCAGAGGCCTGGTAGAGTCCACAGCTGTGTGCACGAACCCTTGCAACTGAGTGTGCAGGGCGGATTTGGGATTGTACTGGAACAGAAGATTAATAAAAGATAAGTTGACTCTGGAATACCATGTGTTGTTGTTTTTGTGATATTTATGCATCTCTTTACAGTTTATGATTGTGCGCACTGGTTATAAATATTGAATGATTAATAAGAATATTGGGCCCACATAATTAAGTAAGATCTATAATAAAGGCACGGTAAGGATAAAGGATCAAGACAGCATCTCTTTGCACCGTTTACCGAGCTATGCGAAATAGTTACATAAGGTGCAAGGGACTAACGGTTGCATGGAGTAGCGCAAGCACGCAGATCAGTTCATGGACCTCCTAGACTTCATCTAGACATCCCTAGGGTGTAGAAACCTGGTTCCAGCACCCTTCGATACTACCTCAGGTGAGACCTCAGCCCACGCACCGCAAACTATTGACGAAAGGGCCGGTAGTACCGAGATTTGCTTCGCTAAACTAAATGTTGAACCTGGGTCAAGCCCCAAGTAGCCAACAAATGGTTCTGTTGCCGGGACCAGGATCTGCCTAAGGGATGTCTGATGTCGTTCTATTGGAACCATACAAAGGAGAATCGATGAGTGGTTGGACAAGAAGCTTCACGAGTTCATGACACAGGAAAATAGAACTCCACAGATATCCGAGAAGAGGTGGTTGGATCGCTATGTATATACAGAAATCCACGAAATCTTCTTTGCACCTTTCCCTTCTGAACTGTATAAGTGGATTGCGAGGTTAGCCAACAACTAGGGAAGGTACAAGCTGATCAACCAATAGTGTGAACTCTGGAGTTAGTGTGCAAACTAGAAACATCAAAAGATAAGATCGCGCAAGTTGTGGACCATTGGCTCAAATGGGTAATAAGGGGATTTATCATTGAATTTGCAATTGACATGACCGTGAGCTACAACAAAGAAGAGAGGCATTTTTGTAAGGGACCGCGAGGTAGGTACATTAAATACCCGAATACCTAGATTAAGATGTTGTTATGTGAAAAACGGGTGATGCAAATACATTAATGTTTGGAAAGACACAGAGCAGAAAGATATACAAAGGTACCGAGGGATTAGGAAATAGTCCCTTAATTTCACCTTCATGAGAGAGCGAGGAAGAGCGTGCTCGGGTTTCTCTGAGAAGTGCGGTCAATTTTATAAGGAAGCGTATTCCGCAGTGATCACCTCCACTTACACCATCGCCCACTACACCTCTTTCACCTCCTTCTTCACCTACCCCACCTCCACCAAACTCGTAGTTCAGCATGGCAAGTGTGATCAAACTACCCATATTCAGAGGAATAGGGAATGAGGATCCGGACCAGTTCTGGTTCGTGGTAAGAGCAGTGTGGGAAGCACAAGCGGTCACAGATGACCACATTAAGAAGGCCACATTGGTGAGTGCACTGCAGGATTGTGTGTTGACATGGTATATCAAGCACTCTAATGATCACCCAAATGCAGGAATAGCGAAGATCCAGAATGCGCTGAATAGAGAATTTAGTTGGCCGAAATCAAAGACATAGTCAATCATCGGATTTAAAGAGATCACGATGCTTCCAGGCAAGACCCCATGGGATCTAGATCAATGGCTGAAGAGTATGATCCGTGAGGCTAATATTATGCTAACAGATGCACAACACCGCTCGTGGTTTGTGGCGTCTTTGACACCACACTTGAGAATGACGTTGTCACAACAGAAGCTTTCAACTTAGGCAAAAGTGTTGGAAATGGCGATGAGGTTGCATGAAACACTGATACACGATCTAGGGTTGGGAGCCCAACAAATCCATGTGCAACTATAGAATCTATGCCTGGAGATGCAGAGTTTGAAGAAGGATACGGCGTCGTGGCCGAGGGCGCGCGAGGAAGTGTGGTGCATAAAATTCAAAGCCTAGGGCCACAACAAAGACTACTATCCAGTATTTGCAAACTACTTGGCAGGAGGAGGACCAATGCCATTGAGACCAAAGACACAGGCAAGGCCAAGTGCGGCACCCATGCTATGGTGCGCGATCTGTCAAATAGGGGGAAAGCACATGATGGATAACTGTCATTTGTTGCAGAAGTATACATAGGCTCCCCAGCAACTATTTTTTAATTTCTGTAGGTCGGTGGGCCATGACAAGTGAGTGGATAATGGAGCGAACCCCAGCCTATAGAATGCAGACAAAAATGTGAGGCCTTGACCCAGCCATGGGGATGGTGCGTGCTAGATTTCAGGGCCGAGGTCGAGGATGAGGAGGGATGGGGCCAGGAAGGGGCCGCGAACAATTGATTTGCTACAATTGCAGAGGACCAGGACACTACACCCGCGATTGTACTAATCCAGCGAGAATGTATTGTTCATATTACAATTAGTTTGATAAAGAAATGATAGATTGTCCTACGTTAATCTCATAGATGCATGAAAAAGGGGTACTATAGCCTACTCCAACTCAGATTATCCAAATAATGAGGTTTGAACCATGCTAAGAATACCCCAATGTGAACATGATGCTTAGAAGTGGTGCAACCACAAAGGGAAGATAAGGGGAAGTAGCCCGAGGAAGATACATGGGTTCGCAAGGCTCCTACAAAGGAACCTGAGTTTGACTTGGAACGCACAAAGGAGACATTTCCCGGAAATATTGCACAGTTTTGGGAAGTACTCGGCAACTCTCTAGCTCATGCACTGTGAAGTTTCTGAGCATAGTGAGGTCTACACAATTTCTAGGCTTGGTGGCTCTGGGTTTCCTCTCTTGTATGTGTAATTTCCCAACTCAACGTTTCCTTCCATCCAGTATTGCGCATTTCCTGAGCTCAAGGCTCATTGGCAGTCAGGACTGCACAATTCCCAAGAGCAAGGCTTGTTTCCCTCACGAATTGCGCAGTTCTCTAAAGCAAGCCTGGAACTGTCAAGAGACCAAGTCAAGATATCGGCTTGTGGATTAGAAAATGAACTAAGTGAGCAAACACAAGCCAATATGAAAAGAATAAGGCTCATTCGAAGCACAAGTACCTGGATCAGTGAAAGATGAGTTGTAGTGGTCTAGAAGGGAGGCTCCAAAACAAAGCAAAGGCAAAATTTTGGAGGCTAGTTGTAGCTGCTACAATAGTTATCTCATCAAAATCAAGGCAACAATGTGTTTGTTGATCTAACTTATTAGTTTCCTTTTATTTTGTATTTTCATCATATGTTTTCACTTATAAAATTTGAAATCAATAACCTATGTAAGAAAATTATATAGGATCCCCTTTTTTCTTTATACAAGTGGTAGGGAACCTACTAAAGGCATTTTTCATAGGAAACCCTTTTTTAATAAGGCACGACGTGAATCTCTCCTTCTGCACAAAATGGGTATTATTTCTTTTTGACTACTTAGTTGATTTGAGCAAAATGTCAAAAACACACTCTGTACTTAGTGGTAAGTGAATGCTAGAGAATAAAAACATTGTGCCTACTTCAAAGGACATTCAAAATGGAATTTTCTACCTTGCATGAGTGATAATATGTAAAAGATAGCAATTAATGATTTATCAAACATTTTATCAATCTACCCTTTTCCTAGAACTATTATAACTCTGATATTACTTCAACTTTTCTCACAATTTACAACTAATGAGACCCTTTGCTTATCACAAAAAGAGACTTTATATAGAGAATTCTTTTACTCTATATCACTAGAGCTTAAAAATTTCATTGTCACCTAAAACATTTTGAAACACCAAGTGTAATACTTGTGTCCCATACTTTTTTCCTTTAAAAATGAGAAAGAGTCTCTTTTATGAGAGAAATTCATTATGGCTAGGAACATAACATTGTGGTTTATAAATTTAATTTTTTTATAAAAGAAGTGTTTTCTTTTTTTTTTATATAAAGTGTGGAAGCTTGATGACTGGAACTGCACAATGCACAATTCAATCTGGGCCAAGGCCTGGGAGAGACTATGCATTTCGCAGTCTAAATGGTCAAGCTGGGAGACTAGCTCTGTTGGCTACTTGGGGCCTGACACAGGTTCAGCAGTGAGTTTAGTGAAGCAAATGCCAGTACTACTGGCCCTTTTGGCAATATTCTACGGTGCATGGATTGAGGTCTCACCCGAGGTAGTATGGGAGGGTGCTGGAACTAGATTTCCGCACTCTAGGGATGTTTGGATGAAGTCTGGGAAGTTTGCGAACCGATCTGCGTTCTTGCGCTACTTCGTGTAGCTTTCAGTCCCTTGCGCCTTATGTAACTATTCTGCGTAGCTCTGTAAATGGTGCGAAGAGATGTTGTCTAGATCCTTTATCCTTTCCATGCCTTTATTATAGATCTTACTTAATTATGTGGGTCCAATATTCTTATTAATCATTCAATATTTATAACCAGTGCACACAATCATAAACTGTAAAGAGATGAATAAATATCATAGAAACAAAAACACATAGTATTCCAGAGTCAACTTATCTTTTATTAATCTTCTGTTCCAGTACAATCCCAACTATGCCCTGTGCACTCAGCTATAGAGGTTCACGCACATAGCTGTGGACTCTACGAAGCCTCTGCGCACACAACTACAGAGCCTCTTACTACCACTACGACCCAAGACTCGGACTTATAGACTCATAGCGACTTCCTTATTCAAAAACCCATGTTACTTCTCAAAGCTAAGACTAAGACTTCCTTTCCACTTAGAGCCTCGCTCTATTTATACAATCCCATGGTTCGCTAACCATGGGTAGGCCGACCATTCTATATTAATTTACATTATTTTAGGGTGCACAACCCTAGACTTTCGCGCTCCGCGCCCACATTTTGTGGGGTCTTTACATTACATTGACCAACTCAAGCTTTAAGCCCCAAAAATATGCTATGGGGGCATCTGCTACCCAACAGGCCCCCAACACAATCATTGTGACTCGTCTTGAGTCACTTGGCTGGTGCGGTGATCTTCGTGCAGAGTTCATCCAACAACCTCTTTGCTTCGCTTATGTTCGTAGCACATTCTTCTGCTGTTCAATGTACCAGTTGTGCATGAATTTCTGATGCATCATTTTTAGGGGCACCTTCTTGCCTTAGCGCATATGTACTTTGCATTTATGCTAGCTTTTCCCCAATCGTGGTGTTGACCGTGAATGCTTCCTCGAGCCAAGGCTGGATGCGCACTTTAAGCACTGCTTCTTTCTAGTGCGTGGTGTCCACCTATTCCTTTAGAGCTTGGGCCTACTTCATCTTGATCATCTTGTCATGAATAGTGACACCAACGGTCACTTTCCAGCCTACGCGCGTGGCAGCGCAGTCCCTTGTGCACGAATGTGACCTGAGCGTCATACTGATCCTGCGTGCAACTTCGTTGTCGCGCAACTCCCATACAGACTCTTTATAGTCCCGCACTCTCTTTCAACTACTTGTGGCACTGAGAGTATGCTTCCTACGGATAGTGAGGTGGTCGCACTACTGGTGCGAGGCTTCCAGTCAGCTTCCAACTCGGTCTGCAAGCCTCCCTTAGTTACCCTCGCACTAGTCAATGCTTCGCATTCTGCCTTATACAATGTGCTTCCCTGATTCCTTTATCTAATGAGGTGCAGCCACAACTAAGGTAGTAGAGCCCCAAATCCTTCCAATTTGGTTGTGTGGCTGCCTACCTTTTGTTCTGTCAGGCTTAGCTTCTCAGCGCGGCATGCCTATACAATTTCGGTTTCCAGTTTGTTGATTTCTTTGTCCAAGATCCTGCTTTTCTTCCTCAACTGTACTCAATCTTCTTCGAGTTCACGAATTTTCAAGTGCCCTTGCCAAATGGCTTCCTGAATCTACACATGTTTGGCCCCGCGCAGTGGCATAATTCCTTCATCCTAGTCCTTATGACTCCTTGCTATTATGTGAGAGTTTCTTCCTTCCAAACCTATGGCCTCAACTCTGTCGTTCATTGTTAGGATCCTTTCCGCGCCTCGATTTCTATACATGGCCCCAGAGGCCCATCGAAATATTGGTACGCGCTGGTCCCAATCAGTCTGTCTGGCCTATTGAACCTTATTCAAGAGCCCGTGTACCCTCTTGAATGCTTCTATGTGGAAATTCTACAGTGCACAACGCTTTTCCGGCTACTGCAGCTAGTTCTGAGTGTCAATCCTTAGTTTGAGATGTGCTTGCACAACACACGTCTGCACCCATTAACTTAGGTGGGTGCATAGACTTCTCTATCCTGGCTGCCCGATTCTTATTCGATGACGGGGTCTTCCAACCCATACTCACATCTACCTTTTACCTTTGTTCCAGCCTACCGTGGTCTCTTATCATGTACTCCATCCCTGTACAGGGGTCGCACACAGTATCCCTTCCAGCGTAGTGTATTGTTGTTGTTCTGATACTGCGCCTTCAACATTGTCTAGGAATTCCTCTACCACTGTCATGTCATCATATGTAGGTGGTTCCCTTGCTTCTGTCGTTACGCGACGGAATGATCTAATCATCATGTTGCAATTTAGTGTCGTCACCTTGTGCAACCAGTTCTGCCAGTGTTCTACTTCTTCATCTGAATCCGAAGTATAGGAACTGTCGCATTCCCACGAGATTCTCCCATCAGCAGTTGGGTTCACCTGATCCCCGTCTTGCGCCGTTATCTGGTAAATGCAATCTAGGTCATCATCGTGCACAGGTTCAGTGTAGCGCACTCTTTCAGCTGGATCTAGTGGAACTACTACGTGTAGGGACCTTTTCTTGAATATCATCTTCCGCTTCTTCAGGTTGATGACTCCATTCATATCAGTGGCCCAGTCTATTCCTAGCAACGGAGGATAAGGATTGTTGTCATCAACAATCTCTAGTACTTCAAAGTCTATCTGCATGTTCGCGACTTTGATATCAACTGTCACCCCTTGCAACCTCCCCAGAGGCAAAATCTTCTATTGGTTAACCATTCGTAATTGAATAGGATACCATTGCAACGCAGGCCTGCCCATACATTCCCATGTCTGCTTTGGTAACACATTTGCGTCTGAACCTAGGTCCAAGATTACCTGATCCATTTCATATTCACCAATCTGTGCCTTCAATCTCATCTCCCTTCCAATGTGCAATGTATGCTTTCCTATTTTCTGGACTATGTGCAGTTCAACCAACCCTACTCACCTAGTAATTAGTTCTTATAGTCCTTTAACTACCCTATTATTGCACAACAACTTCATGCATGTCTCTAAAAAGGTAGTAAGCATAGAAGAATCCATTCCTGGCTCTGGTTGATCCTTACTACCTAAAGTAGAGGCCTCCGTGAAGCTCTTCTTAGCTTCCATAAATGTCTCCTTTGTGCGTTCCAAGTCAAACTCAGGTTCCTTTGTAGGAGCCTTGCGAACCCATGTATCTTCCTCGGGCTACTTCCCCTTATCTTCCCTTTGTGGTTGCACCACTTCTAAGCATCATGTTCACATTGGGGTATTCTTAGCATGGTTCAAACCTCATTATTTGGATAATCTGAGTTGGAGTAGGCTATAGTACCCCTTTTTCATGCATCTATGAGATTAACGTAGGACAATCTATCATTTCTTTATCAAACTAATTGTAATATGAACAATACATTCTCGCTGGATTAGTACAATCGCGGGTGTAGTGTCCTGGTCCTCTGCAATTGTAGCAAATCAATTGTTCGCGGCCCCTTCCTGGCCCCATCCCTCCTCATCCTCGACCTCGGCCCTGAAATCTAGCACGCACCATCCCCATGGCTGGGTCAAGGCCTCACATTTTTGTCTGCATTCTATAGGCTGGGGTTCGCTCCATTATCCACTCACTTGTCATGGCCCACCGACCTACAGAAATTAAAAAATAGTTGCTGGGGAGCCTATGTATACTTCTGCAACAAATGACAGTTATCCATCATGTGCTTTCCCCCTATTTGACAGATCGCGCACCATAGCATGGGTGCCGCACTTGGCCTTGCCTGTGTCTTTGGTCTCAATGGCATTGGTCCTCCTCCTGCCAAGTAGTTTGCAAATACTGGATAGTAGTCTTTGTTGTGGCCCTAGGCTTTGAATTTTATGCACCACACTTCCTCGCGCGCCCTCGGCCACGACGCCGTATCCTTCTTCAAACTCTGCATCTCCAGGCATAGATTCTATAGTTGCACATGGATTTGTTGGGCTCCCAACCCTAGATCGTGTATCAGTGTTTCATGCAACCTCATCGCCATTTCCAACACTTTTGCCTAAGTTGAAAGCTTCTGTTGTGACAACGTCATTCTCAAGTGTGGTGTCAAAGACGCCACAAACCACGAGCGGTGTTGTGCATCTGTTAGCATAATATTAGCCTCACGGATCATACTCTTCAGCCATTGATCTAGATCCCATGGGGTCTTGCCTGGAAGCATCGTGATCTCTTTAAATCCGATGATTGACTATGTCTTTGATTTCGGCCAACTAAATTCTCTATTCAGCGCATTCTGGATCTTCGCTATTCCTGCATTTGGGTGATCATTAGAGTGCTTGATATACCATGTCAACACACAATCCTGCAGTGCACTCACCAATGTGGCCTTCTTAATGTGGTCATCTGTGACCGCTTGTGCTTCCCACACTGCTCTTACCACGAACCAGAACTGGTCCGGATCCTCATTCCCTATTCCTCTGAATATGGGTAGTTTGATCACACTTGCCATGCTGAACTACGAGTTTGGTGGAGGTGGGGTAGGTGAAGAAGGAGGTGAAAGAGGTGTAGTGGGCGATGGTGTAAGTGGAGGTGATCACTGCGGAATACGCTTCCTTATAAAATTGACCGCACTTCTCAGAGAAACCCGAGCACGCTCTTCCTCGCTCTCTCATGAAGGTGAAATTAAGGGACTATTTCCTAATCCCTCGGTACCTTTGTATATCTTTCTGCTCTGTGTCTTTCCAAACATTAATGTATTTGCATCACCCGTTTTTCACATAACAACATCTTAATCTAGGTATTCGGGTATTTAATGTACCTACCTCGCGGTCCCTTACAAAAATGCCTCTCTTCTTTGTTGTAGCTCACGGTCATGTCAATTGCAAATTCAATGATAAATCCCCTTATTACCCATTTGAGCCAATGGTCCACAACTTGCGCGATCTTATCTTTTGATGTTTCTAGTTTGCACACTAACTCCAGAGTTCACACTATTGGTTGATCAGCTTGTACCTTCCCTAGTTGTTGGCTAACCTCGCAATCCACTTATACAGTTCAGAAGGGAAAGGTGCAAAGAAGATTTCGTGGATTTCTGTATATACATAGCGATCCAACCACCTCTTCTCGGATATCTGTGGAGTTCTATTTTCCTGTGTCATGAACTCGTGAAGCTTCTTGTCCAACCACTCATCGATTCTCCTTTGTATGGTTCCAATAGAACGACATCAGACATCCCTTAGGCAGATCCTGGTCCCGGCAACAGAACCATTTGTTGGCTACTTGGGGCTTGACCCAGGTTCAACATTTAGTTTAGCGAAGCAAATCTCGGTACTACCGGCCCTTTCGTCAATAGTTTGCGGTGCGTGGGCTGAGGTCTCACCTGAGGTAGTATCGAAGGGTGCTGGAACCAGGTTTCTACACCCTAGGGATGTCTAGATGAAGTCTAGGAGGTCCATGAACTGATCTGCGTGCTTGCGCTACTCCATGCAACCGTTAGTCCCTTGCACCTTATGTAACTATTTCGCATAGCTCGGTAAACGGTGCAAAGAGATGCTGTCTTGATCCTTTATCCTTACCGTGCCTTTATTATAGATCTTACTTAATTATGTGGGCCCAATATTCTTATTAATCATTCAATATTTATAACCAGTGCGCACAATCATAAACTGTAAAGAGATGCATAAATATCACAAAAACAACAACACATGGTATTCCAGAGTCAACTTATCTTTTATTAATCTTCTGTTCCAGTACAATCCCAAATCCGCCCTGCACACTCAGTTGCAAGGGTTCGTGCACACAGCTGTGGACTCTACCAGGCCTCTGCACACTCAGCTACAGAGCCTCTTACTACCACTACAACCCAAGACTCAGACTTATAGACTCAGATCGACATCCTTATTCAAAAACCCATGTTACTTCTCAAAGATAAGACTAAGACTTCCTTTCCACTTAGAGCCTCACTCTATTTATACAATCCCATGGTTTGCAGACCATGGGTAGGCTGACTCATTCTATATTAATTTACATTATTTTAGGGTGGACAACCCTAGACTTTCGCGCTCCACACCTGCATTTTGTGGGGTCTTTACAATA
>Ga0139314_100518_pt1 | contig 10511 bp, 8 predicted proteins | sample In2P11_FD_99376 | JGI IMG/M metagenome (GOLD analysis project Ga0139314, IMG submission 99376)
GCTACCGCATCCTTATGGTCGAGCCCCCTAACGGGCCTTATGGTCGAGCCTGCTTCCGCATTCAATTTACTTATTTGGTGGGGGGGCTATGGTCGAGCGCCTCCGGACCTTAACAGTCGAGCCTGCTACCGCATCCTTATGGTCGAGCCCCCTAACGGGCCTTATGGTCGAGCCTGCTTCCGCATTCAATTTACTTATTTGGTGGGGGGGCTATGGTCGAGCGCCTCCGGACCTTAACAGTCGAGCCTGCTTTCGCATCCTCTCCTCTCCCTTATGGTCGAGCACCTAAAGGTCCTTATCAGTCGAGCACCTAAAGGTTCAATTTACTTATCCCCTCTCAAATAAGTAACCAAAGAGCGCCTCCGGACCTTATGGTCGAGCACCTAAAGGTGATGGCGGCCAGTCGAGCCTGCTTACGCATTCAATTTACTTATCCCCTCTCAAATAAGTAACCAAAGAGCGCCTCCGGACCTTATCAGTCGAGCCCCCTAAAGGGTCCTCTCCCTTATGGTCGAGCCTGCTTACGCATCCTTAACAGTCGAGCCTGCTTGCGCATCCTTAACAGTCGAGCCCCTGCCGGACCTTATGGTCGAGCACCTAAAGGTCCTTATGGTCGAGCCCCTCCGGTCCTTGTTATGGTGGTAGTTATATATGAGCATGTGGTAGTTTAGATAAAGACAAGAAGAAATCTCCTCTTCCTTAATGGTCATGCCACTCCCCGTTTTCCCGCACTCCTTGAGCTACAGAATCTTCGGGTGAGTGTGGTTGGGGTGGTAAGAGTGGCCAAGGTGGGTCTAAGAGCATTGGTGCCCCTACATTTTCTATTGTTTCCCCTAGCTATCTTTTAGGCACATGGATTATTCAGTGTGATAGGTGTCTAAGGTGGGTCTAGGGTCGTAATGATGGGACACATAGAGGTGATATGGGATTGAAGACTAAGTGCACTACAAGATATTATCTACGTAATTACGCCTAACGACCCCACCCGAAAGATAAGATACGACCCCTACCTCTATAGTGGAGCTTTGAAGGTGATCGTGTTTTCAACAGTGAGTTCCCCCACCCCTTTCTATAGTTGAGAGTAGGGCACTTGAGCGAGATAGAGGTCCCCATTATAGAGTAGGGCCTTTCTATAGTGGGGGGCATTCATTCACTTAAGAGAGTAAGTGGTGAGTGGGCTATTCCAACTATCCCAAGGCAAGGCGTAATCCGGAGATCAGACCGGAGATCAGATAATAAGGTTGAAGAGTTCGGTTGCCAGGCGGAGCAAGCAAATCCGGAAAGGTTGTCCACTACACCAAAGGTCCTACTGGTCGCTGGTCGTATCCCATTACTAGCTGTTCGCTCCCATTCGATCGTTCCTCGTGACTATTCCTCTCCCTAGTGGTCGAGCCTGCTTGCGCATCCAGCATTATCCGGGAGAAGCAGATTAACCCCTAGCAAAGGAAGGTACTCAGAGTGGTATGGCTTTCTAGTGAGGTGAAAAGCTTGTACAAATTGGTCAATTTCAGAGTGATAAGGTGGCCTTGTATAGACTGGTAATTGAGAATTGATGAACGACGAAGCGAGGAGACGAGCTTGCTCTATTCTACCACTTATTTATCTATTCCCACCCACAACGGGGTATGTCGTCAATTGCGAGGGCGTTATATGGGGAGGATAAACGCAAGGTGGGGGGCACATTGAAAGAATACGACGGCGAAACACTTGCTCGCATAAGGACCCGAATTATAATGGTAGGCAGCTGGACATTGCTCTAAGCAATTAACAGGCAGGGAAGTGGTTTGGGATGTCGAGGTAAAAGAACGCAGCATAGCGAGTGGGTGGAAGGTTAATTTATACGGCTTAGTCAAATCCCTCTCCTGGACAGTCGAGTGTGCTAACGCACCCTCACCATATGAATAGTGAGTGACTCCGTCCCTTCGGTGCGCCTGTGGCCTGAGGGGCTCTAGTGTGTATAATTGATAAGTACCTTGATCTAAGAAGGTGGAAATGCCTCCTGCCGTGGCTTGTACAACTACATACATTAGGGGGAAGAATTATCCCTCCGCGCTGGTACGGGAGGCAGAGAAAAGTAGGAGGTCCTGGCTGGAATATATGGGGCGAAACTCCGAAGACTTTCTATTGGTAGCTCTGAAGATTATCCGAAGCACTTCCTCGCTATCTAGCTTCTTTACACCCGCGGGGGCCAGATTGAGATTGAGTTCGTTCCCCCGTTGCAGATCGATATTTAGACCCCTTTGATTCCGAAAGTGGGGGGCATTGACAAAGGCATAGACTAAAGGCATATATGGCAGCTTTTACAACAGCGGAGGAGAAGGTGACAGCAGAAGTGGAGTTCAAAAAGAAATCCACCAGTTTGAGTTTGAGCGGCGGTCCCACCAGTTGCAGATCGAGTAGCAGTACCAGCTTCCCTTCGCCTGGTTCCAATTGCAGTAGATCCTGCTGCCCTATTATAAGAAAGGTGAAAGGGGGATAATGGATTTCACCTTCTAGGAGGATAAGATCAATAACCTCCCCAGAAAGAAAACCTTTCATTTCAAGTGTTATAAAAGTAGATGACTGTATGAATCTGAAAGGGCAGTTTGGCCAATACTTCCTTCTCATAAGAATTCTTTTCAAATTCTATATTAGATAGTAGGCTTCAGAACCTGAAAGATAGATCAGCCTTGGAGATTGGCTGTGTAAACAAATCTTTCCTTTAGTCCAAAATAGATAGACGGCCGTATAATCCAAATGGTCAGATCGGCCAGAAAGGGATAGAACGGAATTTCAAATGAGACTTGATAGACGGTTACACTAGATAGATGGCTGCTTATACCTTTTAGGGAAATAAGCCCTTATACCTTTGACAAGCAGCTGATCATTCTATATTTCATGCTACCTGGTACCAGCTTCTAGTTAGGACCAGCACTCATATCTAGACTCTATGCTGCTCGATACTTGTCTATAAAGGGAGAATACTCCCGTTTGAAATAAGAGAGTACTAATCTTCCTCTGATTTCTCTCAAGCATTTTGAGAAACTGTTTGCATTCTGACCCCTTTCGAGTTGAGTCAGCGTACCTGGATTGCATTCCAATACAATCGACCCAGAACAACTCATCTATGGGCCGGCCTCTCAGCAATGAGAGCCTACCTATCCAGCTTCCTTCCATATAGAATGCGCAACAGGTCCCCTCTCCACTCCTTTCTTCTATAAATCGGTAAGAGCCATTTCAAGCTGTTCAAGTGATACCTGCGTAGGTCCCGCTGGCAGGTGTGTAAGGAAGGAAATAAGGAGGAGCCAGCCCGTCCGTTCCACCGGAAGTAGTATCTCCCTTGCTTCTCTGTTTCGAGCATACATATAGGTAGAATATCAATCACGCGCGTAAGAATTGATCAATGACGGATCGAGCGGTCATATAGTACACTAGCATGTCCCAGGAGCTTCTACCAGTGGAACTTACTTTTCCGCTCACACTGGCTGGGATAGAGCGCAGCTGCACTTTCTTTTCAGTTGCTTTTGTAAGGTTTCGTTCGTCGGGTCCGGCTCTCCCTTAGTCTTCTCGAAATAACCGGGTCAGGAAGAGAAAGGAACAAACTACTGGAGCCAGGCAGGGTGCATCCTGGCAAGCTCCTTTAGTTCTACCCTTACTTAATCCATAATTCATACTATGGGGAGCTCACTATTCAAATGAAAGACGATTATCCAATATCAAATCCCACGTACCGAACGAGAATGGAACAATTTAGAGTCAGTTTTTATCCCCTCCCATCCCCATCGGATTCGTCAAAATTGGGGATCTCTCACGCACGTTTCGCATGATATCCCCCAATTCAATTTTGACCAATCCAATCTTTCATTGGCGGACATAACATATATGGATACATCTACATATATGTACCTAGATACAGATATAGAAATATACAGATACACATCTATATCCATATCCGTATCTAGATAGGTATATATCTACATCCACATATAGATGTTCCATACATCTATATCTATCTATTTAGATATCTATGCAGATATAGATCCATATCTATACAGATCCATAGATATCTACACCTAGATACCTATACAGATGGAAATAGATCCCTGTATCGTATCTATCTCCATATATCCGGATAGATATATAGATGGATAGATACGAAGTCTATCCATGAGCGACCCCGATCAAAGGTAGTAGTTGTTCCGGCCACGTTCGTTCCTGCTCCGAAGGGGAAGGTTCAGATCTTTCAATCTTATGTCGTGAGGGATGTGACCTATGTCAGGTCCATAAGATACCACAGCTTTCGGTGTTCTATGATTGACCTCCGAGTAATGAGTAGGTAGTTCGATTCCTCTGATTCTTATCTTCCTGGTATCGCAATAAGGGGATTCAGAACAATAAGTTGAATCGCTACATAAATTTCCGTTATTAACAATAAGACTCATTGTTCGAGTAGGAATCCGGGTTTTTCCGTTCCTTCTCTTCAATAATAGTAAGAATTCGGAATGATACGAATTTCTCTTCATTTTGTTGTGCTCGGCGAATAAGCTGCCTAAGCATACTCCTTCTGATCTAGAGGGATTTATCCTCTCTAAGTCTTTTTCTTGCATGGAAGAACGCAACTGTTGCGAAAACCAGGATTTTGGTAGGAGGCGGCACCCTTTTTTTTTCTCCAGTAGGCGGAACCATCTTGTTTTGGTTCTTCTCCACATTCTTTCCGGGTGATCTGGAAATTTTCCCGCTATTTTATTTACTGATATTTCGATATGGGAATATTTCCTCACTTTTCTCCCCACGGTTCTGACATAATTCTCTTCAATAGATATTGGATCACCGCGGGACACTTTAGAACGAGTTATGTTACCCATTGAATTATTCACACGAATCTTTCGGTGACTTATCGGCTGCCTCGCTTGAGGAATAGTTTCACGGAAATGGAGACGAACCGGGATGACGTCCGATCTTGTTTCTGGATTGAGTGGAAAAGGTATATGTGAAGCTCGTTCTGTCCCTCCGTGCATCTCTGTGATGGGTAAATTTCCATGAGAAAGGGGCGACTTTCGTATGGCTTGTAATTTGATGTAACTGTGAAAATTCTGTCTCGGAGAAAGATTTTTCCTAATAGATCTTCTCTTGCTTCTCGATCTTCGGGGAATGCGGCGTTGTATTCTTGTCAGTTTTTTGTTCCGAACATTTTCTGGAGGTGGACGACGAGTTTTAGATCTTAATGCGGGCGTATCTCGCTGGATCGGTCTTTTTCATTAACCGCATCGCGTATAACGGGAATCGGACCCATATCCTCTGCTGCTTCATCGGATGATTTGCTAGACCTATATCTATCCGCCTTTTGATCTCGAAAGGGTGTGATGAATGGATAATAACCCGCCAGCGTCGAGTGTCCTCTTCCTATCACTCCGGGAGATATCTTCACCCAACCCAGTGAGCGGTTAAAGCCGCTTGCTTAAGGCCATCGGGAAAGGTCAAACTAACTATTAGCAACGGGAGAGGGCTTGTAGCCCCCCCCCCTCTCCCCCCCGGTCCTATTTCGTCTCCGGCCGGGAAAACCCCAGCCAGATGGGAGAGATGCGAAACTCTTCCATATCATATACGGTGATACATTCAATAGTTTCGTACAGGTAGGTTTATGACTTCTTCGGCATTTCCAATGTTTTGAAATGGACCCGTTTCGAAGTCAAGTTTGGTAACCGGCGCAGCATAGCAAGCAAGGCGGGCGATACAGCGCCAGCCAGTGGGCGCTCTGGAGTCTATTGCCCCAGTTAGTTGTTTGCTATTGGGCTGATGCGAGGGTTCTATGTATCCGAAGAGCTGCTGTGACATCCCCTTTAGACGCGGGAGGGAGCGGCAGGTCCCACCAGATCCTTCATTCGCCCAGGTGGCTACGACGAGGGGGGTATACCTGATCCCTATTACCAGGTGGGTGATGCGGCAGACGAGACGAGCAAATTGTATTTTGCATTATATGTTTTGACATTCTTTGTTTTGCCCTGCGGATAGGAAATTCTCGTCTATCTATCCCACCCAGCCCTTAATGAAATCCGATCGATGGGTCAACGGATATACGAACGGTACCAGCTCCAACTCCTCTGTCCGTTTTTGGTTGTGCGGACCCACCCTGACTGATAGGATGATGTGCCGACCTGGGTAGAATTCGACTTTACCCACCCTGCCTGGACAAGAGGTCCGAATAGCACTGGTCGTGGATACGTCCCTAGTAAGTAGCAGAAAATGCCCGCAAGTGGCCTCACAAACGAGATGTCTATTCGCGATGCTTCTTCATGTTCCAGGATCATTCTCTCTCTTCACCGGTTGTTAGATCCGATAGGTAGCTGGCGTCAATAGGAATTGTAACCAAATCCCCCCTTCGATCTTTACCCACCCCCCCCCAGGCCCAGACCAGTGCGAACTTGACTGCTTCTGAGAGCCAGGAACTTACTTTCATCATTCGTAAGTGCGTGGGGAAACGAGAATGGGCTGGTCAGGTCTCTTTCCCATGCATGGTGGGTGGACGGAATCACTCAAGGATTGCTTAAATAAAGCGATATTCACGTATTGGAATCTAATTGCTAAACATTACAATTACAAAGCTAATTCTACTTAGTATTGAAATATAATAAAATCATTTCTTTATTTCTTTATTGGCTGGGGACCTTTGTCTGATTGATCAGCAGACTCCAATCCAGGGTAAACAACCTTTCTGCAGAATTTGTGTATTTGTGTTCAGAATTTTTGTAGGTTATCCCAACCCGCCTGGTAATACCTTTCAGGATACTATTTTCTTCCCCTCAAACTGAAAGGACCAACCCAACCCTTCTCACTATTTTTTTCCACCCGGACCTTTCAGTAAGCCTTCTATTTCTTCAAGTAAAAGCATAATGACATATATAATGAGATATATCTATTTGTATACGATATATAGGGTACGATCGATTATGAGAGCCTAAAGCGTAATTACATATATAATGACCAGCCCCTTCAATTAAGTCGTTAGGTGAGGAATGAAAATCGCTCGACTAAAAGGAGAGGATGCTAACGCATGGCTCGACTGAAAGGCCGCCATCGATTTCTCGCTCGACCATAAGGGCCCTATATTCTTTAGGGGTCACTCACTATTCATATGGTGAGGGTGCGTTAGCACACTCGACTGCCTTTAGTGACTTATTTGAGAGGCATCGATTTCTCGCTCGGGTCCGGAGGCGCTCGACCATAGCCCCCCCACCAAATAAGTAAATTGAATGCGTAAGCAGGCTCGACTGTTAAGGTCCGGAGGCGCTCTTTGGTTACTTATTTGAGAGGGGATAAGTAAATTGAATGCGCAAGCAGGCTCGACCAACGCCTTTTAGTTACTTATTTGAGAGCCCAATAAGTCAATTGAACCTTTAGGTGCTCGACCAAAAGGGAGAGGAGAGGACCGGTAGGGGCTCGACTGGCCGCCATCGATTTCTCGCTCGACCAAAAGGGCCCTATATTATTTAGGGGTCACTCACTATTCATATGGTGAGGGTGCGTTAGCACACTCGACTGCCTTTAGTGACTTATTTGAGAGGCATCGATTTCTCGCTCGGGTCCGCTCGACTGCGCCATCGATTTATCGCTCGGGGCCGCCATCGCCGCCATCGCCGCCATCGCCGCCATCGAGAGGAGAGGGACTCACTATTCCGATGGTGAGGAACTTGAAGAACCACCGGGCCGCCATCGCCTTTCATTCATATCTTCCCGAACTCTAACTCAGGGTTGACCTACCTTTCCTTTCAGGACCTTTCCCGTGGAAAAGGGAAGGAGATCACTTAGAGCTAGAAGGTAAGGAGGTTTACCCGCTTGTCCGCATCTTGAAAGGTTATCACTATCTTTCTTCCCCTCGAAGAGCTATGCGTAAGACCTTTCCTTTGCTATAGGTAAGCAACGGAGATCGATCTATAGTGCATTCCGGGATCACCTTCCCTCCCTTCGGAATCCTACACCAATTATGAAATTCCAAATTCTGGAATCACCACTTAACCGGCCGGGCCCACCCCTCGCCCTCGTACCTCAGGCGAGCGGAGAAATCCCCTCGCCCGCCTCAGGAAAGGTAGAACCTTATCTTCTTCCCGATGAATAAGAATAGGGTAGCAGCACAGATTAGCATCATTGACCATGATGAACCACTAACACCCACCTTCCTTGTTGGGCCATTCACTGGAAAGACGCTCCAGCGACGTTATCCCTTACCCTTCGCTCGCTATGCTCAGGCTAAGTGCCTTATCGGGATTATTTCCGAGCCTGAGGCTCTGATCGATCGCTAGTTACGAAGCTATTCGAGGTCCACTGGTCTCGGGAAGGCTTATCACAGTCAGGTGCGGGGCAATTTCCCCCCTATATGACAATAAGAATAGGGGTGGGGCGAGATGAACCGAGGTTTCGTTCGCCACGGCTCCCCCATTCACTTGTCCGGTGAAGATAGTGGGGCTAAAAAGCCAAAACTACCTTCGTCATTAAGGTTGCCCCTTCCATCCACATAGCCTGCCTTGCCCCTCCCTATTTATTAGGCTACACGTATTGAAAGCCAGTAAGTAAGTCCATTGTGTACAGGCATAACCCCCTTGATTTCCAATAATCTAATTAATAATATGCGAAACAAACATACATTTTGATTGACGAGTTGCGCATATTGCTGTTTCACCGAGTGGGTGGGCTTGCCTATTTATATTGAGATTTAGATCAATATTTCTATTTATAAGTACGCGCCCCTATTTTGATATTGATATGTATATTTCTATTTCTATTTATATAAGTACGCGCCCCTATTTTGAAGTAGCTAGCTCGGAAGCGGGAGCAGAAAAAATAGATTGATCGCTGGCTATTCCGGGAATCCCACTTTTCTATGTCAGTAATATTAGACCGTAAAGGTAAGGTTATGCATTTGCGGAGGTTCAGAATTTGTGCATGCACTATAGATCTATAGCGCCTACACAAATTCTGTTCTGCCTTTATAAGTAGCGCCCGCCCCATTTTGATCATATCATGTAGTAGCAGATCTCGCTCAACAAGCGAGAGAATGGGAACTAGGGAGGGGTCTGGAGCAAAAAGCGCTATGCAGCATCAGTAATACCTCTCGGTTAGACCTATAGTAGCGAGGGGTATAACCTTGCGGCGAGGATAACCGGGGAAGGGATAACCCCTCGCGGACCGGTTCTTTCAGTCAACTGAGTTCTGTCTGGACGAATCAGCTTCTTGTCCAACTGGTAATGGCTCAATCTATAGATAGAGAGCCTTATGATGGGAAACTATCACGTTAGGTTTGGAGAGAGAAAGATGGTCTGGGGGAGCAGGAGCAAGCTTGTCCAAAGAACGGCCTGCCTGAATGACTACGGGATCATCAGTCTACTCTACCTCAATTCACCATTTTGAACCCCATACAGAAGGTTTTTCCGTACCAGCTTCTTCTACCCATACCGCAGTTGAAGCACCTAAAGGAGAATTTGGTGTGTTTCTGGTCAGTAATGGAAGCAATCGTCCCTATCGTCGTAGAATAAGAGCACCTGGCTCTGCCCATTTACAAGGACTCGATTCTATGTCCAAACATCACATGCCAGCAGATGTGGTCACCATAATTGGTACTCAAGATATTGTGTTTGGAGAGGTAGATAGATAGGACGGACTACTAGTTGCCGGGCCCTAGCTTTATTGCGAGCCAGAAACAACCTCACCTCCCTCAAAGATGGATGCGTATGTAAGTATTGAGGGGGAATAAAATAATACGTAACGTATTTCAAGCTAGGCGTAGCATATTTCAAGCTAGGCCATAGGTATATTGAAAGCTAGGAGTCACTAATGTCTTAGACAGGCTAGGCTACACGTATTGAAAGCCAGTAAGTAAGTCGAGTAAGTAAGTCGCGTAAGTAAGTAAGTAAGTAGAGTAAGTAGAGTAAGTAGAGTCAGTCGAGTAAGTAGAGTCAGTCGCGTAAGTAAGCAAGCGGGTGGAAGGAGAACCTGAAAAATCATTTTCGTTTCAAATGAATAAATAGGAAAGAAATGAATGAATGGGAAATGGAGATGGATGAACAATTTCTGGCTGGAAAGATAAGGAAATAGATAGATGGAGGCCCTCATATTTCCGCGATTGATTAAGGGGTGGGGGGGAAAAAGTGAGCGAATTGCATGTAGAGAGAATCGTAGGGGCTTATAGTTTAATTGGTTGAAACGTACCGCTCATAACGGTGATATTGTAGGTTCGAGCCCTACTAAGCCTATTCCTTTCTTTCCCCTACAGTAGAAGTCCCCGCTTCCGAACAAAGAGAGGATAGGAATTTCTTGCTCGACCAAAGGGCGATGGCGGCCCTCTTCGCGTTCCTCTCCTCTCCCTTATGGTCGAGCCCCCTAAAGGGTCCTTATCAGTCGAGCCTGCTTACGCATCCTCGCTATGCTTTTCTTTACCTTATGCTCGGGCAGGCAAGGGACCTTACCTGATGGATGCGAAGGTAATACCTTCTTCGCTATGCTCAGGGAAGGTCCTGGTCCTGAGTGAGCTCTGCTCAGGC
>Ga0139314_100520_pt1 | contig 10502 bp, 7 predicted proteins | sample In2P11_FD_99376 | JGI IMG/M metagenome (GOLD analysis project Ga0139314, IMG submission 99376)
CTATTTTAATTAATTATTAATTTTGATTGCTTATTAATTTTAATTGTTATGATTCTACATGTTTTTGTTTTAATTTTTAATTTGTTTAGGAGGCATTGTCCTATTTAATTGTTTTAATTAATGCTTTAGTCATTCTATTTGATGAATTCTTACCATTGTTTTGTTTTATTATAATTGATTTCACTATGTTTATTTCTAAAATTTTAACTTTTAATCATATGTTTTGATTGTTTATTAAGGCTTCTTATATAATGTTTATTGGCATTGACTAGTGTACATGCATCCATTGCTTTTTGTCGGGTGTTATCCTGAGGAGGGGCTACAGGAATGATGCATGTCAAGTTGATAACTGAGTTTGCTAACATGGCCTGATGGGCCATATACTAGATTGGTATTATTAGAGCTAGATTGGGAAATGTGAGTGTTTTGATGACTTAGTGCGAGACAAAACTAGGTGGAGGGAATAAGAAGGGAGTTTGGGTGATAACATATGGTAAGAATGTAGAATCAACAACTACATTGTTTTTGGTATCTGGAACTAGTTCTATATCTTGAGGGGTGTTTGATGAACTCATCATGCACACCAAGCCTCCTATGGTTTGAGGAATATCCTCCAACATGAATGGGTCTGTAGGTTATATCCCAAGGAGTGTTGATGGTTTAATTTTACGAGATCCAAATTTAGTAGAGGTTGTGATCAACTTGGGAGAAGATCCGATAAAAGGTAGCACACCACGAGGGGTAATTACTATTTTCTTTTGATATTATATGATTTCATCGATTGTAACAATTTTCCCATCATGAGGGAACATCATTACACTGAACATGAAAGATGCCATTGCTTTCATTTCATACATGTATCTTCGACCAAGAAGGATATTGTAATCCAACTATGCGTCCAACACTTCTATGTTAATGAGCACCGTTTTACTGACAAGTTGTATTGGAACACCTTGGTATAGGCCTATGGGAATAGAAGAGCAACGATCATATGCTCTAAGAGTGATTTCATATGGTTTGAGTTCAGGAGATCAAAGTTTTTTCCAAACTATTTTGGACATAATACATGTGGATGCTCCCTTATCAACTATGCAATAGTGGATGGTGATATTTTGGAGTGAGACTGGAATTTGAAAAGTGATAGCTGATGGAATACATGGGGTAGCTTTATCCAAGTCAAGGACAATTAAGAAATAATTGGAAATTTTGATGTCTCATAATCCATAAATTAAGGCTTTCCATTAGGTTGAGAATGATTGCAAAACTTCTAATGTTGAATGAAGGAGTTTGAGCTACCTTTGAGTTATGTCCAGTACGCCATAAACGCCCTTTAACCATATTTTGGATGGGTTATGTGGCGTATCAAGGGATTTTCAAAGGTGTTGTAGGTTTTGTTGTAGTCAAGGTGGAACGATTGGTTTCTGGTGGAGTTGTGTATTCTCGGTTGCACATCTGAAGGAGAATGTATTCCCCTACAATGAAAATATCGTGACTTGAGGTACTTTGGGAACTTCCTCCAGGAGGAGTTTGATAATGTTGTTGGGAGGGTTCCTACTAGGTATTTACCACTCCCTGATGGGGGAAGGGATTTTTCATTACTGTAGTTTGTTATTTCCCCACCTTGCCTCCCACTTTCCTTCATCCTCTTCAACTGAGGGAGTTGTGTGCAATGATGGGTGTAATGACCACACTCCCCACAAATGGCACAAACATGATTAGTCTTTAGACTCAAGTTCTTGTTTTTTCCTTTCTAGTTTGTTATTGGTTTTTCCTTAGTCTAGGTTCCAGATGGGGTTGCCCCCATCTGGTGCCTAAGGGGGGTTTTGTTGATTGTTACCCCCTGTGAAAGCCCAACCTTGGGCTTGTTCTTTCATTTCTTCTTAGCCACGTTGGCGGGGGGTATCCGTGTTTATCTTTTTAAATGATTGTTGTTGTTGAAGGAGAGATTAATGCCTAAAATCAACCCCTGCATTCTTTTGTGTTGTTGGTTTATTCTGTTGAGGTGGTGGATAAGGGAAATATTGGTTCCCCTATCCTTTGTTAGCATATGTGCATTAGGAAATGGAGAATTCTTCCATGGTCCTAGGGGGATATGTGTTTCCCTGTGGGAGAGGATATTGGCAACCCTATATGGGGAGATAGTGGCTACCCTATATCGGAGGCTATGGACCTACTTGCATAGCAGGGTTCTGTAAGGGGGTAGGTTGACTAGCGTAATATCCTATGTTTTGAGATGCATGTGTCACATGTGTGGCACCATATGGTAGGCCACTGTATGAATTTCTAGAGTATTGGAAGTTGTTTCCTAGTTGGCTTTGGGTTATGGCCCCAATCAATCAGTCTGCAGCACTAGATGCACATGGTAGCTCAGGTTTAAAGGTTTGCAAGCGAGGTGTATCTAGAAGCAAATGGTAGAGGTATCGAGATTGCATGTATATGAGCTATAATTATTGAGATTTTGCAATAGCTTCTTCCTCATTTTGTGGGGAGGAATTTTCTACATCTTTTGAGATTTTTGATGTAAGATATCCCAAAAATAGCTCTAGGAGGATTTTGGCCTCTAGATGATCTTTGCACAAACTACGATGTTTTCACAACACATGGATATGGTATGATATATGTCTAGCAGATGTTTTCTTAAAATGGGTTACGAGTTCTAGTCCCGAGTCTTGGTAGATTAGAAGTTGGAAGAATGTAAGGAATTTTTTAGCTAGGGAACTAAAGTTCCCAGGAGACCCAGAAGATTGATCTATGGACCATTTTGTTGAGGGCCTTGTCAAGGTCCATTGAAACAATTATAGAAGAATAGTATCATATGTAATACTATTATATGGGCACTAAAGGTGAAATGTGATGACATGGTTGCCTAGGTTTTCTCCTTGTTTCACTTTTAATTTTGGAACATCTGAAGGTAGCTTTGTGGGCATGGGTGGCCAATTCTGGCCATGTGCAATAGGGTCATTAGTTAACTTTCTTAAATTAGAGACAATTAAGGAAGATAAAAATGGGACTTGCAATTTTTCTTCCATTGTAAAATGATTTTGAACATATATATGTAAAGGGGTTCCCTAATCAGGATGGTTACCATGTTGAGAACCATGTGGACTCCCGAGACGAGTCCCCTAAGGGGTAGCTTCTGTAGTCCCATGAGGGGTGTGAGAGGAGTGATTTGAGGATGAGGGGACCCAATCAAAGTTTCATCGATAAAGGAATATCCTAAAATGATGGCTATGTGGTGTACTCTCTACCTAAATGGCGAGAGACCTAGCACACATCCTGGTAATAGAGGGAGTTTTTGAAAACATCTAGAATAACAGGGAGCTATGGGGTCCCTTATGGTGTCGAGAAGAGTGTGTTTTACTTGGTGTGATGAGCGAAGAAGATCAGTATCAAAGAAAGTAAATCACATACATAAAACAAAGTGAAAATAAAATGATTACTTTCCCATTGACATATGTTATGTGATCAATTAAACAAAAAATGGTTCTCATTTGTTTTTGTGTATGATAAAATATCCTATAAAGACCTATTCTTCCTGTTCACTGTCAAAGTTAACAATCCTTACGGAGATATCTTCTGATGGGTACTAGGGAAACGTCCCGAGAGAACGGATAACACTTTCCAATAGCCGAAGAATGAACTAAGGTACCACATGAGACTTTAGTGTTTCCCATACCTCCACCTATATGGAAGGATGCCCTAATTTTAGCCACTAAAATACCTTTGTCCTATGGGAGAAGTTGAGTCTTTACTTTCTTGGTAGTTAGTTACCAGTACCGATCACTAGATGTGTTGGGTAGCCCCAAATAGTACCATACACACTAGACCTAATTTGAACCCCCTATGAATAAGGTCTCCTACATGCTCACATAGTCTTTTCCATGGGATGATGAAGGATTTTAAGCACCCTAAAACGGAAATTCTATGTTTATAAGATGTATTATGACCATGGTGGCTTATGGGATGCCTACCCACAATGGCCCTAACTTGAATTATAAGTTCTTTTATGGCTCCTGTGGGGAAATTTAGTTGGTTCAAGTTATGGTTTCTTTCCGGTGTCTTTATTTTATTAGGGTGTGAGAATGTAAGAAAAAATAAGTTAAGTACAAAAAGCTCTGGAAAATGGATGCATTCTTATGAAAAGCTTACAAAATATTAGTGTGTGATGTGTAATGCATGTACAAGTGGCAGAGTGAACATACCAAGTGTGATAATATGTGGATATGTGGCGATCCATTAAAATATCCTCTAACTACACTTTGTTTTGATTGTTTCTTGGAAGAAAAATAAATAATGTGTGGATAATGGGCCACTTACTCTTTGTCATATTACACTATGTGTGCCTAAAGGGAGATGGAAACTCAAATGCTTTAGGAAAGCTTTCATATGCAAGCCCAGCCTAAACGATGCAAGGGAAGTAGAGATTACATACCTTCTCTAGTAACGCTTGGTCCTAGTCCCAACAACTAATGAAAATAAAAATGCTCTGGTTAGTAACAAGATGTGTGGATAATGTGCCACTTACTCCTTAGTAATTAAGCTATGTGAGTTGTGAAAAATAATAAAATAAGCTGAAAAATATGTGTGGAATGTGGCAACTTACTTTTCCCCTAATTAAGTTATGTGAAAAATTGAAATAAAAACAAATATAATCTAATTACTCTACTAATACGATTATTAAAGAAATCAGGCAATCTAAAATAATTGGAAAAAAAATTCAAAGCTAGAGGAAATTATCTAAAGGATACCAATCGCCCAGGAAAAGAAAATTACAATGGTTTTTTGTGCTTTATGTAAACTGTGTGGTTTTTCCTATGCAGAAAAGTGCATGCATCTTTGTCTGAACAAAATTTGCACAAACAACAAATCTTTTTGAACATTGAGGCTTTTTGACCGAGAACAGGTCAAGAAGGTCCTACAAAAATTCCAGAGAGATGTTGAATGCACCAAAAAGTGATAATGAGAAGAGGAGGTCCTGCAAAATGACCATTAGAGTAAAAAATGACCAGTGGAGTCACCAAATCTATGTAGATGTTTCTATAGCAATGGGGCACCAAAAGTCACCTTCTTAGCAGTTGGTTTTTCCCTAAAAAGAAATTACAAATATAATTGGTCATTGTTAGTGGACAAACATGAGAAATAAAACATTGAAAATGGTGATAATAATGCATACATAAAAAAGTGAAAAACTAAGAAATAGAACACATAAATAATGATTTATGAAGCAAACAAGTCAATAACATAATGGAAAAGAGACCCCTTTATAGAATTCTAAAAGTAGGAGATGAATACAATAGATGAATACTAAACACTTGAAGAGAATTCTTTGAGAAATGGTGCTAAAAGATCCTCAATGAGGAGGTTCCTTTCTTCACTTTCTTTTCAAGCTTCTCCTCTCTCTCAAAGAAGTATCAAGGATTTCTCAATGGCAAAATCCTATCCACACTAGAGTGTTGGATTATTGAGAAACAATGTTTCCAACAAGTAATGCTCTACTTCCTCTTCAACAATGGAATGCAGGATTGTTTGAGAACACTTTTGCCAACATAACATTTCCTTGTCTTTGGTCCTCCAATGGCATGTTTATATAGAATTTTGAACCCCTCTTCCCTTTCTCGTTTCATTAATGATAAAATGACCCATGAGTAGGACAAGAGGATCCCTTGGGGGATTCATATCTTCATGGCAACTCAAATTTAGTTGTCCTAGAATACAATAGAGATGAATACAATAGATGAATACAATAGATGAATACAATAGATGAATACTAAACACTTGAAGAGAATTCTTTGAGAAATGGTGCTAAAAGATCCTCAATGAGGAGGTTCCTTTCTTCACTTTCTTTTCAAGCTTCTCCTCTCTCTCAAAGAAGTATCAAGGATTTCTCAATGGCAAAATCCTATCCACACTAGAGTGTTGGATTATTGAGAAACAATGTTTCCAACAAGTAATGCTCTACTTCCTCTTCAACAATGGAATGCAGGATTGTTTGAGAACACTTTTGCCAACATAACATTTCCTTGTCTTTGGTCCTCCAATGGCATGTTTATATAGAATTTTGAACCCCTCTTCCCTTTCTCGTTTCATTAATGATAAAATGACCCATGAGTAGGACAAGATGATCCCTTGGGGGATTCATATCTTCATGGCAACTCAAATTTAGTTGTCCTTGACAAGAACATGCCATATAATCTCATCTTCCATGTGTTTGAAGTGGTCCCAAATCGTTTGGTCATATTTTCTTCAACCATGTGGCTATCAAAAGAAAATCCACGTGGGTGCCAATTTCAGCATTTAGATAGGTCACGCACCTCAATTTTATGCATAGACTTGTGGAGAATTTAAATTTTTGAATTTTCATGATGTCTTCAGCTGGAAAATCTTCATTGGTATGTTTTCCTGGACAAATTTGAGTGCCATATGGATTTTCAAATGCATGTTCAATTTTATGGTGTTAAGAAAGGGGTTAGGCTTCAAGCCTTCATAGTGTGCTTGTGCACTTAAGAGGAACTAGGAGGGCACAACTAATCAATTCAAAGGAGTGCACTCAAATGAGGGGTTCAGGCTTCGGGGTTGCACCATACACTCTTTAAAATAAGGATGAAGGCTTCGTGCTTCAAGAGTGTACCATGCATTCAAAGGCTTCATGCTTCAAGAATTTTCCATGTGCCTTAACTTATGTGTGCTTCATGACTGTGTGATGTTCTTTAAGGGGAGGTTTTGTGCTTTGTGAGTGTGCGATGTGCTTAAAATATTTAGGCTTTAAGAGTGCACCTTGAGCTGAAAGTCTCTGCGCTTCAAGAGTGTGCCATCCACTTTTTTGTAAGAGATAGAGGATCCCTTTTTGTTCCATAGTTCGCTTCATTGTTTCTAAGTGTGCTCAAACGATCCTTGTTGTTATAAAGTGTGTTTTTTCACTAAGAATTTGACAATGCATCATAAGACAAATTAAAAATTAAAACATAAACAAATAGGATCATAAAAATTAAAATTAATGAACAATTAATATTAATAATTAATTAAATAACAAAATAAATAAATATAAGTATAACCCTTATATGTGTATTTTAATTTTAATTAATAAATTAATTAAAATACATATACATATTTAATTTTGATTAATAAACAAATATGTATATGTACATATACATATTCAATTTAATTAATAAATAAATAAACATGAATATGTAGTTTAATTTTAATTAATAAATCAATTAAAATTAAAATAATTAAAATAAACAATTAAATTTGAAAATTAATATAATTAAATTAATTAAAGAAAACATAATTAAAATAGATAGAATTAAAACATGAAATAATTAGTACTAATAAAATTAAACAGTAATACAATTAAATAGAACAATTAAAAATAATTTAAAGACCTATCGGCTAAGCATCTCATGCATCTCTATATGTATTTGGCAAATAAGTTTAGTCTTTCAATTAATTCTTTCACATCCTGAAGATGAACCACCGTTGCTGGTTCGAAATGTCGATCTAAAAAGAAATTGATTGCGATGGATCCGGAAGAAAATCTACACAAAGGTGGAAGCTGCAAACACATCCTACTCCAGGGTAACTCCAACTTGAAATTTGTGTGAAGTAGTTGGGAACCCTACCAATATGTGCCCCAAGTTAGACGAGTTAAAAGTGTTGGAAGTAATACTAAGACGGGGGATGAACTAGTATTATCAAGTCAAATGTTTTCTTTTTCAAACCCAGATCATATACGCTACTTCAGTTAGTAAAAGCCGCGTATATATGCAAATATGTAGAAGGAAACCCGTGTATATAATGAAAACTTATAATTTATTTTATCTTTCAGATGTTGATTATTAATCTATGTATCTGAGTCAAATAAACAGTAACCAAAACAGTAAAAAAGAGCAGGAGACACTCACACACAAGAACACAGGATATAAGTTGGAAACCCAATATGGGTGAAAACCACCTACTGCAATTTGTCTCTATCTTCCTTTAATTAGAAACTTCCTTTTAAAATGTACTGGTGCAGTACTTTACCAGTACGCAGGCTGCAACCGGCAGAGAGCTACAACCCTCTCTCATTTTCCAGCTTCTCCTGGAAGGGAGCTACAACCCCCTTAGCTCTTGTACTAGCCAAGATACTAGTATGTAGGTGCTAGCCTACTGAAGGCTACAACCTTCTCTTTCTTTCTGGGACCTCGTTTCATAAATTTTCAGACTTGATCCATGAACATCAATCAATCATCAAGTATATCTGCATCAAACAATCTCCTTTTCCGAATTAGCACTGAATCAAGTAAACACTTCTCTGACAGCTGTACCCAGAACACAATAATAGTAACCACACACCAAATTCTGAACCCAAAATACTGCAGCAATAAACAGAGGCAGCTAGATCATAATTTAAAAGATATATGCTACTTCAACAACCTGAAACTTGCGTGCATATGCTCCTGTGTTTAGACCAACCTGCGTATACGCTATTTTCATTCACTGAACCAGTGTGTATACGCGCTTTCACTTCACTGAACTTGCGTATATATCTATAAAGGATAATTCATTCTTTCAAATATTCAGACACTAATTAACCCAGATTGTCAGATTTATAAATCAAGCATGTGCCTCATATAACAGATCAAAATCATACAAAGATACTATTATTCAAGCTTAAAGATTATGACCCATCAATAGAACTTATCCTTCTTTATGCACTAAGGTTCCTCCTTCATTCAGATCCAGATCTGCACCATAACCCCAATCACAAATATTTCAGATCTAGCACTTATTAGATATTCAATTCATTCAGATTGATGCTTTGCCAAATGATCTCCTTCCTCTTTTATAGTCTTAGGCCTTTCACAATACCACGATCCAAAACCATAATAACACAATACCATGAACCCAATACTTGGGGTCAACACTTTTGAATGCAATACCATGGACCAAAACCATAGGATTAAAAATTGTCGGACTAATGCCATGAACCAATCATGAAAGCATGAACTTTTCTCTTCATGAAAGGAACTTTTCTCTACATGAAAGTGCATGAACTTTTCTCTATATGAAAGAAACTTTTCTCTGCATGAAAGTACGTGAAATTTTCTCTACATGAAAGAAACTTTTCTCTTCATGAAAGTGCGTGAAATTTTCTCTTCATGAAAGGAACTTTTCTCTGCATGAAAGTGCGTGAACTTTTCTCTATATGAAAGAAGCTTTTCTCTAGATGAAAGTGTGTGAACTTTTCTCTACATGAAAGAAAATTTTCTCTGCATGAAAGTGCGTGAACTTTTCTCTACATGAAAGAAACTTTTATCTTCATGAAAGTGCGTGAACTTTTCTACACTATAGTTTATCATCTGAGATGAGTGGGTTGCCATCAAGTACAACATATGTATCATAATGCCAACAATCTCCCCCTTTGGACTTGATGGCAACAACAACCAATCACTCTTCCTCTTTGACATCAAGGGCAAAGATCAGACCAAGATAATCTCTTTCCTAGATAAACATTTTGCTGCCCATACTCCCCCTGAGTACCTGCTAAAATCTTTGAATGATCTCCCTCTTTGTATATGCCAAGGTGTACCACTCTGTCCATGCTTCCTCTGAGTACATGCTAAAGTCTCTACTCTGCGAAAGTGTGTTGTTTATGCTCCCCCTGACTATAAGCAAGGTCACAAAAATATGTTTTACAAGAAGAACATGACTCTATCATAAATGACCTTCCTATCACCAAGGACTCATACATACATCCATTTCCCAACCAAGTGGGGATATACTAGAATTGACTCATCCACCCAACCAAGTGGGGATACATCAAAAGTTTACACAAGAAGAACATTACATCTTCATCCCAGGCATAGTGGGGAAACCAAGATATATCATTACATGACCTTGACACCATAAGAGAGATACATGACATAGAGATGAAATATCTAGAGCAAGATTTATGAATGTCACCAATAACTGATAGCAGCAGCATTTGACAATCACCATTCAGATCAGCAACCCTGATTTCCTTCTGTTCTCCCTCTGAACTTGTTCCACCTGAAACCAACAACAGCTGTGAACTAGAACCAGAAGCTTCTAAGATAATGCCAACAATGCATCATTAGAAGTTTATCTGCTTCCCCTGAACCTGTGCCAGATGGTCTCTGTTAGACCCATATCAGACTATCTTCAACCAGAGCCTGTCCCTACTGATATCCATCAATCCTCCATATACACAACTGTCTTTGCAAAAACTGGCATATGTACGTGGATCCTCCTCAGGCAACTCGCATACACCCATTTTTCTCTGAAATAGTCAAGATTTAACAGTAAGATGATGCATCAACTACTCCCAGCTTTTGTCTAAGGTATTCAAAAGTTTCCTTGGGTAGTGGTTTCATGAGTATATCAACAACTTGTTCCTTAGAGGGAACATATTCCAACTTGACCTTTTGTTCCAACACTTGTTCCTGAAGAAAGTGGTACTTGATCGGTATGTGCTTGGTCTTTGAATGCATGACTGGGTT
>Ga0139314_100196_pt1 | contig 10498 bp, 9 predicted proteins | sample In2P11_FD_99376 | JGI IMG/M metagenome (GOLD analysis project Ga0139314, IMG submission 99376)
AAAAAATTAATTAAAAAAAAAGAAATCCTTGTTATTTTATGTGCCTGGGCCGCTGTACGTAACTCAGCCGGGTTAATACGGACTCAGCCAAGCCGGTAGCTTGGTATTAACCAGGCTAACCAAACCATTTCCTAGGCTGGGTTGATATCTAGAGGATTGGCTTAGACCAACTCGTCTGAGTTGGTTTCGAGCTGGTTGTTTTTAAAAACATTGATCTCAATTAAAGTTTGACTCTAGAAAAATAAAGAGTGTCAAAACTTTTAATGAGTACTATACCATGGGTTTCATAACATAATTATTTTGGAGTTTGAAATTAATGCAATTAAATCTTGGCACTAAACTACCCTAAAATATCTATATCAAGCCTAAAATGCACCTTGCATGGATTTCCATCACTAAATGTGATCAAGTTGTTTTTAGCAAAGGATCTAGGTGTATCTTCAAGCATGATTATGCTAAGGAGCTCTACATATTGACTATATTTATCCTCTATGACTTTTATGAAGGGTTTCACAAATCATTTACTACATAGTTCTTACAACAAGGTTGGGAGAGAGTTAGTGCAATTGGTGTTACCTGCAACCTTGGGTTGTATTAATTGTGTCAACAAGTTGGTAGGGGGAGTTGGATTGATATAACCATGTTTTTTATTACTAAGATATAATCCATACTAGCATTCAATTTGAATATATTTGTTGTATTAAGTTCTAAATATCAGTAATGAAAATAATGCAATAAGGCTCCAAAAGTAAGTATAGAGGCAATGGCTTTGTTTTCTAATACTAATGTTCAAGATGTTGATATGTCAAGAATATTGGAATTTCCAAATACAATGTAGTCCAGTATAAGGGATATATATAGAAGAACTAATCATTGTGCTCTATGATAAGGGAATTATAGGTTGTGTCTCTAGAAAATAACATGGTGATGTAATAATATTATGTATGGGATGGGCTGCAAAATCTTACTAACAAGTTATAATCTATAGGTGCATAAGATAATAAATTATTATAGTTGTTATTTCCTAAGAAATAAATAAATAAAGTGCATAGTGTACATTAATAATAAAAAATTGTTGTGGGTAAATACAAATCTTTGATTTATATTCTAACAAAAAAAGTGACCATTATAACATCTGCAATGTTATTTTTTTTAATCTTCTGTGTGAGCTAAATTTATAATGATCAATATAATTAACTTGAAATATATACACATATAACATCTATGACCATACATCATTATTTATGCCAAATAAAATATCAACATACTTCATTTTTTACCTTTTTCCTTGGATTTCTCTTGACATTGTCCAATTGGCATCAAAATTGAGGACTTATGTAATATTTATCACCCTTAATTTATTATCTAGATATAGTGAAAGTAATGAAACCATATGCATTTCTTGATATAAGGAATCTAACTCATATCTCTTCTTTTTCATTCCTAGTGAATCTTTTGCTTATAAACTTGTGAGAGGGGAGTTGGCTTCTTAGATATGATGGTAACAATGGCTTTTCCACTAACCTTTGGAACTATGATAATAATTTCCATTGTTGAAGCAATTGATATTGAATCTAGGGAATTATTAATTGGATTAACCAATGGTTCTCAAACCTTGAGTCTTTTCTCTAAGAATGCTTTCGAGGTTTCCTTTTGTATCTAGAGAAGACTTTGACTTTCGTAAAGCAACCCCACATGACCATGTTCAAACCAAAGTATACATTTAAAGACAACATGTTCATGATCCAAAGGTTGAGTCCAACTTTGATTGTGAGTTTCCATCACAATGTGATTAGGGATACCATTGCTTATATTTGCATAGTTGCATATCTTTATGTAGGTAATAAAAACATAGTCATTACCAATTGCATGTAGCTCAAGTGGTTGTGGGATGGATGCATTATCCTCCCCACCCAAGTTTTATTCCCATAAGTGGCATGTTGAGCTCATATTGATTATATTATTGTAATGTACTTGAGCCTTGTTGTTGACATGGCCTTATGCTCTAAATAATTTAAGACTTACCTTGGGTATCATCTTGAAAATAAGAGGATGTGGCCAAGGGATTTCTTCAAGATATGTTACTTGAAAAAAGGTAAAAACATAATCATTGGTTTTTAAGGCCAAGAATGTGTTGAAAATGATGGAATGTTTCTCCAATTATAGGGGTGTCTCCTCAATGTTAAAGGCCATTTTGTCAATAGGCCCATAAACTGGCTCAATCAACATACATGAACATCTTTTCATCATCCCTACACAAATCCCTAAGCATGACTCTCTCCAATTCATGAGTTTATTACCTTGACTAATTCATTCTAGTGATTTTAAGGCCCAATGCACCTTGGCCCTTTAGGGACCTATGTTTAGCAAAAGGTTGCTTAGTTATGCACCTACTCTAATTAGAGATGGCTTTCCCTTGCTGGGGGTGTGCTGATTCTAGAAATTCAGGAAAAATAGAAAGAATATTGAAGATTCCTCTTCCATAATCTTCTAGGAGTTGTTACAACCATTTACAATGGATAATATCTTCCCCACCTTGGAGTTTTCGCCTCTCATAACTTGATCTCATCCTCCCATCAAGAGTGGATCTCAAGCCTTGATTTGTAAATAGATAAGAATTCCTAATCTACCACACTCTCCTATAAATATACAACCATCTATGACATCAAGGTTGGCTTTTAGAAACTAATCATACCCTTATGTTGTTGCTTTGATCATAAGAGAGTTATCATTCCCATGCATTAGGGTGGATTTTGTAGGTTTTAACCTTGTACAACAGTTACCTGCATATGAATTCTAACAACAAAAAAATAAACAATAGCGAGAGCATAACACATAAAACACATGTACATAGAGATTTTTCGCTGGATCCCAACACCGGGACTACCAGCTTGATTTTTCATTATGTTCCTTTCAATGTTACAATGCATATATATACATGCTAAAGCATCCAATACCATGGATCGAAAACCATCGTGTCCAAAACCATGTGTGAAAACCATGCAGAAAATCATAGGTAGGTCTGCCCAATCTAATATAGAGTCCAAAAAAAATTTCCCTGGGGCACTGCCCTGAACCCCGTAGAGGGGGGCTACTCTCCTCCCTCAAACCCTTTGTGAACCCCCTTTTGCACAATCGGTGCAACAAAGGGGGGGCTCCACCCCCCCTCTAACCCCCCGGTTAACTAGGGATACTAGTCGTGGAAAGAATATAACACAACCCAACATTCTCCCACTTGTTGTTTTCTTTCCACAGGGGGCCACAAGAGAGTTTAGCCATTTATCTAGCCTTGTAATGCCCATTGTTTCTCTACACCATGGGAACTTCTCACATATTTTTTCAATGTATCTGCAATATTATTCAAAGTGTCCACCTTTACCAGCAACATCTCTTTGTCTTCTATCATATCCCTCACAAAGTGATATTGAACATCAATGTACTTTGTCTTTGAATGGTAAGCAAGGTTCTTTGCCAAGAAAATTGCACTTTGGCTATCACAGTCTATTCTTATAGCTCCATGTACTAACCCCATACTTGAACACAATCTTTACAACGAGTCTACTTCCTTGCTTGCATGAGTGGCTGCCGTGTATTTTTCCTTTGTAGTTGATAGTGCCACTATATATTATTTCTTACTCATCCAACTGACTGCACCTCCAAATAGGTTAAACACATTCCCACTTGTATATCTTCTCTGATCTAGATATACATCCCAATTTGCATCAAGAAAGCCACGAATATCCAAAATTTTGTCCAATCCCAGTCTAGGAAATGGTTTGGTTAGCCTGGTTAATACCAAGCTACCGGCTTGGCTGAGTCCGTATTAACCCGGCTGAGTTACGTACAGCGGCCCAGGCACATAAAATAACAAGGATTTCTTTTTTTTTTAATTAATTTTTTAGTGTGGGGGGCTCCAAAGCACTTTAGTTTTTGTTTAGTTGGTCTTTGGGGTCCATTCCCCTCTCCCAAACCCTATTTAACCTACTCAACCCCTCTCATTCTCTCACAGCCATCTCATGCATTTGAGTGAGAATTTCAGTGAGAGTTTGTGAGGAGTTGTTGAGTTTGTTTTTGGACCAGCAGTGAGGAGTCTTGGGAAAGCATTGTAGCTGGAGTGAGGAGCTTCTTCGGCAACCATTTGGAGCAGCATTGAGGAGTTTGTTTCTTGGAGAGGGCTTGAGAAGGAAGTTTGTGCCTGGAGGTATTTTTTTCACCTGTACAAATCTGTTTTTGCTTATTAAATTTTATGTGCAAATATAGAAATCCTAAAGAGTGTTTTTTGTGAAAGAAATGAACATTGAATCAATGTTTTTTTTTCATTTTTAGTGTGCTTTCATTTCCAAGTCAAAAAATGGCACCTAGAGTGAAAGATGTTGCTTGGCATATGTTGAAATGGTTGAAAGTCAAATGCATTGCAAATTTTTCCATAGGAAAATTAAGGAAGGTCCTAGGGGAATTAATAGGCTGAAACAACACTTGGCGGGGATTAGAGGCCAAATGACTCCATGTACCTCACCAAAAATTGGGGAGATTAGGAAGGAATTGTTAGCTAGCTTTGAGAAGTTTAAAGAAGATAAGGCTAGACAAAAAGAGTTAGAGGCTGAAATTGGGAGGAAGAAGAATATACAAAAAAATGATGGCTACCAACCTCCATTTTGATTTTGAGGGTTCTTCCTCTATCCCTTCTATTGATGCATCCAACCCCTTCCAATATGGTCCTCCCTCATTTGAGTCTATTCAAGAAAAGGGAAAGGGTAGAATGAAAAAGGGTGATATGAATATCAAAAGTTATTTCACTCCATCCTCTCCATCAGATGAACATGGTCCTCAAGCTAGTAGAAGTCAAATGCAACCCACCTTAGATGACCATTGGAAGAAAGAATTGAGGGAGACTGCTTGTGATTACATAGCTATATGGTGGTATGATCCTGATATCCCCTTCAATGCTTCCCGTTCACCATTTTATGAGCCTATGTTTGATGCCATACATGCTGTTGGAAAAGGCTTCAAAGGCCCTACTATGCATGAGCTAAGGGGTATCGTTTGCAGAAAGAAATTTTATCCATTAATGACTATTTGAAAGATTTCAAGGACTCATGGGCAAGAACAGGATGTATCATCATGTCAAATGGATGGATTGATCAAAGAAACCATACCATCATAAACTTTCTTATCTTCTTCCCACAAGGAACCATGTTTTTAAAATAAGTCGATGCATCTAATAAGGTAAAAGATGGGAAATTGTTGTTTCAGCTATTGGATCAGGTTTTTGATGAGGTGGGGGTGGCTAATGTTGTTCAAGTCATCACAGATAATGCCTCTAACTATGATCTTGCTGGTAAACTATTAGAGGAAAAAGACAAGACCATATTTTAGACCCCATGTGTTGCACATTGCATAGACCTCATGCTTGAGGATATTAGAAAATTAGATTGGGTCAAAAACATTGTAGATCATGCCAAAAGCATAACAAAATTTATCTACGATCATTCATGGATTTTGAGCCTCATGAAGAAACACACTGGGGGCATGGATATTATTAGGCATGCCATCACTAGATTTGTTACTCATTTTTTGACATTGCAATCTATGCTTTCACAACATAGAAACTTTCAAAAGATGTTTTCCAGTGAATAATGGAATCTAATCCAATGGTCTCACAAACTGGAAGGCAAAGAATTGAAAAACAAAGTTAATGAAGAAATATTTTGGAGAAAGGCAATAGAGATTGTGAAGCTTGTTGAGCCACTGGTTAAGGTGTTGCGGTTGGTGGATAGGGAAAGATTGGCTATGGGCTTCATTTATGAGGCTATGGATCAAGCAAAGGAGAAAATAAAGAGGGCATACAACGATAAAATGGATAAAAGGAGCAAATAAAGAGGGCATACAAGGATAAAGTGGCTAAGTATGGGCCCATTTGGGCAATCGTTAATGAAAGATGGAACAATCAACTCCATCACCCTATACATGCAGCTGGGTATTTTTTGAACCCATGGTATCATTATAAAGCTAAGGAGACAGGAGCTTTGAGGGGGGAGGTTTGTTAAAATTGGAAACCAGGGAAAAACTTCATGTGGGTCATCTTATTCATGGCTGATAATATTTTTATTAGATTCCTCTCGTCGAGAGGTGTAGGATTGATATAAAGATCATCTGATTCCGATAAGTATTCATGGAGATATGAATTTATTTTGATTATGGAATTATTATCAAGCCGACCTACAACTCATGTAGGCTCAGAAGCCCAACAGTCACATCTATTCACCCACCAACGTTGTGTATAAATATAAGAGGACTTTTCCTCATTTTCACTCACTCATCTCATCACATCTCTCTCTCTCTCTACTACGTAGAAATGAGTCTCTTCTCTACTGCGCTGAGTCTCTCTCTCACACATGTGAAGCCGGAAGTTGTTGAATTTGAAGCTGCAACTGCAGAAGTAAAGATTGACTTGTGTAGCCTAGAAGATCTCCTCTTTGGAACTGTGTTGTAGGTTTATCTGAACCTCCTCTGAAAGCCGCAACTTTTGGTGGTGGAATGAAGTCAATCCGATGAACGGTTTGCAAGATATCGACTGCCCTAGTTTGAAGCCGGAAACTGCTGAAACTGAAGCTGCAACTGCAGAAGTAAAGATTGACCTGCGTGGCCTAGAATATCTCCTCATCTAAACTGTACTGTAGGTTCATCTGAACCTCCTCTTGAAGCCGAAACTTTTGGTGGTGGAATGAAGTCAATCCGACGGTCAGTTTGTGAGATATCGTCTGCCCTAGTTTGATAATGAAGCCGCTAATGTTGATGCTACTGATCTAGGGTTTGCTACTGCTGATATGAATCAGATTTATTGTACTATTTCTCTCTGCTAAATTATTGAAGATAAAAGAAGATTTGATCAAAGGGTTTCCCCACACATTGTGGGGTTTGTCCTTGGCTAGCCGCCACATCTTTTGTCTCTTGTCTTGGCTTGTTTTCTGTCGATCGTTTAAGGTTCTATCTGCACTTTACTTTATGTACATGTGATTGCTAATCAGTGGAATATAATAAGAAAAATAAGTAAATTGTTATAATCATAGAACATACCATAACTTAACAAGGTTAGAGATGGACTGATTGACTGCATTGATCGCATGATCCCATTAGAGTCTGATCAGTTGGAGATACACTGACAGGTCACGACCTTCATCAATGCCTCAGGTACCTTTGGCAAGAACCTAGCAAAGATTGCAAGAGAAACAGATGAGCCAGGTAAACAAAAATTTCAATTTTCAAATTCTTAATAGATTTTTTGTTAAATCGTTTATAATTTGAAAGTTGGATATAATTTGTAATTTTGTTGAGCTAACTCATTACAATCCTATGTCTTTTGCAACACAATGGTGGGAGAATTTTGATAGCCATTGTCCTAAATTGCAGAATTTTTCAATTCGTATTTTGAGTCAAACTTGCAGTGCTACTAGGTGTGAGTGCAATTGGTCCATCTTTGAGAGGATTCACACAAAGAAGAGAAACTGTTTGGATAAAAAATGGTTAAATGATCTATTCTATGTCCAATACAACCTCCGATGCAACTAATTGTTGAACAAAGACCTGATTCAAATCCCATTGTGTTGGAAGACATTGATCCAACATCAGATTGGGTAGTGGAGAGTCATCCAACAGAGTTTGCTTTTGATGAGGATATGGATTTTGAATTATAGACGATTGCATCACTTGAACATAATGTTCAGTTGAATGCAGTTCCCGATCCACTTGTACCAGCCTCAGCCTCACAACCAGCAAGTCCTCTAGTTGTAGTCGCTTCCTCTGCTCAGCCACAACAGAAGCGCATATCTCATCTATCTGAGCTTGCATCTACTACACAGCCTACTAGTGCTAGCACTTCTAGAGTTGCAGTTGGAGATGATGAGGAGGAGGATCCATGGGGCCCCCTGTCTAACTCTAATGATGATCCAAAGATTAATCCACATGACCTTAGCTCCTCTGGTAGTAGCTACTAGCCAGTAGTACTGGTCATAGTTTACTTTTTTTGTAGAGGCCATTTCTAGCCTCCTTGGTTATGTGTTCTTGTTTTGATCTATATATCATGATTCATGATCATGTATGTATTGGACAGTGCACTGGGTTCCATTTTGATATAATGGATATATTCATGAACCTACTTTGATCATATGTTGTCTTCCATCTATATTCTAATGTTTTGTGTTTAGAAACATGAATAAAAATCTTTAAAATTATGTTTTTTTTATAATAATAAAAAAATATTTAATGTATTTTTTACAACGACCGAGTCATTCGAGTTGACCGAGTCAATATTGAGTCGGCGTTAGAATTTTAAAACATTAATTGAGATAAGATTTAGAATTTTTTCACAAGTTTTAACATCAACAAAAGGATAGTTAAAAATTAAAAATTAAAGATTAAAAAACAATATTTCATTCCATTTTATACAAAACTAGAAACAAACAAATTCATACTCTTGATGTTTCCCAGCTACTAATACTAATTCCCACCTTAAACCATACCTCAAAAGCTCATGTACATAACCATTGTCCATGTGTTTTTGCCTCAAAACCTCATGCTCACAAGTCCTATTCATGTGTTTTCACTCCATAGAGTCCAATCCAATCCCCAAAATTGTATATTCTTGAGAAACTAACATTGATTTAAAATCGAAATGATTAAAATAGGGATGATAATAACATTGGAATACTAATTCTTTTATAATAATATAGGTTTGTCATCTAAGTCTTGTGAAAATCAGGTTCATACATAATTAAATGCACTTTTGTGATCATAGTTATTTGATTATTTACACCTAGTTTCATCAACTAATTACTTTGGAATACAGTTTCAGTCCCTTTTTCATGTTCAATATAGGCAAAGTTTGCATACAATAATTTGGTATAATTTCAATGGAATATTCACCATTTCAAATTTGATATGAACTTATTCTATATGAAGTTGTAAGTTTAATTTGCTTAACAATAATGATGAAAAAACCTGCAATATTAAAACATTCTCAAAATATATGAGAGAAATGCATACATGGGTGTAGAACATATTACAACTTGAAATACTATAAGTGTTTATATATATACCAAATATTTAAGTTTTTTGAGGTTGGCAATCAAACCATGGTACATATAACACAACCTTTGCCAATTGAGTTTCCTTTGTGGGCATGAAAGGAGCCATATTATTCAAAAGAAAGAAGACATTTTTTTATTCCTCTTGTATATGAAGCAAAAAAATAAAGCATTTTAAAATATTGCTTTGTTTATGTAAAGTTGGACATAGTAAACTCCAACATGGTTGATTGACTGAAATTACAAAAGGTGGGTTTCATCAACTAAACCATTAACATCAACACTACATTTTTTCAATATAAGAAATAAGGTTTATATTTTAACTTCTTTCTATTTGTATTCTTGACATGGAATAGATACTTCCAATGCAAGCCTTTTTGTCCACCTTTTTCTCTAAAGATAAATGGTTGTAATTTATACATATAGATTGAAATTACATTTCATATGCTTGAGTGGAACTATAGCTACTAGTGAAGAGAAAAAAAGAGACTTTTATAAGTTCGAACCAACTCATGCACAAAATTGACCTATTATTTTACTATTCACAAGGTTATTCGCCTTTGTGAGATTTCAACATATAGCACAAAAATTTTCTTATAAACTTTAGTTCTACTTGAAGAAGTTTTGTATAAATTCCTCTTATATAATTTCAAAAAAATTGAAATATTATTTCAACAACTCAAATAAGTATGATCAAATAAATGGAAGATGTGAGAATTCTTGAAGCAAGCCATTGTTAACCTCTTGTAATATCTATTCAATTTCTTGGAGTTGAAGGCCCTTTTTAAGTAGGAGAGAAACATCTTGATTTTGTTCTCTAAAAATATGTGAAAAGGAGACATATGAAAAAGCATCAAATATACCCAATACTTCCTTAAATAAAGGTTAAATAAGTAATCCAGCCTAATTAATTTAATGAGAAGCAATGAATATCTAAAGAGTTGAAGATTAATAACCCCATATTATTAGTCCCTAGATCATCATCTTATTATTGATTTATTTATTGATTTATATAAAATTATTAAACATTCACCAAAAACCTCAAAATTTATGCATCATCTTCAAATACCTAAGAGAGACCAATGTTATCTAGATAAAAGGTCTACAAGTGGCCTCAAATTCATATTTATAGGGATGAAAATAGGTATATAAATCAAACTTGAGAGCTAATACAACCATAGTATATCCATGTGTATTTTTTTCTTAGACAACAATAACAGAAATGTATAAAGACTCTAAATAGAATCCTAAATTGCATTTATCTAACTTTTCAAACTTTTGATTTTTAGTGAAACATTCAAAATTGTAATTTTGTTAGAAAATAACAAAACTTGAACTTCTTATTGATATAGGCCTACCTTAGATAGCCATTAACTATAATACTTAGTGCCCTTGATGTGTGTGTGTGTGTGTGT
>Ga0139314_100521_pt1 | contig 10491 bp, 6 predicted proteins | sample In2P11_FD_99376 | JGI IMG/M metagenome (GOLD analysis project Ga0139314, IMG submission 99376)
ATGAGATACTATTCATAAGCAGCAAAAAATAATTAAACAAATCTGAAAACAAGGACAAAAAACCTAAATTTCAAGGAGAGAAATAGGATTACTCAGTCATTGCACCTGTGCTTCATAGAAATAGGGATGCATCTCACCTGCTACACATGAGAAGTGTGATGCATACTGGGTTCCAGTGATAGACAGTACGATGGGCCAAGGAGCACAACTGAGGTGGGTTTTTGCTCAATTTTGCAGCTGATTTCAGTGATTTAAGCTCAACTATGATGGACAGTAAAGAGAAAAGTACAAAGGAATGATCTTGAGAGGTTGTTAAGCTACCACAAGGTTGTTTATAATGCTCGCAAGTCAGATGTTTAGTTCATAAAATAAACCAGAGATTGACTGAAGCAGCATTCATCTACTATGCACTTGCAGAGAAAGAGCAGTTCGAAGGCTATCTGGCTAACTTCAAGCTCCGTCAGTAATTTATAAAGAAAAAACAATAAAAAACAAACAAACTATTCAATCCCGAGTGGAGTTTCCATTTTGTTTCCGGGAAAACTAGTGCCTTTTTGATCTGCTAGTCCCACTAGGATTGGCAGCTATCCTAGAAACAAACAATCAAAGAAATTTGTGATTTCCTCTATGTATGATAGATAAGGGAGAAGCAAAGGGACCAACCTGGATCTTCCGCTTGACTCCTTGCTTGATTTATCTCCTCCTTGATAGAGCTTGCAACTCCTCTCCTACTTGTCCCGCTTAGAGAATACCTTAGAAACAAAGTAATAGAACACCATCAAAGCATATCGATCTATTATATCATAAACAATGCAGAATTAGAAATATATTGAACATACAATGGCATTTACAAATAACAAGATTCACAAGTACATGACTGTATGGAGGAAAACTCAAAGAACTTTATTAAAATAGAAGGGAGAATTACAACCCAGCTGTCTGATCCAACATCATCCTCCTAGCATCAAAGCCCTCTTCACCTCATGAAAAGCAAGATCAACCAACAATATAATGCTTCTTCTCAAAGACAAACTATCAACACTTACAAATTAAAAAATTTCAACCTTCAGATCTCTCAGATGAGGGATCCATTTATAGATGTTTGTAAAGGTGTGAGTCATCTCTAGGTTTTTGATTAGTGTCATTCCACTTGTAGTTCTTGGTTCCACTTGGAGATTTCTTGGATCTCTTACTCATCCCTGGGCGAATTCAGAGAGGCAAGTGTCATAGAGGAAGTTTCTAGAAGATTCCATGAGCATCCACTTAGCAAATTGTCTCAGAAATTTGTCCATTCTTGCTCATCGCACCCCACAGAAGGCTTCTTCAGTATGCATCACACCTGGATAGTGTAGCAGTCAGTATGCATCGCACCCTGACAGTGGAGCAATTAGTATGGTCCTACTTTGGCGAATTCTGAGTGGTTTTTCAGGTGGAACTTCTGGGGAATGATGTAATCAATTGACCATGATCCTTTAGGGTATAGAACAACACTTTTAGGGGTTAAATAGGCCTTAGTTTATTGACATATAAGATCAGGGTTGTGGTGCCCAAATATGTCTATAACAGTTAAAATTCATGACTTTTCTAAATTCAAAATTAGTGATTCCACTAGTGATGGAGTTTAAGGCTTTTGCATTTGCAACATAGGCTTTCCTCTCATCTTGATCTGTTGGATGAGTGGAAGGAATTGGGTACTCATTTAGAACCGAATGCCAAACTTCAGGCCCAAGGGACATTAAGTAGTAGGTCATTGTCTTTTTCCAAAAACCAAAATTGGTGTCGTCAAACAAAGGAGGTCTTCCTGATGCTTCGTGATTTCTCATTATGACTATGAATCCTTATTCAATCTGTTAGGCTAATATGAAGAAGCCTACTCTGATACCAATTGTTGAAAATATTGAGGGGGGGGGGGGGGGCGCAGAGCTTAGAGAGAGGTCCGCTCACTTTCTAAATCAATAATCGAGCACAGCCTTGAGCAATATATAAACCCCAAAATGGTTCGTTCGGGTGCTGCAGGCAATAGCATGTGTAGAGGGGGGAATGAATTGTAGGGTCAGGCCATGCATGATAGATATGGCGACGTGAGATTGATTTGACCTAAAATGATCGGCTGCAGAACCCGCCCTATTTGTTCGTTCAGGCAGGGGAAGAAGCATTGCGCGCCATCATGCATGATTGAGCAAGCAAATATAAGTGGGGTGAGGTTAGTAAGGCTGCTCTATTGCTAACTATTTACCCACCCACCCCAATCCCCGAAGAATTGCCGACAACGGAGGGTGAGGAAGAGGTGCCGTAAGGCCGCTCGACCAACGCCCCCCCACCCAATAAGTCAAATGAAGGATGGCTCACCTGACAACGGAAGGTGAGGAAGGATGGCGAGGAAGGTTATACCTATTGGTCCCCCCTCCCCTATAGTAAGTAGCGAGGGGAGGGTCTAACCTTGCGAACCTTCCAGCCAGTGAATAAGCCAACGACGATCCCGAAGGAGGGAGAAGGAGGAGCCCAAAAAGGAGATCGGGGGAAGGACAAATTGGACAATTATGCCATTCGGGAGAAGTATTCTACAGAGGAAAACCCAGGACATCGGGAAGAGATCTCCAGAGATTCTTATCTCATTCCATTCCAGTGGCTCGACCAGTAACCAATGGCGAAAACCCAAAAATCCATGGTTTCCCGGTAGAACCCTATTTCGACCAAGTTGCAGAACCGACGACGGCGAACTAATGGATAGAAAGGAGAAGCAAGGTTGGTTCTCCGCGCAGCTTGCTCATAGTGCAGGTCCCACTTGTATATTGTATTTGACCGAGAAAGCACCGGGCAATATATGGTCGGAGTTTATACCTTCTCGGGACTCCATGAGCCAAAATATTATTCCATCATACGGGCAATACCAATATACTTTAGTAGATCATATGGATGTTGAAAAAGCGTCTGATTTGGAAAACGAATCGGAATTGGAAACATCTCTCTTCCATTTCCATTTACCCAGTTCATATCCTTGTTTCGTGTGTTCCCCAATCTGATGAGGGGGTTAAGGATTTATATCCCGGGAATGACTTGACCGAATTTCATTTGTGGAGGCCAGAATGAAAATTCTGTCACTCTAGATCTAGCCTACACAAATTCTTTCTGTTATCCCGGGTGCAGAGCAGATTTGTGAATTTGTTACGGCAACTACGATCGATCCATAGTGCCTTCCCTTCTACCTTCGCTAGCTAGATTGAGGGAATAAAATAGTATCCTGGTCTTACCAAAAATAGCTAGCGATTTATATAAGAGTATCCTGGCCCTTGATTTCTTCCCCTCAAATCGCTAGCTAGAAGGTTATACCTTACCTGAGCTATAAGTGATGACCTTACCAGAATGGCCTTGCAATGCCTTCCTGTAACATGTAAGGGCCTTGCCTTATGTTTAGAAGTATTCGCCTAACGACTTTTCTTGATGGGCTATGAAAAGAACAATTTGCTAAATCAAAATAATAGATACATGTTGCAATTACCAAGCTTGAGATAATATTGAAATAACTAATTGCAATTACCAAGTGTTTTTGAAATAAGTCTTTGCACATTTTGCTCCTACAATCAATGTATACTCCTGACTGAGGATGCGTAGCTCCACCGATGTTATGTGTGCTTCTTCTGATGGATCTATGTCCCTGCATGGATCTGTATGCTCTTCCTTACCTGTGTTCACCGATTGATCTGCTCCTCCCGACTGATATGTGCTCCGGATGATGTTTGGTTGCTTAGGGGTGTCCATTCGGTTGTACTTCCCCCCCGTTGTCAATATGTGCTTCCCTCTGTCTCTCTATGTGTGTTTACGACTTTCGTGTTTCTCCCAATGTGTATGATTGGTGCTATTTGGAACGAGGTGTGAATGACGTGAACTTAGTGTTTGGTTGGTACCATGGATAGATTTTCGTAGCAAGTGAGCATTGCGATAGGATTTGCTTGTAGGTTCGATTGCTCCAGTAGCGTAGGTTCTGGGCGTCATAGGGTGCGCAAGCAGGCTCGACTAAAAGGAGAGGGGAAGTACCGAAGATGTATATGATTCGGTAGTTTCATAGCCAATTTGTAGCGAAAGTACCGAAGATATACTGGGCTTTGAGGGTAGGTGATTTAGGTAAGGTCTTACTTTGGTTTGACAAGCATGTTAGAGAGATAGCTAACAGGATCCAACGAAGTGGGCAAGCTAGGCTTCAACCAGAAGTAGCACCTTCAGTAAAGAGAGAAATAACTGGCTGCTTGTAGTAACGCTTCAGCATGTTCCTTAGGTCAGATTCTTGTTCACCTTACCACAGGCCTTGAGTCACGCTGCGGGTAAGGCCTTATAGGGGGGGGTAGATGGGGTCTGATAGGATCTGACCTTTACCATTGATTTGCTGGTTTATGTTGTTCATCCGCTGTGAGGGGCAGGCTCTTCTGAGGAGGCGGGCTTCTGCAACCTCACCTCACTTATACGCTTTCGACGGCGAATGACTAAATTCGTGTCCCTATTCCATACCAGCCAGATTTCGAATTATGCAAAAGAAACTCATATATAATGGAAGAGAAGGACCTGCCTGTTTCCCACCTAAGGTCCCGAAAGGTCAAGCCTTGGGATCCTCCCTCCAAATGGCAAAGGTCCAGCAGCAGTTGATTAGGTTGAGTCGGTTGAGTAAGCAGTTTCATATCCATAATACCTAGTTGGAGTGAAAGTAGCAGTTCCGTATCCATAAGCATCATAGTAGACAGCATCTTATATAGAAGACCAAAAGCTAGCACTAGCAGCACTAGTAGCTTCAGTAGTATATTAAGCACTAGTTTAAGCCGTTAATCGAGACTGAAAAGCAAAGGTAGCTACAAAGCCATACGTAGCAGACCCAGTTGTTTACCTTTATCCACCGGTACCACCAGCAAAGCCATAAGCGAAGGCACAGGGTACAGAGGCAGAGGTAGAGCCAGTAGCAGCTTATCCTACACCACCAGTCCCATATTAAGTAGCATAAACAGAGAAAGCAGTAGTTCCAAGACGAGCAGTTCCATACCCAGACACAGAAGCAAGGGTAGCCGGAGCAGAACCAATGGCAAGGTAAGCATCTTAACCAGCAGCAGAACTAGAAGCATATCCATCAGTAGCATATCTAGCAACAGCATACCTATACCCAGCAGCAGTCCTTGATGTAGCTGTATATGAAGCAGTTCCAGGAGCAGGAGCAACTCTAGGCCCAGGTCCAGATGTAGAGTCCGTTGAAGAAACACTCGTTGAAGCTTCTCCAGTCCTAGTAACAGATCCTAACGTTTACCTTGCTTACTCAAACCCATCATCAGAGGCAAAGCCATTACCTCGCAAGCATCAATGAAAGAAGTCAAGGCAAAGGCAGTTGACTTTTGGAACTAAGAACCAAGAGTACAGGAAGCAGCATCAGTGTAGATAAAATCTCCGCTTATACCTTCATGTTGGAGAATCCACATAAGCATAGGCATGGGTAGCATAGGTAGCAGCATAACCAGGGTAACCAGCGCGCCGCAGAGGCATCATGGGCAAAGGCATTTGATCGAGTTGATCTAGCACCACTAGTAGCAGCTCGAGAGCCAGCAACAGATCCAAATCTAGAAGCAGAGGTAACAGGTCGAGTGGACCTTGAATCAGTAAATGATCCCGCAGAGGCGGATGCAGTTCGAGATGCAGCTGACTAAGCACCAGTAAAGGAGCCGGCATCTTTTCCAGTGCGATAGAGCTCTTCGACAGGATAAACAACGGGTTCAACTACGAATTTTTTCAATTGCAATTGGAACTGGCTCCGCTCTAACTTGCTTTGTTCCATCTACCTTTGCAGCTTACTCAGCTGCTGTTGAATCTGATGCTGGGACTGAAGGATCTGAAACTACGAGTGCTGGTTCTTCTTCTTAGATTCAATATCTAACTAAGAGGGCAATGCAAGCTAGGCAGGGAATGACGGAAGCTGGACACCTATAATAACTATCTATTTAGATATATATTCTAAAGATGAAACAACAGACCATGCGCCCTATACAAACCTGTAGCTCGTTTTTCCATCGGTTCTTATGCCTGCTGGATGGGCATGTTATTGATTTTATGAATTATATGATGTGCAATGCGTTCGTGTCGGTTCTTCGTAAGCTGTAGGTGTAAGTGACTGTAGTGTTTTCCCCCTGTAATGTGTATCGCCCCCTGCTATGTGCCTTTCGCCTATGTGTTTTCCCTCGGCTGATTCCTGCCCCTGCTTCCCCTGCGGCCTTCACTGGCTTTGCTATTCCCTCTTATGATGGGCGATCAACGGGCTTGACCCTTACTAGCACATTCACTGGTTCAATGGTTGCTGCTGCTCTTGGAACTACTGAATCAACTGAGTCCACTGGAACAGGATATGCTTCTTGCTTTGTTACTGCTTTCACTAGGTCAATAGGTTCCTGGTCAATAACAAGGTAAACCACCAGTGGAGATTACATAATATCCACGACGACCTGCTGTTGGCAGTTGATTTGCCAGGAGTATCGGGTCATACTAAGAGGACTAATATCATGGTTATGAAACAATAGTCTCATTTTCTTAAACAATGAAAGAAAATATATCAAAGTAAATGAAAAGTCTAGTCTGGGTAGTTGTCTTGGTAAAACCCTCAGTTTAAGCCGTGTTGTTGGCTATCCACGTGTGTGATGTCGCCGGGCTTATGTTCTCGTTGATTTGTCTTAGTGATGATCGTTTGTTTTTATGAGATGATAGTCATTGTTGTTGTTGTTGTTCCTTGAGATAGATTCCTGTTGCTTGAGCTAAGTTTAGTTGGAGTTAGCCAAGTTTAGTTATATTGATGAAGTTTAGTGAGAGGAGCTAAGTTTAGTTAAAGTGATTAGAGTTTAGTGTTCCTAAGTCTAGTCTAAGTTCAGTATTAGTAAAGTCTCAGATTGCTCCTAAGATTCCTAAAGCTTATTAACCCTATAAGACTAATGGAGATAAGCTTATTATTTCTATTGTTCCTAAGAGAGTAGATTTGTAAGATATCTCTTGAGTCTAGTCAGTTGTAATCATGAACTGATCGTTTGTAACCGGCCAAAGCGCATTATGGAAGGTAAGTCTTTATAACGTGATAACACAAACGGGGTCGCAGTAAGAGACAAGCAATCTTCTTCGCTAACGCCCTGTGATGTATTTCAGGCCCTGACAAAATTCCCCTCAAACCAAATCAATAACCGGAATTTCTTTTCTTCTCTTTTCCGCCCTTTCCGCACATTGACGAGCTCCATCCTTTTGACGAGCGTATTGACGAGAATGACTGTACAGGAAAGCCAGCCTAAAAGCCAGCCTTAATGGCCATTACACAACCTCTCCTTGAAGTATATAAGTCTACCTGGGTGAGCACTTCATTTTTATTTACTTTCTGCTTACTAGCATTGGATTCATTTCAGTTTCTCGCACAGGAACAACCGTGGTGGGTGCATGGGATGGGATCCTCAGAACTGCCTTCTTGAATTTAGGAAATACTCCCAGAACTTATGATATTTGATGGGGTACGGCACTTAGACCGGTTGTTATAACTTGAGATCCCTACTCGCCTTTACTTATGTGCATCCTCTGGGTTGGCGTATTAACAACCTTTATAGAATTGAACGGATCCATTACCTTAATATAAAAGCATTAGTCACGGGCTTCAGACAGCACATTCACCAGCTGGATTTACCAGCTTACATGACACTTACTTAATGAATCTCTTGGGCTGGGTACCACCATGAATCTTTTCCCGGCCGAGCCCAGGATACGGTTTATAAACTATAAACAACCGTATTCCTAGTAAGAGCCCTAATAGCAGCCTTTACTTTTTGATTACCTCCTACCCCTATACCCATCCACCTGGAGAACTTACTCTACTTATCACCTATTCAGTCAGTAATACCTTGCTAGGCACTCTTGCTATTCACCTATATACCTTTACCTTTACCTTTATAATACAATTCACAACTACCCATCTGACCTTACAACTTAGCTTTTGACATGCCCCCCAAGCCTTGCACTCGCTTCCACCGCCTTCCAGACCGCCGCATTCACTGGAATCACACCTACTGAATGAATCTGCTAGGTACCACACGTACCTTCTGGGTAACACTATTACTTACTTTCTTTTTCCGGCTGAACCTTGCCTATTATATATTCATGAATTAGAACCCACTTCATTGCTAGGAAAGAATAGATCTACTCACCTTTTCTTTTATCACCTGAATGGAAGTAAAGGAAAGGCCAGATAGAAGGAGGGGGAGCAACGTAAGCAAGCGAGAGCCCAAGCAGTGAGAAAGAAAGAAGCCAGGGAAGGAGGAAGCCACCGGGAAGAAATGGGAATAGGCAAGGGATGAAATAAGAATAGATGGGGGATATGTGGTGGGAGGACAGCTCCAGCTGATCTTCAAGATGGACAACCGATGGGGCGAGATAGAGATATAGGTTTATGGTGGAATGTGAGGGAAGTTATATGTCGATTGAATGGGAAGTAAGTCATTATGACGGGTGGATTCACATTACTTTGAGAGAAATAAATAGAATAGGTACGAAAATTGATAGGAACGAAAAGCAGATTGATTGAATTCACTTTCTTTCTTTGCTCTTCCACTCATATTACATTATATATGAGATTATGCTATTGAGCTCAACTGTGAGCGAAGGGAAGGAAGGTCAAAGGCCTCAGGGGAGAAGGCAGCAGCAGTGTTTTATTATGAAAATGATTCATCAGTTACGTTCAAAAGTCCATCCAGGTTATCACTATCACTTGAAAATGGACCAGTCGCTAATAACTCCCACCCAGCTAGGCCAGCTAGCCAGCAAGCAAGTAAGTAAGCCCCCTCCAGCTTCGACCGGTAGACACCGCCTCCCCCTTTCTTTCATAGCAATCGTCCCCTCACCGATCCATCCAATAGGGTGAGGATGAACGCCTCTTGGCTTGGATGGACATCTTTTCTTAAGTGAAAATAAAGCCCGTACTACTGAATATTACCCTACAGCTATGAATTTCATTAGCTATGGATCATCAAGCCTGTCAAAAAGCTTATAAAGCGCCTTACCTTCCATTAGGATCCCTACCTCTGCTCTGTATTTATTCCCCTCAATCCATTAGGATCCGGAGCTAATTGATAGGAGCCAGCCAGGGTAAGGAAAGCACAGCCAGGCTGGGGAAGGAAAGGACCAGGGCCTTCCGAAGGAAAGCACAGCATACCTACCTAGGCAGACTTACTTTTCGTAAGTCCCCTTGCCTATTGCCTATCCTAGCCTGGTCCTAGGGATTAGGATACATAGCTGCTATCGGCATAGTTGGGTGGGGCTATCCCTTGCCTATTTAGACTTTACCCTCTATGGAGACCTACCCTTTACGAAAGATAAGGAAAGGTTGACCTCATCTTTCGTTTCCCTAGAATACCGGCAAGGAGATCAGTCATTACCCTCCGGCCGTAAACCTCCTTCCGATCGCCCTCTTTCCTTCTTTCCGCCGACAGATCGCCTGCCCGCCCCTACGGTCCAATTCCTCGTGAACCTCCAATTAATAGAGATTGGGAACAATTGATAGAGGAGATTGGGAACTACCCGTCCACCTCCAATTGATAGAGATTACCTCTCCTCCGATCCTAAATCACCCTCCCATCCGCCCGCCTCTTTCTTTTCTTTCTTTCTCTTCGTTTGGCCACCCGGCTATAGATAGATATGCTCCGGCTCTGGATAGGTACGCCCGCCGCCCCTCCATTTGCCCAGGCCCGCCCATAGGTGCAGTAGGATTTCGATCAATCCATCAATCAATATGAGATAAGGAAGGGTGAGGTACGAGTCGTTACTCAATCTACCTCGGGCAGGACTGAAAGAAAAGATTTGTTTGAGTATGATTCTGAGGACCTTGAAGAACCAAACAAATCAGGTCTGCGCCTTGGTTGGGATAACCTAACTAAAGGGATAACCTTGCTATCGCACCTTTTCTCGAGTTGGCGTTTGTTTCTCTTTGGTCAAGCAACTAAACCTACCTGGTTTACGCTTTACATAAGGTGCCCGTCAAAGAATAGACCTAACGGGGGGAAGTGAGAAGGAAAGAAAAGGAGGGAGGGATTATGAGGATTCAATTCCAACATTTCACTTAGGGATATATTGATTTAGCTCACAGCCGTTCCACATTCTAGTTTACCCGGTCCACTACCTTTACTCGCATCACTACCAATGTGATCTCCATTACAGATGGACAGATCTGTCTGGAAACAGAGCTATTCTATCATTTTTCGTACAACTTATTCCAGGAGGGCACCAGACATTTTGAGTACAACCCACCTCGTTTAGGTCGATGAATTCTCGTGGACCACACCCCTATGGTTAATCATCTATCTCCTTTCTGGACGGAAATGAATCAATTCTTTGGACCATGAATCGGCCCTCCGACCCAACTTATTCCTTTTTGATTCCTTTCCTATCTCTTTCTCTTGCCCCTCTGAATGCGGGCCAGACCTCTGAATGTGTTGGTCCGAAGGAGAC
>Ga0139314_100523_pt1 | contig 10457 bp, 13 predicted proteins | sample In2P11_FD_99376 | JGI IMG/M metagenome (GOLD analysis project Ga0139314, IMG submission 99376)
TCATGGAGCATATTAGGATGTAAGGTAGAGTATATTTCATTTTGTAAATATTGCTTTGTAGAATGTAAGGTAGAGTAGATTTCATTTTGTAAATATTGCTTTGATTTGATTATGTTATTTGATTGCTATCAACATTTGGTTATTTGTTTATCCCCTCCCTTTATGAAGATCTTGCATTCTTCAATTGACGATACCCTAATGGAAAATATGTTCTGTTCAAAGTAAGTCTTAGTAAAAACACAACGCTTTCACTTTTAACTAGTGCCGCCTACTCTAATAAGTTCTTCTATATTCAGTTAATGATTATCAACTTAGTCAAGTAGAGTAAGGTGAGGGGGAAAACCTAAACAAGTATGTCAGAGGTATATATAACATAATTCTATGAAGGGACAACCTCTTAAGCTCTCAATAAGTCAGGATCCCTCTTCTGCCTCACAAAATAAATAAGTGCCTATGCATAGTTCTTTCAAAAATGAAAAAAATAAAATAAAGGAGAAAGAAGAGAAAGGCTTCCTCCATAGAGAGTGTCTAGTCAATTTAACGTCCTAAATTGCTCTACATAAATTATCAATCCGGGTATCGTAAACTGATGAAGTGTGGTGCACCATATGTGCTTAGTTAACCTTTCTCTTACTTCGTTGTTTTATAGTTTATGTTGTTTTTGGGATTTTGTTCTTGTTGGTTTTCTAAAGTGTTTAATGCAAATGTAAATCCTATTCTAAGGTCTTAAGAATACTTTTAAAGGACAAGTATGGATAAAGATTTCAAGACAAGGCCTATGTCCCTAATGGTAACTTCCAAAACTTAGCACTTCAAAAGAACTTAAAACATGTTATTGATGGAGTTAGTATTTAAACAAAAGTGTAAATATACAACGAGTTCAATCAAAATAAAATGCAATAACCAAACAATGAGCTAGTGACTATGAGACCCAGTATCCTTGCTGCTTCAGCAAAAGGACAAGATGATTCTATCATGTCATTAGTCATTAAAAGGCTAAGTGCATCACTAATCTACAATCAACTTGAAAGCAATTTATGTACAGCTAATATACAGAAGCATAAAAAAATTAATGTAAAACAACAGTAATCAAAACAACTTGTTATGTACAGCTAATATACAGAAGCACAACAAAATTAAATGCAAAATTAAATGACAACTATACAAGGCAGGGGACCTCTACCACCTATGAAATCAAAGCAAAATTGAACACACTTGCATGAATTAAAATTGCATGAATGAAAAATCTAATCTATCAAACTTGAAAGCAATCAAATAACATAATCAAATCAAAGCAATATTTACAAAATGAAATCTACTCTACCTTACATTCTACAAAGCAATATTTACAAAATGAAATATACTCTACCTTACATCCTAATATGCTCCATGACATCTACTTCACATCTCCTTCCATGTTGAGAACATCAAAGCTTTATTCAATTTCTTCAAAAGTACAAAGTACAACAAAGTTCTCCAAAGCTTTCAAAAGCCATCAAGGAAGAACTACAAACTTAAGAACTAGGGACTAACAAGCTAAAAAGGACTAACAAATGAAGGAGAGAGATCTCCTATTTATACAAAAAGATGAGAAGCCATCTCATTAATGAGAGTCCATGAATCTCTCCCTCTACCTCTAGAGTCCTAATCAAAATAGGAACTGATAAGACACATGTCTTCTTAGAGTTACAATACAATTAGGAGATGTGACACATATCCTCATGATCCCATGATTCTTTCCAACCAAATTCGAATTTGGCCTTAGAGTGCCACATAAGGGTCTTCTAGAAGTCTCCTTTCAACCTACACATGTCAACAACCTCAACCCATTTGTTAGGTATAAGCATATGCACATTATTTTCTAATTTTTAACCACAAATCCACTTAAAAGACTTAGAATTAATAAAGATTGGAAAAACATAAATGTGGCCCAATGATAATGAAAGTGGGATGAATGTGGTGACATAGTAGTGAAGTGGAGGTGATATAATGGACATAATAGTGAAAGTGTAATGGAAATTAATGACATTTTCAAGGCTCAACAGAGAGGTGAAGAAAGAAACTTCTTTGGGGTACTGTCTAGGCTTGCTAGCAGCAAAGCAATGCTTGTGTTCCTAAAGTGACTTTGTCGGGGTACTGTGCATGCCTGGTAGCAGCAGAGAAACATCAAAGATGAAACTTAAACTCTGATAGTCTATATTACTTGTGCATCAATATACCCCTCATCCCCAATCAAAACAGCTTTGTTGACTTGGCTTGGTATGTGTGCTAACCATTCAAGAGAATGTTGGAAATAATACTGGGGGGGTGAATCAGTATTATCAAATTCTTTTGCTATACCTTCCAGATTTATAATTCAATTTATTCTTTAGGTGTTGACCATTAATTCGTATGTCAGTACCATATAATAATGAACAAGAACAAGAAAAACAGATAGTCACACCAAAGAACACCAGATATAAGGTGGAAACCCAATGTGGGTGAAAACCACCTGTTGCAATATGTCTCTATCTTATTTCAATTAGAAACTTCTTTTTATAATGATTCTGTACTGGTGCAGTCATTTACCAGTACGCAGGCTACAACCTGCAGAGAGATACAACCCTCTCTCATTTTCCAGACTCTCCTGGAAGGGAGCTACAACCCCCTTTGCTCTTCTACTAGCTGAGCTACTAGTACGTAGGTGCTGACCTACTTCTTTTCTTCGAAGGACCACATTTCATTAATTTTTCATATTGGATCCATGATCATCAAATAATCATCAAGTAAATGTGAGTCAACCAATCTCCTTTTACAATCAACTAATGAATCAACCAATAGCCTCTTAGAATGCAGTAACCAGACAAGCAATACAAGTAATCTAAACCCAGAATTCTGCAGCTATAGACAAAAGGCAACCAACAAATATTTCAAGAAAATTCTGCAACTTCACCGATAGAAACCTGCGAATATCTGTAGTTCTTCTGTGTCTAGCCTATGTAGCTCCACACCTGCTCTGTGTACTTGACAGCGCACCTCCGCACCTGCAGCTTCTGCTGGACTGCGTACCTCCACATCTGCGGCTTCTGCTGGGCTGTGTACCTCTGCACCTGCGGCTTCTGTTGGGCTAAATACATCCACACGTACGGCTTCTACTGGGCTGCGTACCTCCGCACCTGATCTTGTCGCTGAGCTGTGCACCTCCGCACCTGCGCCGTGGATCGCCTGCAGACCTCCGAATAGAGCCAAATTATCAGTCCACCAATGTGCCACAAACTGTCAGATCCACAGATCTGATCATGCGCCAAAGAGATCATGACCCCTCAATTGTTCTATCTTCTCATGCTCAGGTTCAACTCTAACTCACCAACCGATTACGATTATTTTAGATCTTGATCCTCTTAAGATATTCAACACATAAGTGCTTAGCCAATTGATCTCCTTTCCTTTTTATAGGTAAGAACTTACTCAAACATGGATCAAAACCATAGAAAGCCAATACAACGGACTCAAAAACCGGGGTTCAATATTTTAGAAGCAATACCACGGACCAAAACCATAGGATCAAACACGTCGAACTAGATACCATGAACCAATCATAAAAATTCCCATGTGCGCGTGCTTCTCTACATGAATGTGAGTGAATTTGATGTCCGCACCTTTTGTTCAGAAGACCTACGGGTATGTCCACACTTCTTGTTCGGGGCACCTGCAGGTCCGTAACTTTTGTTAAACGCACTTGCGGGTATCTCATTTTCTATTATTTTGAGAGCTTGAAGAGTGATTTGCCACTTGAGTGAGTTGCCATCAAGGACAACACCTATGCCATAGTGCCAAACCTAATTCATAATGCCAACGATCCCCCCCTTTGGACTTGATGGCAACCCCAAGATCCTCAAAGTCATTCTCCCCCTTTTTCATCAAGGGAAAAGGGTGAAGCTCCCCCTGAGAACATGTTGAAAACCTTGATCTGCTGAGCTGATCATGCTCCCCCTGACTGTAGGCCAGATCTGTAAAAGAAATTTTCTTCAAGAAGAACCATAAACCACCATACACCAAAAATGACCTTCCTATCACCAAAAGACTCTATACATACATTCATCACCTGACCAAGTGGGGATCATCCTCCTAACCAAGTGGGGCTACATCAGAAATTTACATTATATCATTCATCCCAGACATAGGCCGTTACATGACATTGACAAAAGAAATATAAGACATAGAAACAAAACATTAGCAACAATATTCGGATCAGCATCCATGTTCTCCTTTTGTACTTGCTCCTCCAAGATCTTCTACAATCATGCCAACAATGCATTATTAGAAGAATATATGCTCCCCCTGAACCTGTGCCATTTGGTCTTTGACCAATCCATAAACTAGTGAGTGTATACCCCATATGAAACTCGCGTACTACCAACAAGATTCAACAGCAAGATGATGCATCAACTACCCCCAGCTTTTGCCTGAGGTATTCAAAGGTCTCCCTGGGTAGCGATTTGGTGAGTATATCAGCAACTTTTTCCTTAGAAGGAACATACTCCAACTTGATCTTTTGTTCAAGCACTTGTTCCCGAAGAAAATGATATTTGATAGGTATATGCTTGGTCTTTGAGTGCATGACTGGGTTCTTTGAAATGCTGATAGCACTTGTATTATCACATAGGATGGAGATAGGTGGAGTACAAGTGATTTTGAAGTCCTGCAAAGTTTGCATCATCCAAAGAAGTTGTGTGCAGCAAGATGCAGCAGCCACATACTCTGCTTCAGCTGTAGATAATGATATTGAACTATATTTCTTGCTAAACCAAGACAAAGTTTTGACTCATAGCTTCTTCATTACTGCCAAAGATAATATCGTCTACATACACAACAAGTATTAGCAATTTGTCATTTTAAATTTTTATGTAAAGATTGCTATCTACTGATCCTTTTGAAAAACCTTGTTGATGAAGGTATTTGTCCAAGCGATAGTAGCAAGCCCTTGGAGCCTGTTTAAGACCATAGAGAGCCTTTTTTAGTTTGCATACAATATTTGGATCATTCCCAAGGATGAAACCATCTGATTGCTCAGTGTACACTTCTTCTTCTAAGTCTCCATTTAGAAAGGCTGATTTCACATCCATTTGAAATATTTTGAACTTCTAAAAGCTAGAGAGAGCAAGGAACATTCTGATGGCCTCAAGTCTAGCAACGAGAGCAAAAGTTTCTTCAAAGTCTATTCCTTCTTATTGAGCGTACCCTTTACAAACAAGTTTGGCCTTGTTTCTAATTACTTCCCCATTTTCATTCAACTTGTTTTTGAAGATCCATTTTGTCCCTATGACATTCTTATCTTTTGGTCTAGGAACCAACTCCCAAGTGTTGTTCTTTTTGATCTGCTCAAGTTCTTCATCCATTGCCTTGACCCAGCATTCATCTTTGCATGCCTCTCTTACATTTTGTGGTTCAATGGAGGAGAGTAATGCCAAATAGCTTGAAGCTTCTGCAATTGTTCTTCTTGTTTGTATTCCTGCCTCCTTTTGCCCCAAAATTTGAGATTCTGGATGATTCTTTTGAACATACCTGGATGGAGTCTTTTCTTCTATCCTTATCTGTTCCTCTGGTGCCTCATGGGGTTCTTCTTCATCATGAATTTGATTGGATGTTGATGGATAGTCCTCATCATCATCGAAGTCTTCAGATCTTACTTGTTGGGAGTGTTTTCCTTTTCATCCACCACTACATCAATGTTGTCGACAATTTTTCCAAGCCTTTTATTGTAACATTTGTATGCTTTGCTGTGAGTAGAATAACCAAGGAGAATGCCTTCATCTGCTTTAGGTTCAAACTTTCCAAGATTTTCATCATTATTTTTAATATAGCATTTGCTTCCAAAAATTTTGAAATGTTTTATTGAAGGAGTCTCACCATACCAGAGCTCATGAGGAGGTTGAGTGTTGTTCACCTGGATATTTGTCTTGTTGAGAATAACAACTGCAGCAAATGCGGCTTCACCCCAGAAGGTTGCGGGAGTTCCAGATTCATCAAGCATAACATGAGCCATTTGTTCAACCATTCTGTTCATCCTTTCCGCTACTCCATTTTGCTGAGGAGTCCTAGCTGGAGAGAATTCCCTTCTTATTCCATGTTCTTCACAAAAGTCGAAAAATTCATTCGAGGTAAACTCCCCACCTCTATCAGACCTAAGGCATTTGATTCTGTGATCTGATTCATTCTCCACCAAGGCTTTGAATGATTTGAACTTTTCAAAGGCTTCGTTTTTGTGCTTCATAAGTCCTATCCAACACATCCTAGAAAAGTTGTCAATGAATAATATGAAATATTCTTCTCCTCGAGGTGACCTTTTCCTAGATGGACCACATACATTAGTATGGACAAGTTCAAGTGGCCTGCTAGCTGATCCTTCCTTCTCAGGGAAGTTAGTTCTAGTTTGTTTACCAAACTAACATGATTTTCAAATTGTATTGTCTGGAATTCTGATGTCTGGAAGACCACGAACTGCCTGGTATTTAGATGCTTTCCTTATCTGTGAGAAGCTAAGATGCCCCAATCTTCTATGCCATAACCAGTGTTCATTGTTCTTGCTTAGATAGCATTGTTGTTGTCCTTCTTTGAATATGTATAAATTATTTGGAGTCCTTATGCCTTTGATCACTATTTTTCCTGTATCAAGATCACACACACTACATCCATTTGATCAAAATATTACCTCCATTCCTTGATCACACATCTGACTGACACTCAACAAATTATGCTTTAGCCCATCAACATACATAACATTTCCAACTTTAACCTTTTCTTTCAACTAAACAGAACCTTTGCCTTTTATGAGCGCAGGGGTGTCATTTCCAAAAGAGACCTTCTTCTCCTTCTCTAAGGTACTATATGACTGGAGTTTTTCCTTATCACCTGTCATGTGTTTCAAACAGCCACTATCAATGTACCATTGATTTTCTTGCCCTTCTACATATAAAGCTATACCACATTTCTCTAGTTGTGATTCCTTCATTCTACATGTTTTGACATTTGAGGCTTGATCCTTCTGAGTTGTTTGCCGAAACTTGCTCCTGCATTCAGAATCTTCATGGCCGAAGTTGTTAGAAATAGAGCATTTATTTCATTTTCAAGAGCAGAAAAGTTATTGTAAGTTATTTTCACGATCCTAGTTATGCTTCTTTGTTTTTGAGCTTCTCTAGTCATGATTGTCTTATAGGCAACACATTGAGCTGCTTTGTGGCCAAAGTTATGACAAGAGAAACATTGGCCATTGAAGAAACTCCTGTGATTATCAAATCTACCAGCCAAATGATTGTAGTTTCTATTGACATCCATTCTTGAGGCAAATTGAGAAGGTTTTACCTGAGGCTGGTTGTAGCTTCTGTTTGTCCTTAAAGTAGATTGCCCCCAATTTACCTGATAGTATTTGTTCATTCTTGAGGTAGATTGTCCCTAATTTACCTAATGATTTCTATTAGGCCTTTGCTCGCTCCTCCTTGCTGCATCAAGATAACTTTTGGAGGTGGATGCTTGAGATGCTTCTTCATTATATCCCAGACCTGTCTTGATTAGTGGAGAATGTTGCACGTTGATAATCTCATCCAAAGTTTCAGATCCTTTAATAAATTTAAGATTAAGAGCTTTTTTTTTCTCAATCTCTTTTCTAAGACCAACAATTTCACATTCTAACTTTTCATGAAGTTTTTCTTTTTCAGCCAGTTGGAATTGCAGAGTATCAATAATCATATTTTTCTCTTCTAAACAAATTTTGAGTTTAGAAATCTCTTCATACAGAACTTCTTCATCTATAGCATCCATGAAATCATCATCTTCAAAAGCCATTAAGAGTCTATACTTGTTACCTTGTTCATCTTCGTCACTATTTCAAATTCCATCACTGTCTTCATGAGTGTAATAACTTTTCTTATTTACATTCTGTTTCTTATTCCATCTGACAGGTTCCTTACCTTTATTAGGCTTGTCTTTATGAGGACACTTTGCAGCATAGTGACCGACTCTTCCACAAGCAAAGCATTTGAAAGGTAACTTACCTCTGAATCTTCCAGCACCCCGTTGAAGGTTCTTGACAAAATTTGATTCTTCATCTTCTTCTGATAGATGTCTTGACTCATAGTAATCTCCTTTTCCTGAAGCTTTGAATTCAACTTCTCTTCTGTCTGATGGTCCTCCTTTCCTCATTTCATAAGCAGTCAGAATTCCATGCAGTTGTGACATGGTAAGGTTTTGTAGATTCTCTTTTTCTTCTATTGCAGAAACTTTAGATTCAAACCTAGGGGACAAAGATCTTAGAAACTTTTCAACCACAACAGCCTCTTTTATTTTTTCACCCAAGTCTTTTCATACAATTAACAATCTCATCTACACGAAGGAAATAGTTTTCCACACTTTCATCATTGTGCATTCTGAGATTTTCATACTGAATTCTAAGGGTTTGAAGTTTTGCTTGTTTTATCTGTTCATCTCCTTCATAGCTCAGAACAATCTTGTCCCATATTTCTTTTTCGGATTTATACTGCTTAACTTTGATGAATTCTGATTGAGATAGACATCCCAATAGAGTATTGATAGCCTTTGCATTTGTTTCATATTGCTTCTTGCCAGCCGAATCTATAGGAGTTGTGGATGGAAAAGTGTACCCTGTATCTATGATATCCCAGACTTCTATACCAAGAGATTGAAGATATGCTGTGACTCTTACCTTCCAATAGACGAAGTTGGTCCCATCAAAAATTGGCAGCCTGATAAATGCTTCTCTCTCATAGTTTCTCATGATGATGGATCTTCCTTCAAGTGATCAAGCTTCTTCAGAAGGACCTGCTCTGATTTCAATTGTTGGAAATAATACTGAGAGGGGGGTGGAATCAGTATTATCAAATTCTTTTGCTATACCTTCCAGATTTATAATTCAATTTATTCTTCAGATGTTGACCATTAATTTGTATGTCAGTACCATATAATAATGAACAAGAACAAGAAAAATAGATAGTCACACCAAAGAACACCAGATATAAGGTGGAAACCCAATGTGGGTGAAAACCACCTGTTGCAATATGTATCTATCTTCTTTCAATTAGAAACTTATTTTTACAATGATTTTGTACTGGTGCAGTCCTTTACCAGTACGCAGGCTGTAACCAGCAGAGAGCTACAACCCTCTCTTGTTTTCCAGACTCTCCTGGAAAGGAGCTACAACCCCCTTTGCTCTTGTACTAGCTTAGCTACTAGTACGTAGGTGCTGACCTACTTCTTTTCTTCTAAGGACCATGTTTCATTAATTTTTTAGACTGGATCCATGATCATCAAATAATCATCAAGTACATGTGAATCAACCAATCTCCTTTTACAATCAACTAATGAATCAACCAATAGCCTCTCAGAATGCAGTAACCGGACAAGTAATACCAGTAATCTAAACCTAGAATTCTGCAGCTATAGACAAAAGGCAGCCAACAAATATTTCAAGAAAAGTCCGCAACTTCACCGATAGAAACCTGCGAATATCCGCAGTTCTACTATGTCTAGCCTGCGTAGCTCTGCACCTGCTATGTCTACTTGACTGCGTACCTCCGCACCTGTGGCTTCTGCTAGACTGCGTATCTCCGCATCTGCAGCTTCTGCTGGACTGCGTACCTCCGCACCTGCAGCTTCTGTTGGACTGCATACCTTCGCACCTGATCTTGTCGCTGAGTTGCGCACCTCCGTGCCTGCACTGTGGATTGCCTGCGGACCTCTGAATAGAGCCAAATTATCAGTCCACCAATGTGTCACAGACTATCAGATCCACTGATCTGATCATGCGCCAAATAGATCATGACCCCTCAATTGATTTGTCTTCTCATGCTCAAGTTCAACTCTAACTCACCAACCGATTACGATTATTTTAGTTTTTGATCCTCTTAAGATATTCAACAAATAAGTGCTTAGCCAATTAATCTCCTTTCCTTTTTATAGGCAAGCCCTTACTCAAACCATGGATCAAAACCATAGAAAGCCAATACAAGGGACCCAAAAACCAGGGTTCAATATTTTAGAAGCAATACCACGGACCAAAACCATAGGATCAAACACGTCGGACTAGATACCATGAACCAATCATAAAAATTGCCACGTGCACGATTCTCTACATGAAAGTGAGTGAATTTGACGTTTGCACCTTTTGTTCGGAAGACTTGCGCGTATGTCTGCACTTCTTGTTTGGGGCACCTGTGGGTCCGCAGCTTTTGTTAAACGCACCTGCGGGTATCTCATTTTCTATCATTTTGAGAGCCTGAACAGTGATTTGCCACTTGAGTGAGTTGCCATCAAGGACAACACTTGTGCCATAGCGCCAAACCTGATTCATTATGCCAACAGAGAATGACAGGGACTATATATTTATGTTGGGATTGGCTGATTCATTAGTTGATTGTAAAAGGAGATTGGTTGATTCACATGTACTTGATGATTATTTGATGATC
>Ga0139314_100474_pt2 | contig 10448 bp, 17 predicted proteins | sample In2P11_FD_99376 | JGI IMG/M metagenome (GOLD analysis project Ga0139314, IMG submission 99376)
GCTTGAACCTGTTGGTGACTTCATGCACTAGCCTAGCACCACCCTACCACCCTATAGAAGAATAAAAGAAGAATGGACTCCCATATCAGGGAAAATTGTCCACTTTACAATGATATAGAATGATGTATAAGAAGAAGACACATTAGATCATAACCCCAACTATGACACAACCACCTAATGATGATCCTAGACCTCCCAGAACTACTTATTCAACTCTTGGTAGATAGACACTTGTACAACTTTTACAGTGATGCTTTTACAATTACTTTGTACAATGATACTTTTACAATGGTTGTATGCAGTGGTTCCCACTTGAAGACTTCATGTGGTGAGCTTCGTGCTGCTATTATGCACCTTTATTTTTTCTCTTATCATGTTACCCTTTCTCACTCTTTAGAACATTAGATGATTCATTGAGTCTTGTCTTAATGAATATATAATACCTGCAAAAATTCTTGAAAGGAATATGCATTACATGATAATAGCAAAACTTACCTCATCCTGCAGAACATATGTCATTGTTAAACAAAAAAAAACTAATCAAAATACAAATAAACTAATACAATTAAGACATGAACATGCATATACAGAAGATACTTACCTGTAGCTTACTTTTGCTGCATCATTTTGCTACATCATACTCTTTTCTGCCCTAGAGATTTTGGTCCTTTGCACCCCTTGACAACACTTGATCTAGTTTTTCTTGCCCTCTAGGAGCACTATATTTAATCTGATGTATTTCTACGATTTCAGATCCCGAACATGTAATATTTGGTCATGTAGAATCCCTCTAAGTCTATGTTCCAATGCCATATGTCTGACACGATTTGGACTCTGTAAGACAAAGTTACGCCCAATAGCTCACAATGACCTAATCATGGACTAGTTCCGTAGAGAAAACTTGCATGACATACCAAATGTCACTACTTCCTCCTTCAAATCTAAAAGTGATACACAAAATTATTGTTTGTGCATAGTTCGCCACATTTTACATAATTCCAATCCTCTTCTCTATGACTTTACCAAGGTCACTTCTTTGAGATGATATTTTGTAGCCTGCCAAAACCCTAAATTCCATAGATCATATCTCTAGAAATGTAGCGAACCAAGATCAAAAATTCATTCATGGAATTCATGAGGATTTCAAATCAAATGGGCTTTAATTTCAAAATCTAAGACTTTGAGGAAATGAAGTTATAGTGAAAATTCCACGATCACTACATTTGGAGGATATATGAGATTTTGTTTTATAGAGTTGAGAGGGGCTTATATAGAGAATGTTTGAGGGGTTTTAGGAGCTTAAAAAATGATTAATTATTGTTTATTCAATGAACAAAACCAATTATGAGTTCCATGCCACAACCCCATTGGGTTTTAGCCAATTAATTGGGATTACTAACTTCAAACGTGAATATCTCTCAAACTGTGAAGAATTACTTGGCATTCTAATCTAGGTGGATGTTGGTGGCCACCCACCTATCCCATCTAGACACCCACAACTGTCTCTTTCAGCTTTCCAATTTCCTTAATTGTAGCACAATTTACTATTTTTAGCAGTTTTTCGAGTCCTGATCTTTCAGAGCCATTTTGAGGCCCTAAACGACGTTTTTTGGGAAAACTGGGAACAACATGGGTCCATGGATCGATGTTGTTCTTCCGAAAGTTGTAGGTCTTAGATAGATCATTCTAATGAGATATTGTACACATCAATTAGAGATCAGGTTCCAAGGTTACGACCCCGGGAAATTGATGTACCAATTTACCCAAACGGGGCCCACAATTTGGCATCTCATCTTCTAGGGCTAGGTTTTGGGATGTTAAAGGTTTTCCATTATTTCTCAACAATAAATAGGCCTTTGAGCCTCATTGTAACACAATTCATAGGCATGTAGCCACCACATCTCGTCTTAGAGATAAGCTACCATCACCCTAGCTGGTTTCTTTCCATTTCTGTTTGTAAGCATATTTCATTATTTTATAGTAATGAAATTAAGTATTATTTCCACTACATATATGTATTTATGGTTATATCTATAATTTGTTGCGTTCTTGTTTAAATCTGGATCACCTGAATATATCTATGGAAACATCTCGATGAGTAGAAACTATATAGAATATCCTTGACTCAAAATAGAGTAGGTTGTCAAGTCAAAATTCCCTTGCAAGATCACGGTAGCTCCTGGTGCTACTTGGGTTGACATCAATGACAAGCTTAGATCATCCTTAGATCAACAATCTTCCCCTTTCACATTGATGGAAGGAACCTCTTCCTACTACCTTCTCTCCCCCTTTTTCATCAATGGAAAAGGATAACTCCCCCCTAACACACAAGCATCCTATGGAGCTGTACACACTTCCACTCCCCCTTTATTTTTTGAGTAAGGAAAATCTAATGACAACTTGGGAGAATCGAAAGCTTCTTGTGAGGATATTCAAATTCTTCATGAGGTAAAGGTTTAGTGAGGATATCAATGAAATTTTCTTTTCTACCAACATATTCAAGCTTGATATTTTTTTCAACGACCTTCTCTTTATGAAATGATATTTAATCGAAATGTGTTTTGTTTTGGAATGCATTGCAATATTCTTGGAGATACTGATGGTGCTAGTGTTATCACAAAATATTGGAATAATGTTAGGTCAATACTAGTGATTACCCCATTACTATTGTACTTGTATTCCTTATTAATATTGTTGTGCCCCTATTGTCCCCATATTCTTATTAATGTGTCCCATAGAATCCCTCTATTGTTTTTTTTGTGCCGTTATATTATTATTGTTAGGTTAGCTCGGTTATAATGTGACTCCATAAACTCCTATATATAGAAAGGAGGTTTTGTCATTCGAATCATCAAAGAATCATTCATTGGCATCATTTAAAGGAGGTTTCCCCCTTGAGGAGGCTGAATTCTATGGCGTTGATCTATCTTTTCTATCTTTTTATGAGCTGGTTTCATAACATTTGGTATCAAAGCTTTGGATTCTAGGGTTTCGCTACTCCAAATAGGTCATCGTGGCATTTTCACTATAACCTTTTTTTTGAGATGTTTCAAAAGTGAGAAAAACCAATTTGAGACAAAATCACACTGAACCCAAGTTCCTAATTTCAAAGCCTTTTCCACTATATTTGTGTAGATATGTTCTGAGTAAGTTGGTCTTGTTGTAGACTCCTGAATTACATTCCAAACAGGTGACCTGGGGAAAATCGTCATAACTTTCTCTCCGAGCATCAAATTGAAATTTCATAATAAGGTATAGAAAGAGGACAGAGTATAGTTTCATATATATATATATAAATATTTCAGATCCAAAGGTCAAAACATTGACACATGCCATGTCGTATAATTTCGCTCTACTGAACTAGTCTATAATCAGGTCACTGCGGCAGATTTGGCATAACTCTTCCCTGGAAAATCCAATTTGGATCAGACTGGTGGCATTGGAAAGAGAATGTAGAGGGATACTACAAGTTGCAATTTTATAAGTGGATGGTCTAAAATTGCAGAGATACATCAGATTCAATATCAAGCTCCTACAAAGTGAAAAAAGGTGTGTAATTTTATTTTTTTTGCATAAGCTTGGTTTGAAAAATTAGTTTGAAGGAATTCAAAGGGCATAGTAAAGAATTATTATTCGTAATTGATGCCTTGAGGAAAGAAAATTTGAACACCTAGTTAGCAACATGAAAGCTCTAGCATGACTCATGAAGAAGAGGAAGAAATGCAACATGATATATCAAAATTATGAGACCAAGTGCAACAAGTGTCACTTGCACAAAAAGTAACAAAATCTAAGATAGATGGTTTAAAGATAGATGTAGAAGCTAAGATGGATTGCTTAAAGAAATGTTTAGAAGCTAAGATGAATGACGTGGAAGCTAAAATGGATGATTTGAAGTAGATTTGAAGACAAATTTGAAGATAGATTTGACATAGTTTCTACATTAAATGCTTACTAATGGTGAAACGGTAGTAAAGGAAACTCGTGATGAGAACAAAAGAAATGTTAATCATGATTTCATAGACTCTAATATTGAAATCAATGACCTACCATATTCCAAAAATAAATATGAGGAAGTTTTATGGAAAAAATCTTGCAACATGGATATTCTATATGAAGCAATTTTTCAATCTCAATAACGTGCAAAACACACTATAGGTACGTATTGAAACTTTATATTTCAAACCAAAGCAGTTTGTATGGTATCAATGGATTTTATCTCATAAACAAATTATGACTTTGGAAAATTTGACAGAAGAATTTACAGCACAATATTAGGATACAAAAAGAAACACTTTTTTTTATCCAATTGATAAGTCTCAAACAAAACAGTTCAATAATGGAGCACATTGAGGAGTTCCAAAAATTGAACATAAGGATAAAAAATATTCTAGAGCAGCATAGGATTGATGTGTTCATAGGGACTTTAAAGGATAATATCCAACATGATGTTCACCTTCGGGAACCTGATTCATTAGAGAAGGCATTCAGGTTAGCAAGAAAAATGGAAATCAAAATTATGGAAACCAGGAAGCATACCACTCACAACTATAAAGATGGAAATTTTGTTGCCCCTAGCCTTCCACAACCTATAAGGTTTACGCCACAAAAATTGGAAGAAAAAAGAGCAAAAGGGCTTTGTTACAGTAATGATATAAAATACACTAAAGGTCATAAGTGTGCTGAGAAGAAATTATTCTACATAGATTGTGAAGAGGAAGAAGAAAAGGAGAAAGAAAGATCAAAAGAAGAGGATATACTCTGGGAACAAAGCCTAGATAAAGAAGAAATGCATCCACCCATATCTTGTAATGCATTGGCTGGAATTACCACTCCTCAAACTATCAAGATAGAAGGACAAATCAAGCAAAAAAAAGTAATATTGTTGATTGATTCAGGAAGTACCCACAATTTGATTCATTGTAAGATAGAAGAAGAATTGAATTGCTTCCTATATCTAGCACCAGAGTGTCAAGTGATGGTTGCAAATGGAGGAATGATAAATTTCTTGGGAAAGTGCCATAATATCAAGCTATCCATGGGAGAATATGTATTGTCTAGCCCAATTATTTCCATTCCAATGGGAGGTGCTGATGTTGTACTAGGATTCGAATGGATACAATCCTTGGGTACAATAGTTTTTAATTTTCAAGAAATTTTCATGAAGTTTTATGCAGAAGGAAAGGAAGTTCAATTAAGGGGTATTGCAAGGAAACCGGGAAAGATAATCAGCTCTAACGGTATGACAAAGATTCTAAAAAGGGAACAAAGAGGTGTAATTTCACAATTATGTTGCTAGATGTTTCCACATCGAAATCCTCTATTTATCCAGATCTCCGAAAAGTCTTCGAAAATCATTCCAAGGTATTTGAGACTCCCAAAGGTCTCCCACCTATTCATGATCATGATCATTTTATTCATTTGATTCCAAGAAGTGTTCTTGCAAACATTACGCCATACAAATATCCCTATGCCCAAAAGAGTGAAATTGAACATATGGTTGCAGAAATGCTAAAGGTTGGTATAATTCAACCTAGTCAAAATTCTTTCTCTACTCTAGTAGTATTTGTGCACAAGAAGGATGGATCATGGCACATGTATTCAGATTATAGGGAGCTCAACAAGCTCACTATTAAAGATAAGTTTCCCATTCTTGTCATTAATGAATTATTGGATGAATTTTATGGATCAGTTTACTTCACCAAGTTGGATCTTCATTCAGGATATCGCCAAATCAGTATGAAGACTAAAGAGATTCTGAAAACAACATTTAGAACTCATGAGGGTCATTATGAATTTTTGGTCATGCCTTTTGGCCTTACCAATGCACCTTCTACATTTAAAGCTTTGATGAATTCCAATTTCAAACCCTTCCCTATAAAATTTGTGTTAGTATTTTTTTATGATACACTAATCTACAACAAGTCTTGGAAGGATCATGTTGAACATGTTGACAAGGTGCTACAACTATTGGAGGAGAAAAATTACATGCAAAAAGATCCAAATGCTTATTTGGAGTACAAGAGGTGGAATATCTGGGTCATATTGTATCTCATGAAGGATTTAAGGTAGACCCTATCAAAATTAAAGCCATTAAGGAATGGAAAATCCCCACATCCATAAAGAATCTGCGAGGATTTCTTGGGTTGACAGGGTATTATCGCAAGTTTGTTAATAATTATGGGAGAATAGTAGCACCTCTAACAACATTATTGAAGAAAGATACATTTTCATGGACTCCAAAAGAAACAAAGGCCTTTAAACATCTTAAAGAGGCAATGTTCCAAGCACTGGTCTTAGCTACACCGGACTTCACAAAAACCTTTATTATGGAATGTGATGCTTCAGGAAATGGAATTGGTGTTGTTTTAATGCAATATCAAAGATCCATTTCTTTTGAAAGTCATCCAATCAAGGGAAAGTTTTTACACAAAGCTATTTATGAGAAGAAAATGTTGGCAATATTACATGCACTTAAGAAATGGCGACCCTACCTAATGGGAAGACATTTCAAGGTAAAAATGGATCATGATAGCCTTAAATAATTTTTATAACAAATAATATCTTCTGAAGATAAGATGAAGTGGGTCACAAAGATGTTAGGTTATGACTTTGAAATCATCTACAAAAAAGGGAAGAAAAATGTGGTGGCAGATGCACTCTCAAGAAAGGATGAGGATGTGGAAGCATTGTTGTGTGCCATTTGTATTATCCAACCAAATTGGATAAACGAAGAAAGGGAGGAATGGAAGAATGATGAAGAAGTGTGGGACCTTATTCGAAAGTTACAATAATATTCCAGTACATCTGATACATTTAGCTGGAAAAATGATTCATTATGCTACAAAGATCGCTTATACCTATGAAAGAATTCCCAACTGAAACAAAAGATTCTTATGGAATTGCACACTTCTCCTTTAGGAGTTCACTCAGCGATTTTAAAAACATACCACAGGGTTAAGAAGGAATTTTTTTGGGATGGCCTTAAATCAGATATTTGAAAGTTTGTGGTGGAATTTTTTGATTTTCCAACAAAATAAAGTTGAAACAATTAAGACCCCAGGTCTATTAAAACCTTTATCCATTCCAAGCCAACGTTGGGAGGAGGTTTCAATGTATTTTATCATAGGTTTACCCAAGTCTGAGGGAAACAATGTCATCATGGTGGTAGTTAACAGAGTTAACAAGTATGCACACTTTTGTGCATTATCACATTCATTTAAAGCCAATACAACTTCTACTGCATTTATGGAAGCAATTCAAAAGCTACATGGTAACCCAAAGATTATTGTAAGTGACAGAGATCCCATTTTCACTGGAAAATTTTGGACAGAATTATTGTCTTGTCTTGATACTCAATTAGCTTATAGCTCATCTTATCATCCTCAATCTGATGGGAAAACACAATGGGTCAAATAGTTGCCTCTGTATGAATGGTGATATAACATTTCCTTCCATACAGTAAAAAAAATGACCCCATTTATGGCACTTTATGGATATCAACCACCATCCATCACATCATATTTAAGAGAAAATTCTGAGGTTCAAGTAATGGAGCATCACACTGAGCATCAAAAAAAGTCCTCCAACTCTTAAAGGATAACCTCGTGTTGGCGCAAAATAGAATGAAAGAATTGGAAAATCAAAATTGCAATGAAATAATTTTTGATGTAGGTGATTGGGTATTCCTATGGCTAAAACCATATAAACAAATGTCCCTCAAGCAAGCTAAGAAGGATAATAAATTATAACCAAAGTATTATGCTCCATAGAAGGTGTTGCAAAATATTGGCATAATGGCATACAAATTAGAGCTTCCTTCAGCTTCTCGAGTGCACCTAGTTTTCCACATTTCGTGTTTAAATAAGGTTATAAGCGAGGACCTCCTGGTTCAAACAATATTTCCAGAACTTGACGAGGAAGGAAAAATTATACTGGAACTGGAAGCAGTCACAGAAACAAGAACTCGATAGCTACGAAATTTATCAATTTTGAAGTATCTCATCAAGTGGAAGAACTTATCTACTAAAGATTCCACATGGGAGGATGAGAATTTTATACAGAAGCATCCAAGACTACTCAATCATTGAGAAAAACACTTTTCTGAAGGAGAGGGGCATGTTAGGTCCCTATAATACTAGTGATTACCCCATTACTATTGTAGTTGTGTCCCTTATTAATATTTTTGTGCCCCTATTATCCCCATATTGTTATTAATGTGTCCCATAGAATCCCTCTATTGACATTTTTTTTCCTTTATATTATTATTATTGTTAGGTTGGTTGGGTTCTATTGTGACTCCTTAGACTCCTATATATAGAAAGGAGGTTTTTTCACTTGAATCATCAAAGAATCATTCATTTGTGTAATGTAAAGGAGGTTGTCCCTCGAAGAGGCTCAATTATAAGGAATTGATCTATATTTTCTATCTTTTTATGAGTTGGTTTCATAAAAAATAGGCTCATCAAAACTAACCAAGATCTTGAAAAATTTTCTTCATTTAGAGAACTTGAGCACAACAAGCTGCTGCTATGATATATTCTACTTCTGCTGTGGCTAAGGAGATTTAGGTTTTCTTTTTTCTCAACCATGATACGACAACCACCTAGACAGAATTTTTCTCCACTAGTACTCTTACGATGATCAACACTTCCAACCTAATCTGCATCTGTAAAGGCTTGAATAATGGTTTTTTTCCCTTGGGATACCACAAGCCATATTCTGTTGTTCCCTTTAGATATGAAAGAATTATTTTGAAGGAAGTAATATGTGATTCTTTTGGTGTTTCTTGGAATCTTGCTACTTGTCCAACTAATTGCATAACATATTTCTGGGAGGTTGTTACATATAGAATAATACCAACCATATATTTTTACAACCTCTAACCCACATCCTTAGATGTGTCATCTATGCTCAATTTGCAACCTGTTACCATCGGAGTAAGGACAAGTTTGCAATCTTCAATTTTGAATTTCTTGAGAATTTCTTTGATGTACTTGGCTTGACATATAAATATTCCTTTCTCTTGCTGAGATATTTGAAGCCCTAAGAAGTATGTCAACTCATCAAGTAAAGACATCTCGAACTCACCTTGCATCTTTGTAGAAAAGTTCTTACTTATTTGATTATGATTTCTACCAAAGATTATATCATCCACATATACCTCAATGATTGTTAAATTATCTTTATCTATTTGTACATAAATATTGCTACCAATGGTGCCTTTCTTGAACCTTTGTTGACATAGATATTTGTAAGACGAGCATACCATGCTATGGGAGTCTACTTGAGACCATACAGAGCCTTCTTTAACCTACAAACATAGTCTTCTTTTTTTGATAATAGAAAACCTTCAGGTTGTTCTATGTAAAATTCTTCTTCTAATTTTCCATTCAAAAATGTTGACTTAACATCCATTTGGTAGAATTTTATTTTTATTGAACATGCATAGGGGAGAAACATCTGAATGGCTTCCATTCTAGGAACTGGTGTAAATGTTTTGTTGAAATCAATTCCTTCCACTTGTGCATATACTTTGTAGAATAATCTTGTCTTGTTCCTAGTAACCTATAATCCTTCAACTGTCTTGATCCCCGTAAACCTTTAATGAAACTACCATCTTGTTCAAATTACCTTCCTATCAATCATAGACTTGTGCCATATACTGCTACATTGACTCCTCTTGTACAAACATTAAGGAGTCAACAAGCGAGATTGTTCAAAATAGTGAGTCACCTAACATGCCATCTTGAATTGAGTCATTATCTGAAGCAACTGCTAATTCCTCATAACCTTTGTCTTTTACAAATCCTAAAAGCTTAACTATTGAAACCTTGTTATTTTACTTTTCTTCCTGTACCTATTTCCTTTTCCGGGACTTCTTATTCCTGCAATCTCAAGCCATGTTCCCATAGTTATGAAACTTCAAGCATTTATTGTTGTCCATAGGTGATTCCATCTGATATCCACAACCATGAGCATTATGGCCATAGTTATGGCATTTGAAACATTCAATATTTGGCCCATCTAGCATGTATTCTCTTCTGACAAAATCATCAAGGAACCTGTCTCATGATCCTGCAAACTTGCTTCTAGGGTTTTGTAGATAATGATTGTACCTATCAAAAACTTCACAATTCCTAGCCATATGTCCATAGTTACCACATAAAAATAAATAACTATAAAATAGATGAACATACCTGGAAGATTTTTCATTCTTCTTTGGAGGTAGTGTTGTAGTTTCCTGTGGTCCTTTGTTCTTGATTGCTTTGGTCTTGTTCTTCAGAGTTGCAACATTATTCTTTGGCTTTTCACTTTGATAAATTTCCTTCTTCTAATCATCCAACTAAGTTATGGAGCTTGTACCTTCATAAAGTGGAGCCTTACCATCTTTAATAGCCTTCATTTTCACTTCTTCATCTATCTTATCTTGTAAGTATTCTTTTTTT
>Ga0139314_100526_pt1 | contig 10441 bp, 5 predicted proteins | sample In2P11_FD_99376 | JGI IMG/M metagenome (GOLD analysis project Ga0139314, IMG submission 99376)
CAGGTTTCCTTCTATATAATTGCGTATATACGCGGGTTTGACTAACTGAAGTAGTGTATATCTTCTGAATTTCGAAAAGGGATTATTGGCTTGATAATACTGATTCACCCCCCCTCTCAGTATTATTTCCAACAAATTTTTCATAATAAATAACCCTGATATAATAGTTATCGTGATTCCTCTATGACAGTGCTATGTGGCAGTGCCTTTATGATATGAAAATAGTCCTTTATGTATGGCAGTGACCCCTGACATGGCAGTGATCTTTGGTATATGGCAATGACACTTTGATCTATGGTCTAATGATATAACAGGGATGGAAGAACACCTATGACAGTGACGTGATATATACATATATAGAAGGAAACCTGCGTATCCAATGCAAATTTAAAATTTACTTTATCTCTCAGATGTTGATTATTAGTCTGAATAGTAACCAAACCAGTAAAAACATAACAAAGGACAGTCACACACAAGAACACAAGATATAAGGTGGAAACCCAATGTGGGTGAAAACCACCTGCTGCAATTCGTCTTTATCTTCCTTTAATTAGAAACTTCTTTTACAATGTACTGGTGCAGTCCTTTACCAGTACGTAGGCTGCAACCTGCAGAGAGCTACAACCCTCTCTCATTCTCCAGTTTCTCCTAGAAGGGAGCTATAGCCCCCTTAGCTCTTGCACTAGCCAAGATACTAGTATGTAGGTGCTTGCCTACAGAAGGCTACAACCTTCTCTTTCTTCCAAGGACCACGTTTCATATATTTTTAGACTGGATCCATGAACTTCAATCAATCATCAAGATTTCTGCTGCAACCAAACTCCTTTCCACCGAACAAAACTGATTCACAATAAACACTTCTCTGATAACTGTACCCAGAACACAGAAACAGTAACCATATACCAAATTCTGAACCCAAAACACTGCAGCAGCAAACAGAGGCAACTAGATGATAATAAAATACATATACGCTACTTAAACAACCTGCAACACGCGTGCATATGCTTCTGTGTGAGGAGCAACCTGCATATACGTAGTTTGGCTTTACTGAACCTGCGTATATACGCGCCTTTGCTTCACTGAACCTGCGTATATATCTATAAAGGATGATTCACTCTTTCAAATAGTAAGATACTAATTAACGCAGATTATCAAATTTACGGATCAAGCGTGCGCCTCACAGAATAGATCAAAATCATACAAAGATATTATCATTCAAGCCTTAAAGATTATGACCCATCAATAGATCTTGTCCTTCTTTATGCGCTAAGGTTCCTCCTTCATTCAGATCCTAATCTGCACCATAACCCCAATCAGAAAAGTTTCAGATCTAGCACCAGATAGATATGCAACTCATTCCAAAGATACTTTGCCAAATGATCTCATTCCTCTTTTATAGTCTTAGGCCTTTCTCAATACCACGGTCCAAAACCATAGTAACATAATACCACGGGCTCAATACTTGGGATCAACACGTCTGATGAGATATCATGATCCAAAACCATAGGTTCAAATACCAAGGACTAACTGCCATGGACCAAAGGTAAGTTTTCCAACATATACGCGCTTTTCCTTGCATGAAAGTGCGTATATACGCATACGCGCCTTTGTAAAGTCCAACCTGCGTGTATACGTGCCTTTGACTAGATCAACCTGCGTATATGACTTTTTCTTCATTATGAAAGCCTGAACTGAGATCTATCACCAGATAGAGTTGCCATCAAGGACAACACCTTGTGCCATAGCTCCAAACCTATACCATTATGCCAACAATCTCCTCGTTTGGACTTGATGGCAACCTAAGATCTTCAAAGTAATTCTCCCCCTTTGTCATCAAGGGCAAAGGGGTGTGCTCCCCCTGAGTGAATGCTGAAATCTCTGCCCGGCTGTGCTGACCATGCTCACCCTGACTGTAGACAAGATCTGCAAAAAGGATGTTCTTTAAGAAGAACCAAGACTTATACATCATAGAAGACCTTCCTATCACCAAAAGACTCAATACATACATCCATCACCCAACCAAGTGGGGATCATCCACCCAACCAAGTGAGAATACATCAGAAATTTACATATGACAACCAAATACATTACATCTTCATCCCAGGCATAGTGGGGAAACCAAGATAGGCCGCTACATGATCTTGACACCATAAAAGAAATTCATGACATAAAGACGAAATATCTAGAGCAATACTTATGAAGGACACTGGTAACTGATAGTAGCATCATCTGACAATCACCATGATTTCCTTCTAGTCTTCCTCTGCATTTGTTCCATCTGAAACCAACAACAGTTGTGAACTAGAACCAGAAGCTTCTAAGATAATGCCAACAATGCAACATTAGAAGTTTATCTGCTCCCCTTGAACCTGTGCCAGATGGTCTCTGACAGACCCATATCAGACTATCTTTAACCAGAGCCTATCCCTGCTGAAATACATCAAACCTCCATATACACGACTTTCTTTGCACAAACCTGCGTATGTACACGGATCCTCCTTAGGCAACACGCGTACACCCATTTTCTCTGAAAACAGACAAGATTTAACAACAAGATGATGCATCAACTACCCCTAGCTTCTGTCTGAGGTATTCAAATGTCTCCCTGGGCAGTGGTTTGGTGAGAATGTCAACAACTTTGTTCCTTAGAAGGAACATACTCCAATTTGACATTTTGTTCCAACACTTGTTCCCAGAGAAAGTGATACTTGATTGGTATGTGCTTGGTTTTTGAATGCATCACTAGGTTCTTTGAAATGCTGATTGCACTTGTATTATCACATAAGATGAAGATTGGTGGTGTACAAGTGATTTGAAGGTCCTGCAATGTTTGCATCATCCAAAGAAGTTGAGTGCAACAAGATGCAGTAGCCACATATTTCGCTTCAGCTGTAGATAAAGCAATCGAACTCTGTTTCTTGCTGAACCAAGACACTAATCTAGAACCCATAAAGAATTCTCCACCACTTGTGCTCTTTCTGTCATCCATGCTTCCGGCCCAATCTACATCTGTATAAGCATGTAGAGTGAGATTTGTATCTCTAGGATACCATAAGCCATAATTTTGAGTTCCTTGATGATATTTGAAAATTATCTTTACTGCCTGAAGATGGGTTTCTTTAGGATTTTCCTGAAATCTTCCAACTATTTCCACTGCATGCATGATGTCCGGTCGAGTACCTGTCAAATAAAGAAGACTTCCAATCATGGATCTATAGGTTGGTTGATGCACTGCTATAGAGTCATCATTTGCACTGAGGCTACATCCTGTAACCATAGGGGTGCATACTGGTTTTGAATCTTCCATGCCATATTTCTTCAAGATCTGCTTGAGATACTTGGTTTGAGACAAAAAGATACCGTCTTCATTTTGTTGAATTTGCAATCCAAGAAAGTACGTCAGTTCTCCAAGCAAAGACATTTCGAATTCTTTCTGCATCACCAAGGCAAAGCTTTGACTCATAGCTTCTTCATTGCTGCCAAAGATAATATCATCTACATACACAACAAGTATTAGCAATTTATCATTTTCAATTTTTATATAAAGATTGCTATCTGCTGATCCTTTTGAGAATCCTTGTTGATGAAGATATTTGTCCAAACGGTAATACCAAGCCCTTGGAGCTTGTTTAAGACCATAGAGAGCCTTTTTAAGTCTGCATACAAGATTTGGATCATTCCCAAGAATGAAACCATCTGGTTGCTCAATGTACACTTCTTCTTCTAAGTCTCCATTCAGAAAGGCTGATTTCACGTCCATTTGAAATACTTTGAACTTCTGAAAGCTTGAGAGAGCAAGGAACATTTGGATGGCCTCAAGTCTAGCAACGGGAGCAAAAGTTTCTTCAAAGTCTATTCCTTCTTGTTGAGCATACCCTTTACAAACAAGTGTGGCCTTGTTTCTAATCACTTCTCCATTTTCATTCAACTTATTTTTAAAGATCCATTTTGTCCCTATGACATTCTTATCTTTTGGTCTAGGAACCAACTCCCAAGTGTTGTTCTTTTCGATCTGATCAAGTTATTCATCCATTTCCTTGACCTAGCATTCATCTTTGCATGCCTCTTTTACATTTTATGGTTCAGTGGAGGAAAGCAAAGCCAAATAGCTTGAGGCTTCTGCAATTATTCTTCTTGTTTGTATACTTGCCTCTTTCTGCTCCAAAATTTGATATTCTAGATGATTCTTCTGAACATACCTAGATGGAGTCTTCTCTTCTATCCTTATCTGTTCCTCTGGTGCCTCTTGAGGTTCTTCTTCATCATCAGTTTGATTTGGAGAGTAGTCTTCATCTTCTTCGATATCTTCATAATTTACTTGCCTAGGAATGTATCCTTTTTCATCGACCACTACATCAATGCTGTCAACAATTCTTCCAAGTCTTTTATTGTAACACTTATATGCTTTACTGTGGGGAGAATAACCAAGGAGAATGCCTTCATCTACTCTAGGTTCAAGTTTGCCAAGCTGTTCATCATTGTTTTTAATATAGCATTTTCTTCCAAAAATTTTGAAATACTTTACCGAAGGAGTCTCACCATACCAGAGCTCATGAGGAGTTTGAGTGCTGTTCACTCAGACATTTGTTTTGTTGAGAATTACAACTGCAGCAAATGCAGCTTCACCCCAGAAGGTTGTGGGAGTTCCAGACTCATCAAGCATAGCACGAGCCATTTGTTGAACCATTATGTTCATCCTTTCCACCACTCCACTTTGTTGAGGAGTCCTAGCTGTAGAGAATTCCCTTATTCCATGTTCTTCACAGAAATTGAAAAATTCATTTGAGGTAAACTCCCCACCTCTGTCAGACCTGAGGCACTTAATTTTGTGATCTGATTCGTTTTCAGCCAAGGCTTTGAAGGATTTGAATTTTTCAAATGCTTCGTCTTTGTGCTTCATAAGTCCTAACCAAACCATCCTGGAGAAATCGTCAATGAATAATATAAAGTATTCTTCTCCTTGAGGTGACCTTGTCCTAAATGGACCACATACATCTGTATGGACCAACTCAAGAGGCCTGCTAGCTGATCCTTCCTTCTCAGGGAAGTTAGTTCTAGTTTGCTTACCAAACTGACATGATTTGCATATTACGTTGTCTGGAATTTTGATGTCTGGAAGACCACGGACTGCCTGGTATTTGCATGCTTTCCTTATTTGTGAAAAGCTTAGATTCCCCAACCTCCGGTGCCATAACCAATGTTCATCGTCCTTGCTCAAATAGCAGTGTTGTTGTCCTTCTTCAAATATGTATAAATTATTTGGAGTTCTTCTGCCTTTATTCACTGTTTCTCCTGTATCAAGATCACGAACACTACATCCATTTGATCGAAATATTACCTCGGTTCCTTGATCACACATCTGACTGACACTCAGTAGATTATGCTTCAAACCATCAACATATAAAACATTTCCATATTTGAAATTTTCTTTCAATTAAGCAGTGCCTTTTCCTTTTATGACTGCAGGGGTATCATTTCCAAAAGAAACTTTCTTTCCCTTTTCTAAAACACTAAATGATTCAAGTTTTTATTTATCACCTGTCATATGCTTTGAACATCCACTATCAATGTACCATTGATTTTCCTGTCCTTCTGCATAAAAAGCTATCCCACATCTTTCTGGTCGTGGTTCATTTATTTTCCATGTTCTGGTGCTTGAGGCTTGTTCCTTTGCCTGCTAAAACCTGCTCCTGCATTCAGAATCTTCATGACCAAAGTTATTACAAATAGAGCATTCAATTTCATTTTCAAGGGCTGAAAATTTGTTATAGGTCCTTTTCGTAATCCCAGTCATACTTCTTTGTTTTTGAGCTTCTCTAGTCATGATTGTCTTATAGGCAACACATTGAGCTGCTTTGTGACCAACGTTATGGCAAGAGAAACATTGGCCATTGAAGAAACTTCTGCGATTATCAAATTTACCAGCCATATGATTGTAGTTTCTATTGTTATCCATTCTTGAGGCAAATTGAGAAGATCTTACCTATGGCTGATTGTAGCTTTTGTTCACCCTTAAGGTGGATTGTCCCTGGTAGTCTTTGTTTATTCTTGATGGTATTTGTCCCTGTTTTACCTGGTGATCTCCATTTGGCTTTTGCTCATATCTCCTTGCTGCATCAAGATAACTCTTTGAGGTGGATGCTTCAGATGCTTCTCCATTATACCCCAGGCCTGTCTTGATTACTGGAGAGCGCTGTACATTGATGATCTCATCCAGAGTTTCAGATCCTTTAACAAATTTAAGATTAAGTGCCTTTGTTTTCTTAATTTCTTTTCTAAGGCCAACAATTTCACATTCTAACTTCTCAAGAAATTTTTCTTTTTCATCAAGTTGGAATTGCAAAATATCAATGATCACATTCTTTTCTTCTAAACATGTTTTGAGTCTAGAAATCTCTTCATAAAAGCCGTCTACATCTATAACATCCATGTAATCATCATATTCAAAGGCCATTAAAATTTTATAGTCATTACCTTGTTCATCTTCATCACTATTTGAAAGACCATCACTATCTTCATGAGTGTAGTAACTTTTGTTAGTTACATTCTGTTTCTTGTTCCATCTAACAGGTTCCTTCCCTTTGTCAGTTTTATACCTATGAGGACATTTTCCAGCATAGTGACCGACTCTCCCACAAGCAAAGCATTTGAAAGGTAACTTAACTCTGAATCTTCCAGTACCCCTTTGAAGATTTTTGACAAAATTTGATTCCTCTTCTGACGCATGTCCTAACTCATAGTAGTCTGCTTTGCCTGAAGCTTTGAAAGCTGCTTCTCTCCTGTCTGATGGTCCTCCCTTCCTCATTTCATAAGCAGTTAGAATCCCATGTAGCTGTGACATGGTAAGGTTTCGAAGATTCTCCTTTTCTTCTATTGCAGAAACTTTAGATTCAAACCTAGGAGACAAAGATCTTAGAAATTTTTCAACCACAACAGCCTCTTTTATTTCTTCACCCAAAATTTTCATACAATTAACAATCTCATCTACACGAAGGAAATAGTTAGCCACACTTTCATCATTGTGCATTCTGAGATTTTCATACTGAATTCTGAGGGTTTGAAGTTTTGCTCGTTTTACCTGATCATCTCCTTCATAGCTCAGAACAATCTTGTCCCATATTTCTTTTGCAGATTTATACTGCATAACCTTGACAAATTCTGATTGAGATAGACATCCTAATAGAGTATTGACCGCCTTTGCATTTGTTTCATATTTCTTGTTCTCAGCCGGATCTGTAGGAGTTGCCGATGGAAAAGTATACCCTGTATCTATGATATCCCAGACTTCTGTACCAAGAGATTGAAGATAGGAAGTAACTCTTACCTTCCAATATACGAAGTTTGTCCCATCAAAAATCGGTGGCCTGATTGATGCTTCCCTCTCGTAGTTGCTCATGATGAAAGATCTTCCTTCAAGCGATCAAGCTTCTTCTGAAGGACCAGCTCTGATTCCAATTGTTGGAAATAATACTGAGAGGGGGGGTGAATCAGTATTATCAAGCCAATAATCCCTTTTCGAAATTTAGAAGATATACGCTACTTCAGTTAGTCAAACCCGCGTATATACGCAATTATATAGAAGGAAACCCACGTATCCAATGTAAACTTAAAATTTACTTTATCTTTCAGATTTTGATTATTAGTCTGAACAATAACCAGACCAGTAAAAACAGATCAGAAGACAGTCACACACAAGAACACAAGATATAAGGTGGAAACCCAATGTGGGTGAAAACCACCTGCTGCAATTCATCTCTATCTTCCTTTAATTAGAAACTTCTTTTTACAATGTACTGTTGCAGTCCTTTACCAGTACGTAGGCTACAACCTGCAGAGAGCTACAACCCTCTCTTGTTCTCCAGTTTCTCCTGGAAGGGAGCTACAACCCCCTTAGCTCTTGCACTAACCAAGATACTAGTACGTAGGTGCTTGCCTACAGAAGGCTATAACCTTCTCTTTCTTCCAGGGACCACGTTTCATATATTTTTAGATTGGATCCATGAACTTCAATCAATCATCAATATTTTTTCTTCAACCAAACTCCTTTCCATCGAACAAAACTGATTCACAATAAACACTTCTCTGATAGTTGTACCTAGAACACAGAAACAGTAACCATATACCAAATTCTGAACCCAAAACACTACAGCAGCAAACAGAGGCAGCTAGATGACAATAAAATACATATACGCTACTTAAACAACCTGAAACATGTGTGCATACACTTTTGTGTGAGGAGCAACCTGCGTATACGCAGTTTGGCTTTACTGAACCTGCGTATATACGCACCTTCGCTTCACTGAACCTGCGTACAGATCTATAAAGGATGATTCACTCTTTCAAACAGTAAGATACTAATTAACCCAGATTATCAGATTTATGGATCAAGCGTTCGCCTCACAGAATAGATCAAAATCATACAAAGATATTATCATTCAAGCCTTAAAGATTATGACCCATCAATAGATCTTGTCCTTCTTTATGTGCTAAGATTCCTCCTTCATTCAGATCCTGATCTGCACCATAACCCCAATCAGAAAAGTTTCAGATCTAGCACCAGATAGATATGCAACCCATTCCAAAGATACTTTTCCAAATGATCTCCTTCCTCTTTTATAGTCTTAGGCCTTTCTCAATACCACGGTCCAAAACCATAGTAACATAATACCACGGGCTCAATACTTGGGATCAACACGTCTGATGAGATACCATGGTCCAAAACCATAGGTTCAAATACCAAGGACTAACTGCCACGGACCAAAGGTAAGTTTTCCAACATATACACGCTTTTCCTTGCATGAAAGTGCGTATATACGCATACGCGCCTTTGTAAAGTCCAACCTGCGTGTATACGCGCCTTTGACTAGATCAACCTGCGTATATGACTTTTTCTTCATTCTGAAAGCTTGAACTGAGATCTATCACCAGATAGAGTTGCCATCAAGGACAACACCTTGTGCCATAGCTCCAAACATGTACCATTCTGCCAACAAAATTATTGTCATATTAAGGTTCAAGTCATTGTCAATTGATCATTACTGTCACCAAGGTCACTATCTCACTGTCATTGCTACTATTTATTACTCTCACAATCATATGTCACTATGATGTAAATCACGACAGTGACATAGATCATTATCCCACTGATAAATCATTATACTGTAATCACTCTCATTAGGATCACTATTAACAAGGGCTCTGCATAAATCGAAACCATTGTTATATATAATGAGGATCAATGTCTTCTCCATCTAGGTCGTTACTATATTGAGATTAATGTTGTACAAGGTTGTTCTTCCCATATCAAAGATTACCTTATTACCACAAGAAAACAAATTACTATATCATATCTTGACTTCCATATATCTTATCCCTCATTACTGTCATAATCATTACCAAGGGTGAAAACAATACAATCTAGAGAACACATGTTATTTCTATATGAAACTCGTCATACATTATCAAAGTAACTATCCAAACTTTACTATCCAAAACTTCCAAAACAATGTTGCATACATTATTTGCAAATTACAAAGATAGATACACTTCACAAATATGTGATATGATCGATAAATACAATGTGTACCGAAAGTATATGATGCAGACCGCAGATATATGCTATGATCCATAAATACAATGAATACGAGCCATTTCAAATTATATGTGAGCCATATCAAATGCAAGCCATGTGGACCACATAACATGAGCCATAGAACTATGTGCTAGCCACATAATTCAATGCACATAATACAATCCACAATGAAAAACAAATCGACTACTATATTGAAATGTGAGTCGTGTGATATGACCACTATAGTGAAATGTGAAACCTATAATACGTCCACTGTAATAAATGCAAGCACCATAATGAAATGTGAGTTTTGTAATAAGATCTTTGTAATGAATTACGAGCCTTATAGAAGTCATACAAGCCATAGAGATAAGAAGCGATGCATAGAGATGGGATGTGAGCCACTTATAGAGATATGAAAACCTCCTGAAGTATACAAACCATAAATAATACAGATATGGAACCATAGAGAGAAGATCGAGCTGCATTAATCATTTCGTGCGTCAGATCCAAGTTTTTTTATCTACCTCAGAAGAACATCGAATTGGCTTATCAAATTGTGGAACTTAGATGCCAATACATAGTTGATAATTGATGTGAGGGGTCATGATTTTAGGTGAGAAGACTTGACCAAATTTGAAATTTGAAATTTAATGTTTCCCTCTTTGAATTGCAACTGACTTGATTGAGACTCTAATAATTTTCTCTAAACCCCAAATAAATTTAATCATATCAATTAACAATTGATATTTGTTTATCTAATTAATTTCAAGATATCTATAGGTGGTGCAAGAAGGGGTTCTATGAGATATCTATAGGTGTTTATTAGTTATTTCAAGATATCTATAGGTGTTTATTAGTTCTTAAGGG
>Ga0139314_100527_pt1 | contig 10433 bp, 6 predicted proteins | sample In2P11_FD_99376 | JGI IMG/M metagenome (GOLD analysis project Ga0139314, IMG submission 99376)
AATAAGTAACCAAAACAGTCGAGCCTGCTTGCGCATCCTTGACAGTCGAGTGTGCTTTCATTTTACTTATTGGGCTCTCAAATAAGTAACTAGCTGCCGGTCCTCATGATCGACTAATGAATTAGATAGGTAATTCCGTCATTCATTATATATGTAATTACGGTATCGAATCCATTCATGAATGAGATACGTCATTACGCTTTAGCAGACAATGCCAATATGGGCATATGTCATTATGCATTCATTCATTATATATGTCATTATGCATTTCATAGGAAAGGTGCCCATCTAGTCGAGCTCCCGATTGCTGGCTAGACAAATAGGTTCAACTTTAGACCTTGTTGTCTCCTTGTTTAGAAGGGGCGGATCCACTCTGATGGAACCTACGTCGAGTACAGGCCGGTCATCCGTAGAATGCTTGAAATGTAAGGGAGGCATGGAACGCTGTCCTTCCAACTATGGAACGCTATCTTTCCTTGCAACAATGGAAGGCGCAATCTCAGCTCATCAAGGTGGTGTAATCTCGCCTCATCACACGGTCCCTAAACGCTCCACAACATGCCACATCTTAGCAAGCTTAACCCAAGTCACATGCCACCTTCACCGAGCCCAGACCTACACGCTCAGAACCAATCACACAGCCATCAATGTCGATCCGATCTACCAATCATAGCAGGAGCGACCCACCTAACGCCTTACCAAATGCACCAGCCAGATACGCAGCAACGAGCAGCAAAGCAGCAATCTCATCACATTGTCAACCTAGTCCACGACAACAAACAACCATCGATCTCCGTTCCTTCCTTCGGGTTAGAATGCCCCCCCTTTTAGCGTGTGATAACCTGTCCGCTTATTGGGCACAAGCTAGTCTTTTCGCCCTTCCAACTCCGCCTTCGATTCGACCTTCACCTCAGTAGAAAGGATCCCCGGTCTGCTATGCACTCTGATTCTCCGAGTAAGGTGGATTCGGGACGACCTATTCTTTCGTGCGTTCCTGTCGAGATCCATATACCGCATTATCCAGGTGGTCGCTGTTCTTCTGTTTCTCCAATGGACCACTCCCTGGCCAGCTAATAAGCCCAAGCTCGCCAACCGAACCACCTCCCCTATTTGATGCGGATCTGTTCGGACCCTCCAAAAGGATCCATTGTGCAGGAACTCTCCCCATCGATTAAGCAGAGAAATACGCATTTGTGTTCTATTATTTACGAGGATTGCACGTGACGAGAAAGACGTTCGGCTCAACACATCCCTCATAGGCTGCTCGGGCCGAACCAAATCACCTTTTTCTCCCAAGGTCTAGGCGTTGCAGATAGGTCGGTTCACGAAGTCACATGAGGCCACCACTTGCTATCAAGCCATCTTCTGCACAATACGATTCTGTCGGCCATAGGTTTTTCACCCCCAATAGTTTCAGTAGTTGATTAAGCAGGTGACTGAGCAACACTACCCGCTAGAGAGGCCCCTTGAAATGGTTATGCAGTTAGTTCAGTAGTCGGTTCTTATGCTTTTGACTTTCGAGATAGAGACCCAGTAGCTAAGGTAGCTGGAGCAAAGGTATCACCCGCATTCCCTACTACCACCTAGCCCAGATATGGATCCAAAGCACGTAGCATCTCTTCATGTTCAATAGCCAAAAGTCAAGGCAATGGCATAAAGAAAAGCACGATAGGATAGCGCACCATGTGATTAACTAAGCGCGTTAGGATCTCTATGTCCAGGGGGGTGCATAAACAAAAGTGAGCGCGGGTAGCTCTTATATGAAATTCAACAGGTTTCTAAGTGCGTGGCTAAGGATTGTAACCTTTGCACTCTAATATAGCCCCCTATCCACTTGTAGCAGGGAGTTCTTTTTAGAAATATACATGGTATAGGTAGCAATGGGAGCAGAGATAGCATACGAGTAAGTTGCTTATGTTCCAGTATCAGTTGATGGAGTTTACCTAGTTTATTCAGTTGAAGGAGATCCAGTGTAGGGCATGGGTAAGGCTCCTGCTCCGGCCAAGGTCCATCCATAAATAGCTCACCCAGACCGATCACTCACACTGTTGGGCAAATCATATACCGCTTATGAAGGTTCTGAAGGCGGAGCACCAGTCAGGGGTAATAGACCAACCAAGAGGACTTATTCTTTTAAGCTTCTACCCTCATATCATAAGCACCCTAATAAAGACTGCTGCTCTGTTATGAAGGACCTGGCTGTAGCTTCTCCAGCAGCAGTGGGTTATTGTGATAATGATTCTGTTACAGTAAGACACGGAGAATCGGGAAACGGAGAAGAAGGTAGAAAGGTAAGAAGATAGTCTCATGCCATGCCATTCCTCCCATGCGGGGGGTTCCATAGTTGTACCTCGCTACTAAGATGAATTCAAGAAGTGGTGTAGGGCTAACATGCCTAGGTCTGAAGGTGTATAGGTTGTAAGAGTAAAGCAGCAGCATAGTAAAGGGTTCATAGTAGAAACTAATCTCATAAGTTAAGGCAGTACTAAAAGAATAGGGTCCAATCTGGATGATCCACCAACCCAACAGAGCTGTCCAACGGGGCAAAGTAGATGGGGAATGAGAATCCGTGCCATCCACGATCATGGGGAGCAAGGGAAGCTACAAAAGTCCTGGGCGCTATTCGACCATCCAGTTGTGTTTCATAAGTTATTCTGGCTATATATAATCGAGCAGTTCTACTCCGTGCCTGCTAAAGGTTTTGGCAAAGTGATAAGTGCTGGCTGTCCTGGGCATAATATGTCTGAAGCCTGTCCATCCCATCCCATAATCCAACGAGGTTCTCTGATGTACCATAATTCCCAATCCATCCGGCAGTTCTTCCACGCCACGATCTCTGTAAAAGGGAAAGGCCAGCCTCTCGGGATCCCATCCCATAATGTATCCCGGCAGGAGCACGCTACTCAAATTCTGTCCTTGTCTAATGCTCCATCCAGCCACCCCGCCATTGAATCCAGCGATAGTGAAAGGCATGAGTGAAAGGCGTGGGGAGCAAGAGAAGCTAGCTACAAGGTCCTCTCCCTCGACCTCGTAACCTCGGCCGAGCCCCTAACGGGCCTTATGGTCGAGCCTGCTTACGCATCCTCGTCGAATCAATAATCCAGCGGTGTTCCATAAGTGCTGGCAGTATTTGTTCAATCCGGTTCCAACCATTCAATCTCCATCCAACCTTACCCTTTTACCTTCAGTGTGAACAGAAAACCTACCCACCCGACCTTACGACTTACCTTTGGATGGACGGACATCACCAAGCCTTGCACTTACTTTCTATGGCATGGAGCCACCGCCTTCCAGACAGCATTCACAGGCCTGCCTGGAATCACGCTTGTTAACAGATTCTGGTACCAATATGAATATTCCGGACGAACGTTCCCCGGCCAGAGACTAGTTAGGAATTAGCAGCAAATACTGCCCTAGGGAAAGAGACCTCAGATAATAGCCTTTACGTCTCTCCTAAACATCTTTCTTATTTACCCACCCACCTAGAGACCTTACCCCGTATCACCTATTGAGCCAGGCATCGGGCAGGAGGCATCTATTATCAATCTTTACCCCACCCTTCCCTTTACTTAAGTGTTTCCAAACAGCCTATTTACCCTACCTAGAACTTTCTACCTATACCACTTGGATGAATGAAGAAGCGCTTAGTTAGTCGGGCGGGATACTACTTATCTTATAAACACCAGATGGATGGATGATGGATCAACCTTACTCTGAACTTACTACTGCCTGAAACCTAGGAGCATGGAGTGCTGCCCAACCCATTAATTGGATGAAGCCAGCCAGGAACACTCGAGTAGCAGTCAGGTATGGCCTCTATTAACTAACCCCTTCCTTTGTTTACTCTTTCACCTGCTAGAAATAGATGAGATGTAGCTGCCCTATACCATGAGGTCTTTGGAGGGACAGCTATCAGACCTTTCCTTCCCTTGCTTTTTCACCTGCCAGAAAGACATTCTCCTCTGTAGCTGCCCTATCACATGAGGTATTCCCAGTTACCAGTTAAAGGCGCACCCCTATAAGACCTTTGGAAGGAGCACCAGGAGAAATTGATTTGGTCTCCCTTAAGGTATGCAATTCATATCGAATCTTCTGTCTAAAGAAGAGGTTAGTGAAGGTTTCCCTCCTATTCTTGGCGGCGGGGGGCTTGCCCGAACGAAATGCAGCGAGCGCAGGTAGTGATGTGAGTGAACCGTTCAAGGATCGATCAAGATGAATGTAGGGAAAACCATGGTTGGTCTTGACTCCTCAATCAGGCAATACGGAAGGAAGGTTTGTACACAGCCCACCCACTAGTGGACCACCTATTAGTTCGTTATAGTTGTTGGTTTCATCCAACCCCACAGACAGGGTTTTGATGTTTATCAGGGGATAAACAGACTCATCATCAGTAAGTTCAGAAGTGAATTCAGTCAGCTGAGAAGCTCATTCATATCATCGAAACTCTAAAAGCAGCTAACCTTCGAACCACCATATCATCGGCTCTGACCACGAGCATACGAGTTTGGCCTGCTGGGGGGGAGGGGGGTAGTAGTGGCGAAAACACGCAAGTTCTAGGCGCAGAGGTGGACTGACACGGGGCGGCCCCGCTGGATGGACGATCATTGAATCAAGGACATATTCTTTCGCCCTCCCCGATCGATATTGTAGGTCAATGTGAACCATCACTCAATAATCAGATCGAACAATGATTGATTTCTGAACGGATCAAGCAGCTTGTTGGGTCGACATCACAACCATCCATCGGGGGCGAATAGAGTAGGGGAACGCACCCGTGAACCATCAGTGAGGGGATTCCAACCAACCGGGATCACTTCGTTACGCCAAGATCAGGGTAAAGCCAAACGGATTCATTCTCGAACACAGCGCATCCATCACGGGGTATTCTAAATAGAAAGCTGAATGATCGTGGGCGGGGGCTCGCCTGAAAGAAATCAATGCGGGCCGGGCAGCGCTGTAAGGTCACCTTCTTTTCACCCTTAATATTGATCAGGGATTCATGTAAAACAATCAGCGTGATTGGTTACTCTGAATACGCACTTCGAACAGGGTTTCCAGACCCGTATCAGTCCATTCATGAGGACAAAGAACAGGATTACTCGTTGGAAAACCAGTCTCATTCAGGCCGGTCTTTCGCAGCACTAATTGAGGTGAAGAGTCATATGCGCCCCCCCCCCCTACCCTTCAACAAGCCATTGTTATACCTGCGGGTGAAAGGGATACATGCGCAGCATCGCGAAATATATTGATTTCTTTTAGACATCTTTAAAGACTTCGCGTGCTACCACCGCTCGATCCACACGTGTATGTTACGAAAAGCAGCATATGTAAATCATCCAATCATGAAGGAGATACCGAATGAACATGCTTAATCTTCAATCTTATTGAGAGCAGGCATTCTGCCCACCTACCTACCTACCTTCCAACTGACTTCAAGGATACGCCATCCAATGCTTAATGATCAACCACCACGATGGACAAATCATGAAGCGTTGCTGAGTTTCATTTCGCGTAGGACACGTACGGAGATCGACTCCATTTCTCCTAGCGCCGCTGCATATAGAATATTCTTCTCTAAATATAAGAATATTTGCGCTCAAATAGAAATAGTCGCGGCCCTCAACTCATCCACTAACCTTTCTTTTCGAGGGAGGAAGACTGGTGGAATCTCCTCCATCCGCTCACCGGGATGACATGGGATTGGTTTTCGCTCATCCGCTCAACGGAAGGCATGCATAAGGGTGGGTTTTATTGACTCTTCGCTAGTGTCGAGTCCGGGCGAGCAAAGCCTGTGTCACATGGTTACTACCCACCCTTACTCCTTGGCCCTACGTATCTTTAGACACTCAAATTCCGGACTCTATATTCCCGTAGTAGGGAGCAGTTGGTTGAGGGATGGAATATCTATTTGGCTAGCTTGGCCCGTAAGAGCAGTTGATTGATGTATGTCTTTATTACTTATCATGGGTATCCAAACTCCATGCATCAGCAAGCATCTTATATAATTGAATGAAACCAAACAATACTCTTTTATGGCATATTCTTTCTTGAAAGACCAGGCCTCGTTCGTATATGGCATATTATCCAAGACCAGGCATCGTTACCAGGCATAGTTCATATACGGCAGGCATATTCTTGAAAGACCAGACATCGTTCGTTCGTATAGAAGGAGTTAACCAGGGGCATATTATCCAAGACCCGGCATCGTAGCAGGAGTGAATGAATAGGCATCTTATAGTTGGACTTCACAGTCATTGTAGACGTATATAATTAGTTCAGAATGAATATAGAACAGTGTTCAGTTCCCGCAGTGAATGGCTGAGAGTTTGATACAGTCATCCTAGACGTATATAATGAGTTCAGTTCCCGCAGTGAATGGAGGCAGGCATCAGATAGTGAATGGCAGATAGCTTGATGATTCCACTCCTGACGATGGTGGTCCCTCAAATCAATACTTATAGTGATAAATACCCTACCGGTTGAGTGCATAATAGATATATGTAGGGCCGGTCGAGTCCCATATAGATTCTATTGTATTGGCCCTATCTATATATTCGGAATAGTCCTGTATGTGTATAAATACGATGGCGGCTCACTCTCTCGCCTGGGTAATGCAGTCGTCCACCTTCCTTCCCTCTATCATCACTCACTATACTAACTATTCCCTACCCTCCACTATAAATAGTCGTGTATGTATAGAAATACGATGGCGGTATACAATGCAGCTTCTTCATAGGGTACAATATCAATATTCTTTGGCATAGCTCAGCCATCCGCAGATTAGGCATCAGAAGATTAGGAGATTAGGCAGAAGATTAGGCATCGGTTTAGGCACGTTAGGTAGGGCAGACCAACCACAAAGATAAGAGAAGGCCTTCGGTCCTTCGGTCACAAGGAACGCAACCTAGGCATAAGGAAGGCAGAAGTAAATTGAAGAGAAAGATGTTCAAACCTCCGCCAAAGGACAAGTAATCAGGGAAGGGAATACACTAAAGTGATAATTTCAATACTTCAAGGTGGAAGCGAGGTGCGAAGCAGTTCATTTACCAGTCGCTCGCAGGACCAGCACCAAAGCAAGACCAGCCAGCCAAGTCCCGGCTATTGGTTGGAACGTCCTAAAATACCCTTATTCATCGCTGGAACGTTACTTTTAGCCAATGCAGTGACTAGGGCAAGCAAGCATTAAAGCAAGCAAGGTCAGTAATGCTATATTTTCTATATCGTAGCCGGTATTTCACTTCGTTCATCGCCGCCTTTCAATAGGAATAGAGAGAGAAACAGCCCGGCTGATAACTGAAGCACATACCAACCCTCCCACTCTCTATTGGCTGATGACCACACATTCAGACTGGTGAGTGAGAAGCCCCTGAAAGGCTGTTTCCGTGGATAATAAAGTATCGCTACTTTAGACACATGTGAGGTCAAACCAACATTGATTGATTGAATTCATGTCTGTACACTTGCCTCATTAATCTAGGGTACCACTACTTCTCTTGACTGGGAATAGGAGTTGAGAGCCTTCCAATTGATTTCTTATAAACGATACGATGTGGACTCAGTGGAGATAGCAGCAACACACCACCTGAACGACCCAGCAGCATAAGTTTCTTCAGCGCACACCACAAAGAATAGAATAATCACATCCACACATCCGAATATCTACATATGAATATCCTTGCCTGGACCTTAGATGGATAGAAATATGTACATAAGTTATTGTATTGCGGCGATGAACTTCGTACAAATATGGTTGAACACGCGGCTGGATATGCTTGCTTGATATGCCGGGCTGGTAGCTAACCTTCATTCAGCATCACCAAGCTCCATCCACTGGTAGATACAGCGGCATACCCATATCTACATATATGGATATATCCATCCACATATAGATAACAGCAGCATCCGAGTATTTATATCTATCTCCTTGCCTTGACTACATAAATAGAGACCTCCTTGATCCATCCTTGCCTTGACCTTGCTGTGAAATAGAAATAGATAGATAGTCTCCGAATAGAATAATATATATATATATTGGCTGAATAGAATATGTATTTCCTTTCCTGTGGCAGAGGTGTGGACAGAAGCAGGAACAGCAGCGGTAGAGGGACGATCAACCAAGCAAGACTAGTCGCAACCATTAAGAGTCTCTTGGCATGGCAGCAGGGGGAGAGGGTACCAAGCAAGACTAGTCGCAATCAGTAATAAGTAATAGTAGCAACCAGTAAGAGTCTCTTGGCAGCGGGAGAGAAGAAACCAACCAGTATTGGGTATCGGGAGAGGAACAAGCAACCAGTAATAGCCAGTGATAGTAAGTATATTGATTGATCCAACCAGTGATTGTATATAGATAACCAGTGATAGCAGGTTCCAGTCACCGTATAGTGAGAGTGTATTGATAACAAGTAGTATATGGATTGATGGATTGCAGTTTCACCCAACACACCCACCAATACAAAAAGAAATAGCAAGTTGCATATAGCATATATGGATGGAGGGAGACTGGAGTATATCTAGCTATTAGTTTTTGGTAGCTGTTTAGGGAGTAAGTATTTCTTTCTAGCTGTTTAACAGTTTGTTCGGGAGCCAGCATTCCTGCCAGTTGAAGTCCCACCAGTTCAGTCCCACCAGTGCAAGTCCCGCCAGTTCAGTCCCACCAGTGCAAGTCCCGCCAGTTCAAGTCCCGCCAGTTCAAGTTCAAGATCAAGGGCGCTTGCTTGTTCGGGAGCCAGCATTCCCGGCAGTTGAAGTGGAAGTTTTCGCTGTCGTTTGAGAGTAAGCAGGATTGGATAGTAGGTTAATATACTGGATAACAAGTGGTCAGCAGGAGTTGCAGCTGGAGAACCAGTGGTATAGCATATGTGTTTCTGGTATGTATGAGTAGATATGAACGAGGGGGGGGTAGTGTTTTTTTCCAGTTACCCAGCAGCACCAGTAGTGGTTCCTGTTTTAGTGTGAAAGCCGTGGGAGTGTCTTCAAAACCATACGCTCCTAACCCCTTAGGGTTACTGCGTGTCAGGTGAACGTACATCCTTTTCTAGCTTCACTAGTGTGGGCATATTTGAAAGGTGCGAAGCCGCTTGTCCCTCCGGGGGAAAATATTCAACTACTTTATATAGATTCGGAAGCCTGACTAGGTGCCCCTTATGTCCATATAATTACCCCGACTTATCTCTTTTTTGCTTTTAGGGGTGGCCCATAGGCACTAGTTACGGGTGATGACACTGCCTTCAGGTTATTCCTTGCCCTCAGAAGCGCAAGCCCTCCGGACCTTTCCTTTTTATATATTCATGAGGGATGGAAAGGGAAAATGAGAAGTGGTTTTTGAAACCTCAGGTTTCATTAGATTGGGCCACTACTATCTTTTAGGACCTCAGGCCCACCAAATAGATATAAAGCTTTGTAGATAACTACTCATATATAAAGCTCTGTGGAGAACTACTTCTTTCGTACTGGAATACCTATTAATCCAATTACAGTGATGGTAAATCCAACTCAAATGGGTACTGGTAAAAGGTACTTTCGACCTCTCGAACAGGCTACAACCGGTACTGGGATGGAAAGTGAAACACACATCGATGTCTACAGTCGAAGTCTCTTCTCGCCATTTAACATAATGAATCACCTAAAGGGGACACCTGGTTTACATGAACCCTTGTACACTGCACTAGCACCAAAAGCACTTCAACAAATGCATAGCCAAGTGATAGTGCTATTTGAATGCTCAAAAATAGAAAACACCAGAGAAACATTGTTCCATGACTTCAACAATTTCATAACTGGAAGAAATGGACTTTGCCAAGCGTAGTATCCCAGTCGAATAGCCAAGCCAATAAGAAGTAGAGTAGTAGCCAACAATAAGTAAGTGTAAGTTTTGGGCTTGCCGACGATGAGGAGGTGTTGTGGGAGGCTTGCCGACTTAACCGGGCCTCTCCTTCTTTAGTCATTAGGGCGAGTGATTCCCGGGTAGCAAGCCCGAGCGTAACGGCTTTATTGGCGTGGTAATTAAGAAGTAGAGTAGTAGCCCAGCCCGGTAGCTAGCCAATTAGCTAGGCCGATTAGCTCGATTAGTCCAGCAGTCAATTAGTCCAGCAGCCACACACAGTAGAGTAGCAATGACTGTTTCCGGCTCTCAAAATTGCATAATTACATATATAATATATCTCATTCATAACTGGAAGAAATGGACTTTGAAATCAGTCTACTTCCAATAACTGGCTTACCAATTTGACTATGGGCAATGACCCTCTAGCAATGACTGACAAGAGCTTCAGGCTATGACTGTCTCAGCTGCACTGACTAGAGCTTCCAGCAATGACCTTCTATCACTGAAGTCCTTTAAGTGGGCCGAGGAGCCTATGAAGTGAGCCAGTTAGCCCGTCCATCAATCAATGAAATGACCTGACCCACTCTATTGGCTGATGACCGCGCCTACT
>Ga0139314_100529_pt1 | contig 10416 bp, 10 predicted proteins | sample In2P11_FD_99376 | JGI IMG/M metagenome (GOLD analysis project Ga0139314, IMG submission 99376)
ATTAAAACGAAGGAAATCAGTCCCATTAGCACGGATTAAAGGGAGGCTGGAAAATTCCCAAGGGGATACCAGCCAACCAGTAGAGATAGAAAATTCAGGGGATGAGAAAACCCCTCCTTTCTATATATAGGAGTCTAAGGGGTCATAACATAATCAGAGCCGACATAACAATAATAATGTAAGGACACAATAATAACAATAGTGGGCTTCTATGGGGCACAAGAGTAACAATATGGGCACTACATGGGTACATCAATATAATAAGTGGGTTTTACTAATAACAATAAGGGGTTATACTGGTAGTATAGGGGCCCAACATACCCTCACACTGCTCTATTTCCTCCTCTTGCCCAGGTTGCTCGGTTTCTTCCTCCATTTCTCCTTCCTCATTTCCTTGCATTCCTTTCTCATTTTCTTCTCCTTCTAATTGTGGGGTTTTCTCATCCCCTGAATTTTCTATCTCTACTGGTTGGCTGGTATCCCCTTGGGAATTTTCCAGCCTCCCTTTAATCCGTGCTAATGGGACTGATTTCCTTCGTTTTAATGGGCGATCTGGTGTATTGGTGGCATGCTTACGCTTTGGGGATTGCGTGGTCAATCCCCTGTCTATCATGGCAATTAGCTCTTCCTAGCTACTCTGCTACTCGGCAAGGCTATGGCTAACTATCAACCGTATCAGCGCATGGTGACTTATGACTGATTCTACATGCTGTGCCTTTTTCATGCTTCGGGCAACATCATAAAGTAATGAATTTAAAAATGCAGGTAAGTTTATAGAGAATTTCTGCTTTAATATGGCTAAAAGTTTAAGGTGTCGTGGTCTTACGACGTCTTTCCTGCCTTCACAGGTGAGGTAGCTCTGAATAGTCTTCGCCAATTCCGCCCATGGCTCTCCTAATGCTGCTAGTAGAACCCCCTTTCCTCTGATTATCAGGCTTTAGCCTTCATCCTGGAAGGTTTCTATGATCTTTTGCAGTCTCTCCTTCTTTAACGTCCACATAGGTCCAGCGGCTGGCAGTCCCGAGACCTCTGCAATTATGTCATCGGTGATTGCTATGTGTCTCTCCCTTACTGTGGAGTGATCTTCTTGCAAATTCTACAAGAATTCTATTTCTACGGTCTCATTGGATTCCTGTAAACGATTGAGATAAGTTAACCAACCTGCTCTTGCCAAAATTTCCCGTGCAGCAGTAGAGATTGTCAATACCTGTGGTTCTCTCTGAATTGATCTTCCTCCCATGTTTTTGGTTTCCCTGTAAAATCTCAGAAATGACAATGGAACAGCAAGCTGTTCAAACTGTTAAAACACAGAGAAACTAACAAACGTAGGACTCACTCAAATCCTAAAGAACTTTACTAATGCTGCAGATCATACTATGAAAATGGCTTATGAATAGCAAGGCATGCAAAAATAAAAAAATAGTATACCATTGAGCCCTGCTATTCCCAAGTACACAATTTCCCAAATAATGGTCTGACACATAAACCAACGAATAATGAGGTTAATCTCCCCCCCGCAATGTGATAGGCCATCCCCAGCCATCAAATAAAGGAGCGGCGTGCCAATCTGTCCTAGAACAGAGTCATAAAGGAACAGCGTATGGCAACATGCCATGTTTACAAAAGTAGCAAGTTACCGAAATCGAGGTTTATAGTCGGATCGCTTGACAAATAAGAGACTGCTATGATATGATGCGAGGCTGGGAGGATAGGACAGTTGCCGTGCACACAGAGTCTCATGCGGTCATTGTCAACTTTTCTGTCATGATTGGTAATAATAGATTCACATGTGTTTAATGGTTCGGGAAATAATATACATACTCTTATGTGATTTATTACAAAGGTATAAAAGACAAAAGGGTGTTAATAATTACCTACTGACGTATAAGTAATGTGACTTCAATACCATTAACAGAGCTCTGCTGCTGAAAGGTGTCCATAACCTTGACAGAGTTGTTTGTTTCACCTGTGGAATCATTATCCTTTGTGTATGCTTAGGAAATGTTGTGCGATGCCAAAATGTAGGCCATTATGTTGGCTTGGTGACCAGTTAGCCATAATGCCATTCACGAGGAAGGAGTAAAAGGTGGGCAGGTCGGCTCATGATGAGACCTTCTGTTCCAATGGATCTTTATTTGATGTACCTTTTGGACCATATCCTTGGAGTGGTGGCCATAGTGGGAATGCCACTTCACTTTCTTCCCCATGATCATGGTAGGCTAGCTCTTTATGAGACCCCCTATCCTACATTTGACAACTTATATAAACAAGTCATTAAAATGTATTTTTCTGCTTTTTTCTTTTTCTCTTTCATAAAGTACTTTCCCATTTATACACAAAGGGTGGTTCAACACTCCTTAAGAGTAGGAATGGTGGAAGAGGTCTTAACATCTCAATAGGAACATATAAACCCTTTGTTCTTATTCCTGAATAATAATCAAAGAAGATTGTGAAAATTTAAAAGGAGCCAACATGATAAAGATAACCAATCAAATCAAAATTAGTGGAAAAATGACAGAAAAAGTAATAGGTAAGTTTGTCCTTCCCTCTATCCTCTTACCAATTCAGAGCAATTTCTTGTAAAAATAGCGATTTTATAATTTACTGATTTCAGTATGTTGTTGTTTTGTATCCATTGCATAAATGCATAGTTGTGTTCCAAAAGACTTGAAATAGTAGGAACAGTAGGCATTCTTAAATTAGAACAGCAAGGGGAGCAAGCATAAGTAAAGGGAATATGTGGGTGTTTTTATTTCAAAAAGGAAGAGAAAAAGAATACAAGTGGTGTTCCTTTTGAAAAAGGAATAGCAGAAAAAAATGCAAGTGTCGTTCTTTTGGAAAAGGAACAGCAAGAACCGAAAGCGTTGTTCCTTTGGAAAAGGAACATCAAAAATAAAAAATATTGTTCCTTTGGAAAAGGAACAGCAGAAAACACCAATGTCGTTCCTTTGGAAAAGTAATAGCAAAAATAAAAAATGTTGTTCCTTTGGAGAAGGAACAACAAAAAACACCAATGTCATTCCTTTGGAAAAGGAACAGCAAAAAATCAAAAGTGTTGTTCCTTTGGAAAAGAAACAGTAGATAACACCAATGTCATTCCTTTGGAAAAGTAATAGCAAAAAATCAAAACTGTGTTGGAAATAATACTGAGAGGGGGGGTGAATCAGTATTATCAAATTCTTTTCAATATACCATCCAGATTTATACTTTAAATTATTCTTCCGATACTGATAATTAACTTGTATGTCAATACCAAATAATAATGAACAACAACAGTGAAAAACAGATAGTCACACCAAAGAACACCAGAAGGTGGAAACCCAATGTGGGTGAAAACCACCTGCTACAATATGTCTCTATCTTCTTTCAATTAGAACTTCTTTTACAATGATTTTGTACTGGTGCAATCCTTTACTAGTACACAGGTTGCAACCTGCAAAGAGCTACAACTCTCTCTCTCGTTTTCCAGTCTCTCCTGGAAGGGAGCAACAACCCCCTACTTCTTTTCTTTCAAGGACAACGTTTCATATATTTTCAGACTGGATCTAAGAAGATCAAATGATCATCAAGTACATGTGAATCAACTAATTTCCTTATGCAATAAATCTTCAGAATCACCCAAGCACAAGATCAATATATATACAAGGATATTATGATAGTTATCCACCAGATCTAGTCAACCATCAATACAGAGGCTAAACGTGATCATGCCGTTATCAGAACTCCATACCAGTAACCCAACATCAATTGCGCACCCAGAACCCTACAGAATAGTCAAAGGCAGTTAAAACAAATCTCTACCAGGGATTGCAACTTCACCAAAAACATCTGCAAACATCTACGCCTGTGCTTCTTTTTGATATCCAGGTATATGCGCCTGCACAGTCTTCTGCTCTGCGGGTATACACACCTGTACCATGTCACTCGTGAGGATAGGTGATTTTTTAGGCTTCAAGCATACCCAGACTATCAGATCTACAGGTCTGATCATGCACTGATGAGATCTCAACCATCACTCCCCAACCGATCACAAGAGTTTCGGATCTATCCTTTCTTAAGATCTTCAACATTCACCGATGTGTAGCCAAGAGATCTCCTTTCCCCTTTTATAGTGAAGCTCTTGTTAAAACCATGAATCGGAACCGTAGATAACCAATACAAGGGATCCGAAAACCTGGGGCTCAATCGTTTGGACTGAAACCATAGGATCACTTAATCGATGACTTAAGTGATAAAACAGAGAATATGATAAAAAATAGTCCAAAAGACTAAGAGTTGGACTTCAATTTTAATTCACCCGCAACTATTCCTATATCGAGTCCACTCCTCATGACATCATCGATGGCTGATGGGCCGATCCACTATTGTTCCGATGAACTGGATGCGATGTAGCATTTAACCATGTTTTATATGCCCGTCAAGTCCACAGCCTTATCACAATCGGCACTCGGGTGTGGCAAGGCTTTAAGCGCTGCAATACATAACTCTCCAATGCGACTATTTTTAATGCCTCCATCGGGTCCACAACCTTATCGCAATAGGCGCTTGCACATAACATACCCAATTCCCGATACTCAGACGCGATATTATATTAAATAGTTTTAATAACTCCGTCGGGTGTTCGCAAAGGTGCCACTTACCACTATATGACTTTCTCCTAATTCTTAATGCGATAATCGCTATCGGCGATTGCCATGGTCTACTTGATACACTGTAATGTTGCTCCCGAAGTGCCAATGCAATATCGCTATCGGTGATCGCAAGTCACACAGCGTCACTAATATTGTAATTACCTTCGCTCCGAAATCCCAATGCGATAATCGCTATCGGCGATCGCAGGGCCGCTTAACATTGTATGACTTTCCCCCAAAGTCCCGATGGGATATTTTGTGCCGGACCCAATAGGACTTAACACTCCCGTCTATAAAAATTCAAGTCCACTTTCTGCCTCTGATAGTGTATTTGCCTTTGTATACACCTTAGCCTCCCTTTGTGCCTTCGATAGTGTTAAAACACATATATGCATAGTTTTTGTTGCCGATGGTGTTAAAGCTTATGTATCTAAGCCTTCCGCCTCCGATAGTGTATTTGCATATATAACCAAGTCTTCCGCCTCTGATTGCATTATATGCATATTTATATGGTTCTAATCGCCGATAATGTTAAAACATGCGTACATGGGTTTTACAAGCCCGATAACATAACTGGATATATCTATATGAATTCTGCTCCCGATGGCTCCCTTTGATGCTCTACTCCTCCGATAGAGTATTCCTTTGGCACTGTTTCGAAGATAACTATGATTACTGTGTCCCATGGATAAATGGCTCCCAATAGGCTCCCAATAACTCTGTCTGCTTCCTCTGATACTCTGTCTACTCCTCTGTTGCTCTGATGGCTGTGTCCTTCGCTCTTTCTCTATGCTCCTTTGATCGGTCTCTGTGTGTTCCTCTTCTTTGGCATATATATGTGACATATACATATATATAGCTCCTCATGCTCCATTTGCTCCTCTCGGTCCGTCTGCTCCATTTTCTCCTCTTCTTTGGCTCCAATATGCCCTGTTTTCTCTGTTTATCTCTTCTGTAGATTCATCTGATTGTATATAAGTGAGATGTTCTTCTATGAGTGGGTTGCCATCAAGTACAACACATGCATCATAATGCCAACAATCTCCCCCTTTGGACTTGATGGCAACAACACCAAAATCACTCTCCCCCTTTGACATCAAGGGCAAAGGGTGGATCAAGACATATTCTTTCCTTGATATACATTCGACTGTCCATACTCCTGCTAAGAACCTGCTCCTCTTGACTATAAACCGGATCATGAAAGAGATAGAGACATATTGCTCCTTCTACACTACCATAATGCCAACAATGCATTATATATGCTCCCCCTGATCCTGTACGCGTAAACCCCATATGAAACTCGCGTATAACCAACAATCTCTGAAACAGATGAGATTTAACAACAAGATGATGCATCAACAACCCCCAGCTTTTGCGTGAGGTATTCAAAGGTCTCCCTGGGCAATGGTTTGGTGAGTATATCATCAACTTGTTCCTTAGAAGGAACATACTCCAACGTTACCTTTTGTTCAAGCACTTGTTCCCTCAGAAAATGATACTTGATCAGTATGTGCTTGGCCTTTGAATGCATGACTGGGTTCTTTAAGATGTTGATTGCACTTGTATTATCACATAAGATGGAGATAGGTGGTGTACAAGTGATTTGAAAATCCTACAAGGTCTGCTTCATCCAAAGAAGTTGAGTGCAACAAGATGCAGCAGCCACATATTCTGCTTCAGCTGTAGATAAAGCAATCAAACTCTGTTTCTTGCTGAACCAAGATACTAATATGGAACCCATAAAGAAAGAACCACCACTTGTGCTTTTCCTGTCATCCACACTTCCAGCCCAATCTGCATCTGTGTAAGCATGAAGTGTGAGATCTATGTCTCTAGGATACCATAAGCCATAGTTTTAAGTTCCTTGAAGATACTTGAAAATTCTCTCCATTGCCTGAAGATGAGTTTCATTTGGATTTGCCTGAAATCTTCCAACTATTCCCATTGTATGCATAATGTCTGGTCGGGTACCTGTCAAGTAAAGTAGACTTCCAACCATAGATCTATAGGTTGGCTGATGCACTGCTGTTGATTCATCATTTGCACTAAGGCTACATCCTGTAACCATGGGGGTGCATACTGGTTTTGCATCTTCCATGCCATATTTTTTCAAAATCTTCTTGAGATACTTGGTTTGAGATAAAAAGATTCCGTCTTCATTTTGTTGGATTTGCAAACCAAGAAAATATGTCAGTTCTCCAAGAAAGGACATTTCAAATTCTTTCTACATCACTAAGGCAAAGCTTTGACTCATAGATTCTTCGTTGCTGCTAAAGATAATATCATCTACATACACAACAAGTATTAGTAATTTGTCATTTTCAATTTTTATATAAAGATTTCTATCTGCTGATCCTTTTGAAAAACCTTGTTGATGAAGATATTTGTCCAAGCGGTAGTACCATGCCCTTGGAGCCTGTTTAAGACCATAGAGGGCTTTTTTCATTCTGCATACAAGATTTGGATCATTCCCAAGAATGAAACCATCTGACTGCTCAATGTATACTTCTTCTTCTAAGTCTCCATTCAGAAAGGCTGATTTCATGTCCATTTGAAATACTTTAAACTTTTGAAAGCTTAAGAGAGTAAGGAACATTCGGATGGCCTCAATTCTTGCAACAGGAGCAAAATTTTCTTCAAAATCTATTCCTTCTTGTTGGGCATAACCTTTACAAACAAGTCTGGCTTTGCTTCTAATTACTTCCCCATTTTCGTTCAACTTATTTTTGAAGATCCATTTTGTCCCTATGACATTCTTGGTCTAGGAACCAACTCCCAAGTTTTGTTCTTTTTGATCTGTTCAAGTTCTTCATCCATTGCCTTGACCCAACAATCATCCTTGCATGCCTCTATTACATTTTGTGGTTCAGTGGAGGAGAGTAATGCCAAATAGCTTGAAGCTTCTGCAATTGTTCTTCTTGTTTGTACACCTGCCTCTTTTTGTCCCAAAATTTGAGATTCTGGATGATTCTTTTGTACATGCCTGGATGGAGTCTTCTCTTCTATCCTTATCTGTTCCTTTGGTGCCTCTTGAGGTTCTTCTTCTTGATCATTAGTCTGATTTGGAGGGTAGTCTTCATCCTCTTCGATATTTTCATAATTTACTTGCCTAGGAATGTATCCTCTTTCATCAACCACTACATCAATGCTGTCAACAATTCTTCCAAGTCTTTTATTGTAACACTTATATGCTTTGCTGTGGGGAGAATAACCAAGGAGAATGCCTTCATCTGCTCTAGGTTCAAGTTTTCCAAGCTGTTCATCATTGTTCTTGATATAGCATTTGCTTCCAAAAATTTTGAAATGTTTTACCGAAGGAGTCTCACCATACCAGATCTCATGAGGAGTTTGAGTGTTGTTCACTCGGACATTTGTTTTATTGAGAATAACAACTGCAGCAAATGCAGCTTCACCCCAGAAGGTTGCAGGAGTTCCAGACTCATCAAGCATAGCACGAGCCATTTGTTGAACAGTTCTGTTCATCCTTTCCACCACTCCATTTTGCTGAGGAGTCCTAGCTGTAGAAAATTCTTTTCTTATTCCATGTTCTTCACAAAAATCAAAAAATTCATTTGAGGTAAACTCCCCACCTCTGTCAGACCTGAGGCACTTAATTTTGTGATCTAATTCATTTTCAGCCAAGGCTTTGAAAGCTTTGAATTTTTCAAATGCTTCGTCTTTGTGCTTCATAAGTCCTAACCAAACCATCCCAGAGAAGTCATCAATGAATAATATAAAATATTCTTCTCCTCGAGGTGACCTTGTCCTAAATGGACCACATACATCTGTATGGACAAGCTCAAGAGGCTTGCTAGCTGTTCCTTCCTTCTCAGGGAAGTTAGTTCTGGTTTGCTTGCCAAACTGACATGATTTGCATATTGTGTTGTCTGGAATTTTGATATCTAGAAGACCACAAACTGCTTGGTATTTGCATGCTTTCCTTATTTGTGAAAAGCTTAGATGTCCCAACCTCCTGTGCCATAACCAGTGTTCATCATCCTTGCTCAAATAGCATTGTTGTTGTCCTTCTTCAAATATGTATAAATTATTTAGAGTTCTTCTGCCTTTGATCACTGTTTCTCCTGTATCGAGATCACGAACAGTACATCCATTTGATCGAAATATTACCTCGGTTCCTTGATCACACATCTGACTAATACTCAGAAGATTATGCTTCAAGCCATCAACATACAAAACATTTCTAGCTTTGACCTTTTCCTTCAATTGAGCAGTGCCTTTTCCTTTTATGACTACAGGGGTATCATTTCCAAAGGAGACTTTCTTTCCCTTTTCTAAAACACTATATGGTTCAAGTTTTTCTTTATCACTTGTCATGTGCTTTGAACATCCACTGCCAATGTACCATTGATTTTCCTGTCCTTCTGCATAAAAATCTATTCCACATCTTTCTGGTTGTGGTTCCTTTATCCTCCATGTTCTAGTGCTTGAGGATTGCTCCTTTGTCTGCCGAAACCTTCTCTTGCATTCAGAATCTTCATGACCGAAGTTATTACAAATAGAACATTCGATTTCACTTTCAAGAGCCGAAAAGTTGTTATAGGTTCTTTTCGTAATCCCAGTCATATTTCTTTGTTTCTGAGCTTCTCTAGTCATGATTGTCTTATAAGCAACACATTGAGCTGCTTTGTGACCAAAGTTATGGCAAGAAAAACATTTTCCATTAAAAAAATTTCTGCGGTTATCAAATCTACCAGCCATATGGTTGTAGTTTTTATTACCATCCATTCTTGAGGCAGATTGAGAAGATCTTACTTGTGACTTATTGTAGCTTTTATTCATCCTTAAGAAGGATTGCCCTTGATTTACTTGGTAGTCTTTGTTTATTCTTGAGGGAATTCATCCCTGTTTTACCTGGTGATCTTCATTTGGCTTTTGTTCATATCTCCTTGCTGCATCGAGATAACTCTTTGAGGTGGATGCTTGAGATGTTTCTCCATTATACCCCAGACCTGTCTTGATTAGTGGAGAGCACTGTACATTGATGATCTCATCTAGAGTTTCAGATCCTTTAAAAAATTTAAGATTTAGAGCCTTTGTTTTCTCAATTTCTTTTCAAAGCCCAACAATTTCACATTCTAACTTTTCAAGAGATTGTTCCTTTTTATCAAGTTGGATTTGCAAAGTGTCAATGATCATATTCTTTTCTTCCAAACATGTTTTGAGTCTAGAAATCTCTTCATAAAAACCATCTACATTTATAGCATCTATGTAATCATCGTCTTCAAAAGCCATTAAAAGTTTATACTTGTTACCTCCTTCATCTTCATCACTATTTGAAAGACCATCACTATCTTCATGAGTGTAGTAACTTTTCTTATTTGCATTCAACTTCTTGTTCCATCTAACAGGTTCCTTTCCTTTTTCCTTGTGCGGACATTTGGCAGCATAGTGACCAACTCTCCCACAAGCAAAGCATTTGAAGGGTAACTTACCTCTGAATCTTCCAGCACCTCGTTGAAGTTTCTTAACAAAGTTTGATTCTTCTTCCTCTTCTGATGCATGTCCTAACTCATAGTAGTCTCCTTTGCTTGAAGCCTTGAAAGTTGCTTCTCTCCTATCTGATGGTCCTCCTTTCCTCATTTCATAAGCAGTTAGAATCTCGTGTAGCTGTGACATGGTAAGGTTTCGTAGATTTTCCTCTTCCTCTATTGCAGAAACTTTAGATTCAAATCTAGGGGACAAAGACCTTAGAACTTTTTCAACCACAACAGCCTCTTTTATTTCTTCACCCAAGTTTTTCATACAATTAACAATCTCATCTACC
>Ga0139314_100530_pt1 | contig 10406 bp, 8 predicted proteins | sample In2P11_FD_99376 | JGI IMG/M metagenome (GOLD analysis project Ga0139314, IMG submission 99376)
TTTTTTGATTTCATAGATTAGCATTTCAATTCCGCAAGCGTAGCCTAGCATTTCATTCTTGCAATTTCGTTTGAGCAAAATAGATTAGTCCTTTCCTGCTTTCATTTCAATTCCGCATAAGAGTGAAATGAATGAGCAACTGGTTGGGCATAATATGGATCTGTGAAGGAACAAGGAGGAGGTGTGAACCAGGAAGGATGAGTAGGGGGACCCCAAGAAGGCATGAAAGTGGCTTGATAAGGGTCATAATAGGTCTCAGATATCCCTTGCAGTTCCTGCTGATAAGATCTAGGTTCATGTGGCCTCCTTTGGTTCATATAACAGAGTGATTCAGTGGCTCCCTTGGCTCTTAGATATGTAGCTTTGATTCTGGGCAAGGAAGGGCACTGATCTGTAGGATGGTATTCTTCACAGATGAAACACACTTCTAGAGAGTGCATTGGACATTCGTTCCTAGGATGCTTTCTAGTGCATCTAGGACAAAAAATGTCCAAAGCCCTCTTGGCTTCTTCTTGCTTCTTTTGGATCCGCAAGGTATCCAGTTGCATGGCAAGAAACTGCCTCATATCACTCTTGAAATCTTCGATCTGATTTGCAAATTCATCTTTGGACAAGGGACTGCTCCCAACATTTTTGCTTGTAGCCATTTGCTTCAGAGGAATGTTTCTTCTTCTTCTCCCCTAGAGGTTCTTCAGATATGTCTTGATGTCCACACAAGGGTTCTTTCATCACAGCCATCGAAGAAGAACGTTGGCTGTGTGAAGCAGTGGGGGTGTTGTGCAATCATTTTTCTAACTTATCTCTACTCCTACAAAGCATGAAATGAAATCTTTTTGGTTGATTTTTGTTTTTTTTCTACTTCTACCTGCAAAAATGAAATAGATTGAACTGCAACTAACTATCTTGCTAAAATGAAAATGCGGAATTGAAATGAAAGCAGGAAAGGACTAATCTATTTTGCTCAAACGAAATTGCAAGAATGAAATGCTAGGCTACGCTTGCGGAATTGAAATGCTAATCTACGCTTGCAGAAATGAAATTGCGGAATTGAAATGCTAATCTACGAAAGCAAGAAATGAAATTGTGGAATTGAAATGCTAATCTATGAAATCAAAAAATGCTAATCTACTTTTACATAAATGAAATTGCATAAGGGAAATGAAATAAACTACTTAGCAGAAAGTTGTAGTAGAAAATAGAAGAATAGCAACAATCACTAATACTCTGCCGCTTCCCCGGCAACGGCGCCAAAAAGATGGTGAGCCCCAGTATTGTAGCAATAATGCTACAACTCCTGGAACTCCCTTCTTTAATTTTATCAACCCGGTAGTTCGTAACAAACTTGGAAGCGACGGTGCTGTATGCACAAGTACTAGCTCTTGCCGCAGCTGTCACTTGGTCAGCTGGCACAAGTCCGCTAGGGGCTCAAGCCAACTTCTATGAGCTCTTAGAAGAAGCTTTTTAACTGATGGATGAAAGCTAACTCAAAGGAAGCTAATCTACTTGCGAAAAGAAACTGAAAGCCAAAAAGACACACAAACCCTAGCAAACCCTAATTCTACCAGCCAGTCCTACTGATGCAAAGGAGAGCATGAAAACTACTGAAAGAGATGCCATTACTTCTAAGAAGGTAAAATGCATGTGTCTAAGTTATCACTATCTGAAGAAAACATCTTTTTGTATTTTTTATTAAGTTGTTGAAATTATCATGCATGTGCTTCTAACTAGTTTTCCACTGTGCAGGGATGGATCAAGGGATGAAATGCTTTGGGAAAGGTTGGGAAGGCTCAGAGATGGTCTAAGGGATCCCTAACATTCTTTCCGAGAGTTTCACAAAGTCTGGATGCCATGCAACCGTGTTTATGAACTTCTACAGGAAGTCTGCAGGGGCTTCTACAGGAAGTTTAGGATTTCTACAGGATGTTCTGTAATTCTTCTACAGGATGTTTCGTAATGGGATTTTGGAGCATGGATGGGGGGAAAAAGATGGAGGGACGAGTATGGAGGTGAAATAGGGGTGTGAAGAGGTCTAGGGCTTGGTGGATGAGGCTAAGGAGCGATTGGATTTTTTCAAGGAGGGATGAAACGATGTTGCACAAGAAGATAAGAATCATGGCAAAGTAAGCGGATGAGGCAAATGTAAGGTAAGGGTTATAAGTGAAGGGTGAAGCAGGTAGGCTAGATGGAGTATGGGCAGGTAAGGAAGGATAATGGGTACCCTGCAAGTGATTTTTCAAACTGAACAAACAAAGACATGCAAGAAAACAAAGATCTAGTTATGCTACTCTAATATGATCTAGTTAACATTACCAAGAATGGACAGCAGCTTTATTTGCAAGGAAACCATGTACAACACGTGAGCAATAACATTCAAGAAGGTCTAAATGCATGACAAACTTCTACCAATCGATTCTAATCATGAAAATCTACTTTACCCATCAAAACCAACTACAATAACAAAGCAAGATCTAAAGAGCAGATTTCTATTTCAAGAACGCAGCAAACACATAAAGATAGACAAGGGAGGTACTGGGCGCTTGAGATGGGCCCAACCCCAAGAGCTACATCCTCCCATGAAAGATTTAGAGCTGGTGCAAAGCTGGATCCATCTTTATTAATCAAGAAATGAAAAGTTACATCAAAACTGTCCACAAGGAGAGCTTGAGCATGAGCTGAAAGCAAAGCTAATCTATTGCATAAAAATTGAACTACAAACTAGCTAACTATTGGCTACAACATGACTAACCACTAGCTAACATCCACTGGCTACACTGGCTACAACTGGCTACAACTGGCTAACCAAAATGAGGCCCTAAGCCTTCTTATTTATACAATTTGAGGACCCAACAGTCCTCCTAAAATTTAGGGACTCGGCTGCCCAAAACTTGGAGTTAACAGCAGTCCTACTTGACTTGCTTGGCTGCCCTTGTGTTGATTGATTCGGTGGCCCTTGAACTCTGAGCTAATGGTGGAGAATTTGAGGTAAGGGCCCATAAATGAAGGGGACACCTTCCTACAAATCCTCTAGCTTGTCTTCCCACGAATTTGGCTGCCAAGTGCTCATTAGGACCTTCAATTTTGTCTCCAAGTTGACCAAAAAGGCTACACAAAGCACCCATTAGACTTGTTGGCATAATGACTAACCAAATTCACTCTATTAACATAAAAATAATCAAAAACATGTAATAAACCAATGAGAATGGTGGATTAAGTCAAATTAGGAGGTTGAATGAGCCCAAATAATTGTCCATTTTTGGGGCTCATCACGAGCGTGCCAAGGTGATTTGGGAAGCACACTATAGTCGAGCTGTTGGTCATTTCGGGGTCGAGAAAACAGTGGCAGTGCTGCAAAAGTATTTCTATTGGCCGAATCTTCGACAGGATGCTGGGAAGTATGTTGGGTGTGGAGCCTAATTATCTTCAATAGTACCACCACATTGGACCCCAGTTCAAAATGGGGCGGCAACGCCGCCCGTAAAATAATCACTGCAAGGGGGGTCCACGGGGGCGGCAGCGACTTTTGGGAGCCCCCCCTTGGCGGGGGGTTTCGGGGGCAGCGCCCCCGAAGCTAAAAACAGCTGTAAAATTGCCTTGTAAAAGTATAGTAATTTCTAGTCAATCTGGGCCGTTCATTAGGTGGATGATCTGACGGTAGAACTTATGTTTAGTTTAGCTTTTTTTGCCCTAGAAGGAAACCCCCTCTTTATATGAGGGCATTTTATTTGAGGCTGTAATAGATAGATGTGTATTCGGTGAGCGAGAAACAGAGAGGTGAGACTGTGAGAGAGAACAGAGGATATTACAGCGGATTTGATGTAGGTTGTGTCTCTTCATTTTGCTGGATAATAGAAAAGGAAGGACTGGCTGTTCGGGGTGGACGTAGCCCAAACTAGGTGAACCACGTATATCTGTGTCTCTCTTGTTTTGTGCGTTTTCTGTGTTTATATTTATACAATATTTTATGCGTTCCATTGCTCCGTAATATATAATTTTCTAACAACTGGTATTAGAGCCGAAGGTCTATTTGGCTGATAAACTCGCAGGAAAGAAGGGTTCCTGGTTCGAGTGGGAGCAATGGCGGATGGTGGTAGGTTCATGGTCGAGAAATTTAATGGCCAAAACTTCTCGCTGTGGAAGATGCAGATGGAAGATTATCTATATCAGAAAGATCTATACGTACCATTGGGCGGAAAAACAAAGATGCCGACGGGTATGAAAGATGAAGAATGGAACCTTCTCGATAGAAAGGCACTCGGAAAAATACGGTTGTGCCTTGCTGCGTCAGTCGCCTTCAACATTTCAAAGGAAACCACAACAACGGGTTTGATGGAGGCGTTTTCGAAACTATATGAAAAACCGTCGGCCTCAAACAAGGTATTTCTTAAGAAACGATTATTTAATATGAAGATGTCGGAAGGTGGATCTGTTGCAGACCATTTAAATGATTTTAATACAGTTACAAGTGAGTTAAGTTCTGTAGGGGTAAACTTTGATGATGAAATTAGAGCTCTGTTATTCTTGTGCTCATTACCAGAAAGTTGGAATGGTTTGGTAATGGCCATTAGTAACTCTGTTTCTGGATTTAGTACTTTAAAGTTTGATGATGTTGTGGGTGCTATCCTTAGCGAGGAAATGCGATGGAAAAGCTCCAGTGAGACATCGGGAAATGCTTTGAGTGCAGAGTCTAGAGGAAGAAAAATGGAAAGAGGAAAGAGGTCAGGATATCGCAGTAAATCAAGGAAGGGCAGATCCAAGTCCAAATCGGGGATAGTGTGCTGGAAATGTGGAAAGAAAGGACACCTAAAGAAAGACTGTAGATCTTGGAAGGGAAAAGAAGGAGATGCACAGCAAGAAAACAATCATGAAGCAAATGTGACAGGTGATGTGTTACAAGATGCTTTGATTCTTTCTTTCGAAAATATTACTAATTCCTAGGTGGTAGATTCATGGGCCTCATTCCATGCCACACCTGATAAGAAATACTTTCATGACTACGTTTAAGGAGATTTTGGACAAGTTCGTTTGGGTGATGATAAACCTTGTAAAATTGTTGGAATGGGTAAGGTTCTTGTAAAACAGCAGAATGTAAACCAATGGCTATTAAAGGAGGTAAGGCATGTTCTAGATCTAAAGAAAAATCTGATTTCAACAGGGCAGTTAGGCAGTGAAGGTTGTGTGACAACTTTCACAGATAAAGCTTGGAAGGTCACCAAAGGAGCCCTGGTAATAGCAAAAGGTGAAAAGGTTGGTACATTGTATTTATGCAATGGTATTTCTAACTCTGTTAATGCTTTGACTTCCAAAGGAGCAGATGTAGCATTATGGCATCATAGGCTCGGACACATGAGTGAAAAAGGGATGAAGATTCTTCACTCAAGGAATTTGTTGCGAGGTTTGAAGAATGTTGATTTGGACTTCTGTGAGAACTACATTTATGGAAAACAGAAGAGAGTCAGATTTCTCAGAGTTGGGAAAGAAAAGAAGAACGAAAAATCAGAGCTTGTGCATACAGACGTATGGGGACCTGCTCAGGTATCATCTCTTGGTGGCTCTCATTATTATGTTACCTTTATTGATGACACAACTAGAAAAACTTGGATTTATTGTATTAAGAATAAATCTAATGCATTTGATAATTTCAAGAAATGGAAAGCTTTGGTTGAGATTGAGACAAGAAATAAATTGAAGTGTCTTAGATCAGACAATGGAGGTGAATATTGCAGCAAAGAGTTTGATAGGTACTGTTCAGAGCATGGAATTCACAGAGAGAAGATAGTTCCAAGAACACCACAAGAAAATGGTGTGTCAGAAAGAATGAACAGAACAATCATGGAGCGTGCAAGGTGCATGAGATTGCATGTAGGATTGCCTTTACATTTTTGGGTAGATGCTGTAGATACTGCTGTTTATCTAATAAACAGAGGACCTTCAAGTTCCTTGGATGGTGGTGTTCCAGAGGAAGCATGGAAAGGTAAAAAGGTAAACTACTCTATTTTAAAGCCTTTTGGTTGTAAGGCCTTTATCCATATTGATAAAGAAAATAGAACAAAGCTTGAGGCAAAGTCAAAGAAATGTACCTTTATTGGATATGGTGTTAATGATTTTGGTTATCGCTTATATGATTATGAAAATCACAAAATCATTAGGAGTAGAGATGTAATATTCAATGAAAAGGTCTTGTATAAGAATCAGTTGCAGGAAAAGAAGAAATAAAATGAAAACAAGGAATACGCAGTTCTTGATGAAATCACTGAAAAAGTAAAGGTGCCTGAAAATAATAATAATCAACAACCACAACAACAGCAACCACCACAGCAACAACAGGCACCCCAAACACCTAAAAGTGGTGTTAGAAGATCTACCAGGATAAGTAGACCTCCTGAACGATACTCTCCTTCATTATACTATTTATTGTTGACTGATTCCAGTAAACCCAAATGTTATGAAGAAGCAATGCAAGTTGAAAGCAGGAAGAAGTGGGAGGTAGCCATGGAAGAAGAGATGGACTCCTTAATACATAACCAGACTTGGGATTTAGTCAGGTTGCCTGCAGAAAAAACTACATTGAAGAATAAATGGGTTTACAGGCTAAAGGAAGAAGATGGAGGAAAACAGAAGTACAAAGCTAGACTTGTGGTGAAGGGATTTGCACAGAAGAAATGTATTGATTTTGATGAAATATTTTCTCCTATTGTTAAAATGACTTCAATCAGAACTATTTTAAGTCTTGTAGCAGTTGAAGATTTACATCTTGAGCAGTTAGATGTAAAGACAACCTTTCTCCATGGAGATTTGGAGGAAGAGATATATATGCAGCAGCCACAAGGATATGAAGTGAAAGGGAAGGAGAAACTAGTGTGCAGGTTGAAGAAGAGCTTGTATGGCTTAAAATAGGCTCCAAGGCAGTGGTATCTAAAATTTGACAAGTTTATGTCTGAACAAGGTTATACTAGATGTCACTCTAATCATTGTGTTTATCTGAAAAAGCAAAATGATGGCAGCTATATTATATTGTTATTGTATGTAGATGATATGCTTGTTGCAGGATCTAACATGAAGGAAATAAATGTGCTCAAAAGAAAATTGGTAAATTCATTTGGAATGAAGGATTTAGGAGCTGCAAAACAAATCCTTGGTATGAGAATAACTAGAGACAGAAAAAATCGCAAATTAACATTGTCTCAGAATGAGTATATACAAAAGGTGTTGAAAATATTTAATATGCAAAATGCAAAACCAGTTAGTACACCTTTTGCTAGCCATTTCAAACTTAGCAAGGAAATGTGCCCAAAGACCCAAGAAGACATGGATCATATGTCTAAAGTTCCATATGCATCAGCAGTTGGAAGTTTAATGTATGCAATGGTCTGCACAAGGCCTGATATTTCACATGCAGTGGGAGTTGTAAGCAGGTACATGAACAATCTAGGAAAGGAACATTGGATGGAAGTGAAATGGATTCTCAGATATTTGAAAGGTACCAAAAATCAAGCATTATGCTTTGGTGGTTCAAACATATCCCTACAAGGATATGTTGATGCAGATATGGCAGGTGACAGAGATAACAGGAGGAGCACTACAGGATATGTATTTACTGTTGGTGGAACAGCTGTCAGTTGGGTTTCAAAAATCCAAACTGTTGTTGCACTTTCAACAATAGAAGAAGAGTATGTTGCTGCTACAGAGGCTAGTAAAGAAATGATTTGGTTACAAAGGTTTATGGGTGAATTGGGTAAGGAGCATGATATGGGCACGTTATACAATGATAGTCAAAGTGCCATTCATCTTGCAAAGAACTCGGCATTTCATTCCAGGACTAAACACATACAGCTCAAGTACCATTCCATATGATCAATGTTAGAAGATGGAGAGTTGAAGCTGGAAAAGATACACACTAGCCAGAACCCTGCAGATATGCTAACAAAAGTTGTAACCAGGGAGAAACTGAGAATATGCTCAGTTTCAGTTGGTCTTCAAGGATGACGATGAAGATGAGAAATAGCCAGATCCAAAGAGGAGTCATTATCCATTAAATGGAGCAGTGGTGGAGTTGCTACAATCAGTCTCCAAGTGGGAGATTGTTGGGTGTGGAGCCTGGTTATCTTCAATAGTACCGCCACATTGGACCCCAGTTCAAAATGGAGCGGCAACGCTGCTCGTAAAATAATCGTTGCAAGGGGGGTCCAGCTGTAAAATTGCCTTGTAAAAGTATAGTAATTTCTAGTCAATCTGGGCCGTTCATTAGGCGGATGATCTGACAGTAGAACTTATGTTTAGTTTAGGGTTTTTTTCCCTAGAAGGCAACCCCCTCTTTATATGAGGGCATTGTATTTGAGGCTGTAATGGATAGATGTGTATTCGGTGAGCGAGAAACATAGAGGTGAGACTGTGAGAGAGAACAGAGGATATTACAGTGGATTTGATGTAGGTTGTGTCTCTTCATTTTGCTGGATAATAGAAAAGGAAGGACTAGCTGTTCGGGGTGGACGTAGCCCAAACTGGGTGAACCATGTATATCTGTGTCTCTCTTGTTTTGTGCGTTTTCTGTGTTTATATTTCTATAATATTTTATGTGTTCCATTGCTCCGTAATATATAATTTTCTAACAAAGTACATCAGATCATGCACTGCCTGTGCCATTGCCAAACCGACCATCAAGAAGTAAGACCTCTATACCCCACTGCCTACCCCTAGCCAACCTTGGGAATCCATCTCCATGGATTACATGTTCGGCCTTCCTTCCACTAAGCATGGAAATGACTGTGTTTTTGTAGTCGTCGACAGGTTCTCGAAGATGGCCATCATGGCGGCCTGCAAGAAGAAAATCACAGCAGAAGCCACTACTAAACTCTTCTTTGAATGAGTGTGGGTGAACTTTGGGATCCCACGGTCTATCATCTCAGATTGGGACAGTCGGTTCCTCAGTACATTTTGGTCCAGTCTCTGGTCAATGCTCGACAAACTCACTAAGTCCACTGCCTTCCATCCTCAAACTGATGGCCAGGCAGAGGTTGTCAATAGGATGATTGTACACATTCTGCGCATGTACAACTCAAAGCATCCACACACATGGGAGGAGAGCCTCCCCTATGTTCAGTACAGCTACAATCGAGCTCTTCACAGCTCCACTGGCCATAGCTCTTTTCAGGTGGGCTTGGGATTCCAGCCATTATGCCCCATTGATGTGGCCATGCCATTTGCAGCTACTCACATAGATTCAGCTCATGTCCAGTCCGAAACAAACAAGGCGACCAGCTTCATTGAGCACATCCAACATATTCGCCAGCAGGTCCATGACATTTTGGAGAAATCAAATGCCAAGTTCAAGCAGCGACATGATCAACATCGAGTGCCACACAAGTTCCAGGTGGGTGACAAAGTCTGGTTGCATTTACAAAAGGAACGCCTTACTGGAGCCGATCGGAAACTGAGACCACTCCGATATGGTCCCTACACCATTACTAAGGCTGTGGGAGACAATGCATTTGAACTCAGCATTCCCCCATTCCTTGGCCTGCACCCAGTGTTCAATGTGGACCGCCTTCAGCCATACTTTCCACCATTTCTAGATACGTCCGACATTACAGAACAACTCACACCCACAGAATTAAATCCATATTGCATGGAACAAGCTGAAACTGATCGAATCATGGACACATAGATCAAGAATACTCACCAACAAAATATTCAACTGTATCGAGTTGTCAAAGCAGGCCAACTCCTTCACAATGGCAAGTGGCTCACCAGGGACCAAGTTCAACAAAAGTTTCCCCATCTCATGGAGGAACTCAACGCAATGGGGACCATTGCTTCCTAAGGGGGGAGGAATGATCCAGGTGGATATTGGTGGCCACCTGCCAAGTCCACCTAGACCCCCACCATTGTTCCTCTCAACATTTTTAGTTTCCTTAATTATAGCGCAATTTACTATTTTTAGCAGTTTTTCGGGTCCTAAACTTCGAGCCGTTTTGAGGCCCTAAACGAATTTTTTTTGGGAAATCTATGTCTATAACTTTTTACCTAAAAAATCATCTTTTCCGTCGTCATCCTCGGAGAGATCTTTCCAACGGGCTATCATGCGCGTCAAACGGAGATCGTATGCCAAAGTTACAACCCCGAGAAGTTGATGTACCAATTTACCCAAACGGGGCCCATAGTTTGGCGTTTCATCTTATAGGGTTAGGTTTTGGAATGTTAAGGGTTTTCCATTGTTTCTCAACAATAAATAGGCCTTTGAGCCTCATTGTAAGAGAGTTTAGAGGCATGTAGCCACCACATCTCTTCTCAGAGATAAGCTATCATCGCCCTAGCTAGTTTATTTCCATTACTGTTTGTAAGCATATTTCAATATTTTACATTAATGAAGTGAAGTATTATTTCTGTTGCATACTTGTGTTTATGGTTAT
>Ga0139314_100532_pt1 | contig 10390 bp, 11 predicted proteins | sample In2P11_FD_99376 | JGI IMG/M metagenome (GOLD analysis project Ga0139314, IMG submission 99376)
CATTAGGGTTTCCAAGGTTCCAATAAAACTCCATTCCATTGCATAATACCAGTAAGTAAAGGGTGATCAAATAACATCTCTTCACCATGTGAATTACTGTTGTCTAGGAATTCTTAGCTGCTCATGAAACAATACTTAAGCTAAATGGGGATGGATTGGAGGGTAAGGAATGAGAGGCAACTAAGAATCTCTCAATCAGGTTAGCAGAGGGAAGATGAATAAGCTCTATCTAGGAGCAGCTAAGAATTCCTAGACAACAGTAATTCATATGTGAAATAGATCAAACATGAGCCATAAAGGAATTCATATTTATGCCTAAATCAAGAGGAAAACATTAAGAAGTCACAGAAACTGAGCATAGAGTGCAGCTAAGCAAATTCTAAACCAATCTTTTGTTCAATGACTTGAACATATATGAAACTGAAATAACAGAGGTGAGAAACACTTATTGAGCCATATAGCAGCACATGAATTCCATCATTCACTCTTCAACCATTAACAACACATCAAACAGTCCATCCTCCAAGCTTTTTAGTAGTCTTTGGTTCAAGAAATTATATCAGCTACAGAGCAAGTCTCTAGAGGAGTCATACAACCAACCAACCAACCAACCCCTAAAAACAGTGTAGAGGGTGGTATATAAAGAAAAATAGCTACAGACTTCCCTTGAATAGGTGTCAAGGAAAATATCTCAAAAAATATCTCTCAAAACAGATCAGAATAGATCAGTGCAATCGCTGTCATTGATTCTAATCTATGCTGGAAATAAATGCATAAAACATATTAAAACAGCTGCGCATGAGACAACAGCCTTAGAAAAGGGTGAACAGTGGTCCTCGAGCCGTGTGCTGGCCTCATGGCCATAACTATGCATGGGCTGAGCAGTGCCACCCCAAAATGTGGCTTCATACATTGTCTTTGCAATAGATCTACTTTGAAATCCTTCATCTGTGTCTTCAAGTGGTCCTGCTGCCTTAAATGGCAAAAAATGCAAGTTGGTGAGCCATTACAGCTCAATGATGCTTTGCCATAACTGCTGGGGTCCCTTTTTCCTTCATCTGCTTTGAAATATCTCCACTGATACACTCCGCCGCTTCCTAGATACTCTTTATCTGTCAACATCGCCCCATTCTGCTCTTTAAATGCAAAATGACTGCTACAAGTGCTTTCTATGGCCCCTAGAATGCTATCGGTGCTCTGGTCGATCAAAAATGGTCCTTAAACTGATAAATTTGCAACTGGGTTGAATAAAGGAGCTCTGGTGGCATGCCGAGGAGAAATCCCCGCATTTGGAAGTATTTGGGCCTGGAGCAGTCTCAAAATGGCTAAGGAAACCATCATTTCCTTTACAACTGGGCGGGCACGGGCGCCGCATAACAAACCTTTTGAAAACGGCCCCTTTCCATATAATAGGCAAAATGCCCAAAAACTATGAAAATTCATTGAAAAATTGGAGCTGGTGGCAACTGTAGTTTAAATTAAATCGTGGCCGTTGGATCCGGCGCGGGCCGATCCAATGGCCCAGATCTCATCGCAATATCGCATCGGGCGGACCGTGGGGTGGCACATATGTGATCGCCGAAACTGCGCGGACCCGAAATGTTTATAGCCCTCCATTTATTTGGAATCGGGTCCGGCCCATCGGCGGTCCCCTAATCGGCGGATTTTCCATTGGAATGGGTCCATCGGACCCGAAATGCTTTATATGCCATGCTATATAATATACCGGCTCCGCCATATCGGAGCCAAACATAAGGGGTGATCGTCGATAACATGCGGGCCGTTGATTTGGTGAAGGCGATGGACGGCAGAGATTACGTCGGCATTTCGCTATCGGCGGGGTCATGGGACTACCACATAAAATCGCCGAAACGCAATCGGACCCGAAATGCTTTTGAACTGCGCTATTGTTTGAAATCGGGTATGGCCCGGGCCTTTGGCAATGCATCATAGTGTTAACCATTATATCGTCCGACCTCCGACAGCGATATCCCGCCGGAGGGAGGGCACATGCCTCTGGAAAGCCTCCATTTTGCTTATAATATGCCACTGCCCCTCCCGATAACGATATCGCATCGGAGGGGGATCAAATGATACTTTATTACATCGGAGCATGCATTTTATTAAAATGCAAAGGTAAATGACTTCGGCGGGGTGATTAAGGTGCTTAAAATGGATTCCTAGGGCATCGGAAGGGGTCTGATGGCCCGAAAAGAGGATGTTTTCAGTGTTTTGAAGGTTAAAACATGGTTTTTGCATGGTTTGGGTACTCTTATGCCTTGGAAGGAGTCCAAAGGCACTTAGGAGGAAAGTGATGTGGTTTTGAGAGGGGTTTAGTGGCCAAAAGGAGTTTTATGCCTTAGAAAGGTAAACCAAGGTTGAGATGATGATTTTTATATATGGTGAAGGAGAAATATGCAAAGGAATGAGTCCTTGTGCACTTGGAAGATGGTTAGAGGGGTGATGAAGGGTTCTTGCTAAGTTTCAGATAAACTTAGCAATTCCCTAGAATGTATATGGTTATCTTTCAACCAAGGGGCGGGATAAATATATAGGGGAGTTATATACATAGTTTTAGTAGGGGAAGGGTAAAGAGATAGGGAGTTACATAATAAAGTTAGTAGTTAATATGATAATGATGAGAAAAAGTGCTAAGAATTATGTCTTAGGCTATCAATGGGGAAAATGACTGATAGAAGAAATGTGAACGTTCCTTGAGTGAAGCAGATCTTCACCAAGGCAAAAGATATGGAGAATGATGAAACTAAGAGGTATTAAGCAGATCTTGACCTCTTTTAGGGAAGTTAGTGAGTGATTTGGGGAAGAGGAAGAAGGGGAAGTTAGACATGCCTCGCTTGAAGTCCTCCAACTGAAAAACTGCCTTCAACTTGTGATATGATAGATGTAACACTTGACAATATGAAATGGATCACAAGCCATGATTCTACAACCACAAAGCTACCTACCCGACCTACTCACCTAGCATTTTCTCTTCTTTTTGGTTTGGGTGCACTTGAACTAGCATACCCAGCTTTTCACTCTTTTCTTCTTGCTGTACTCCTATCTATTTATACACTTATTTCAACCAAGGGCTCAGATTAAGCTTTTGAGCACCCTTGTTTCTCTACCTAACTGCAAATCTGCCAAGATTAAGCTATTTGGACAGACGTTCATTTTCTACATTCTACAACAGGAAATTGAAACCTAGGGATGCCAAGATTAAGCTGTTTGGCCTCCCCATACTTGAAAACTAATCAAAAATGGATTACTCATCAAAACTAGAACAAAGCAGTGGCATTTAGATTAGCTCACTTTCACGGATATTTCTCTGGCCATCTGTAACAAATATGGAGCATTGCAGCAAGCAAAGTATGACATATTTGGCATGTGAAAATGTTGATCATGAAAGATGATTAACCTACTGCAGCAGGAAGCTAATAGGACCTATAATACTACCTATACTTGTCATTGAAGGTGTTAGTGTTAGTGTTTTCATACTACCATCAATGATCGAAATCCTCTTTTCATATCATATTAGGTTCCCATTATGAAATTTTTGTCATTCCACTAGGTCATCATGCAAAAATTTGGTCACTGAAGGTTGAATTAGGGTTTCCTTTACTCCTTTTAGAAGTTTACCCCTTGCTGGCTCATTTCAACCTTGTTGAGTATCAATTGTCCATAAAGTTAAAGACATCATGCCATCACATCAGTCATGTCATCTTGAAATTTAGTTCTTCAAGGTCTCATTAGGTCTTTTAGGGTTTTTCAAGGTTTCATTAGTTCATTAGGGTTTCCAAGGTTCCAATAAAACTCCATTCCATTGCATAATACCAGTAAGTAAAGGGTGATCAAATAACATCTCTTCACCATGTGAAGATGATTTGTAAAGAAAAATTCTTATTTCATCATGTAATTTTGTGTCTATTATATGCAATAAGTTACTTTTCAGCTGCATACTCAATTCCATTGCCAAAAGAATCCAAGCAAAAGTCAAAAATCAAGATTGCCAAAGCATCATCCACCTGTCAAGAGCAAAAAGGTCAAAAAGTCAAAAAGAATTAATATGGAAATTTGGAAATGAAAAGAAACATTATAAAGTGGGTGTGCAACTCAAAAATTAAATTCCATCCAAGCATAAAGGCTCTGAAGAAACCCATAAAACTTCATTTTCACTCTAGCACTCTCAAAACTCATCAATAAAAGAAATTTGTCAATTTCGAGGTGAGATTGGGAAAAACAGAGCAAGAGGGCATGTTTAGCAGGGTTGCTATGCATTTGAATAGGTCAGTACACATTTGCTAGAGATTCTAGTGTAAATTACAATGGCACTGCACTCTTGTAGCTGAAGGGCGCGTTTTCCTGGGTCACTGCACCTTTGCTTGAGTCACTGTGAGTTCACCTAGAAGGAGCAAAAACATGATAGAACCTCCTCCATCACCACCAAGTTTCCAAATTTATCATCATATACTTCAGAAAATGAGGTTGGTGGCAAAATTATTCACTCCTTCCCTCTATTTTTCATCTACATATGGTTTATAGTTGTTTGTTGTCATTCCTAAGATCAAACCCTAGTAATACATTCCCACCATGTCAAATCACATTTCCTAGCTTTCATTACCACTCCCCTCACTTAAAAACTATCCCCTATCACCTCCCTCATTCCACACATCTGCATCCCTTCATCATCATATCTCCTCACAACATTTCATATTTCCCACACCGAAAGTCAATTCTACCATCTCCCTAGGGTTTTGACATAAATAAATCATGGCAGAAGGACACAGAAGTCAGAGTGAGGAAGAAAAACAAGAGAGGAGGAAATATAAGAAAGGAGGGAGAATCATTAGATATGAGCCAACCAACACCATAGAGCTCATGGCATCTCCCATCACTGTCACAATCTTCAAATATATGGGTTGTTTTGAGTTTTGTGAGAAGGTGGAAAGGACCCAGCATCATTCTGAATTGACCAGACAATTCATCATCAACCTCCATGACAATCAAGAAACCCTTGCTAGTGTCACCTTCACTATATCTTCTGCTATCATATCAGCTGCTACTGGGATCCCAAATGTTGGGGAAAAATGGTTTAAATTGGGAGAATTGGATTATTGCTACTATGAGACATATCTTAAACCCAACCACAAGAATGAAAGAATGAGAATTTTACCTTTCTCTTACCTCCTAGACATATATGTTCCTATAATGAAAATCATCATGAAGTACTTCACATGTGAGGGCAAGTTTCTAGGCTCTATTCCTATCATATTCGGTTACTCATGCATTTTACAAAACGCTCAATATGCTCTACTATCTTTATCGAGATATCGACAAGATGTCATACATTTCCTGAAGTAAATATCATGATCATTAAATGCATAGCATATTTCATCATTCTCTCATCAAGATGATATTCCTACACTGCCTTGATCAGCTTAACATTGCATGGGACACTTTCATATCCAATGAGATTTTCACAATCCCACCTATTCAGCATGGCCAAGAGGCACCTTCATCTTCTCATCCATCCACCTCCATTCCTCTACCTCAGCCCATATCCCATTCATATTCATTTGATGAATCATCTAGTCCATCACCTCCATCATCACCATTTCATGAATCAATTCATTCATCTGGCAGAGATGAAGGTAGTAGGCAAGAGCATATTGATCATGGCAAGAGCAGCAAGCCCAAAAGGGCTGGTTTAGGTACCTTGGCACATACCTCTCAGTGAGGGCATAGGCAAGTGTTTTCCCCACTTATTGTAGGAGGTTCATTTCCTTCTTCATCGACAAATCAAGTACAAAAGGGTAAGGAAAACGTTGTAGTGGCAGAGATCCAGCAGCAGGAGGAAGACCTCCATGAGATAGAGCATGATTTTCAGTTAGTTGACTCAGATGAGCATGATGACAATGAAAGAAAAACTATTGTTATCAAGGAGAATGACGCACTCATAGTAGAGCTCCAGGTCAACTTGCAAAGGGTCAAATGGATCATTTCCTACTATAAGCAGGGGAATAGGCAGTTTGAGGTCAAACATGATCTCATGGAGATTCAACTCAGAAAGGCAAAGAGAGAGGCTAAAAAAGGCTTAGGCCTTACTTGATGAGGAAAATGGGCAATATGGTGAGAATCTTGATGAATAGGTGCCAAGAAGAAGGCCAAGGACTAGAGGCCTAAAGAGAGCTTTGGAGCAAGAAAGGAAAACGGAGGCAAAACTAGTCAATGAGCTCACCTTGAATGAGCAATTTGCCAAGATGGTAAATGAAAACTGAGAACATTGGCTTAAAATGGTAAATGGTCATCTAGAGCACCTCTTAGACAAGACCAATAAGGACAATGGTATTCAAATAAGGATGGAAAAATACTATGCCATGAGAAACAAAATTGCAAGGGCTAAGCTCAAAAGAGCTCATGAAAAAATTGAGGCCTTAACCAAGAAAGAGGACAAAAAGAGGTTGGATATCCTTGCTAAGGCATCACTCCATGCCTCAAACATATAGCCAGCTATCATCCCACCAATTTTTACCATTTTTGAACAAATTTGGCAAGTTATAATTTGTTGTGTTTTTTGAGGAATTTTTGGCACAGTCAGCATGTCAAACGCGCAGCACCAAGGACGTTGTGTTCTTTTTTGGAGCATCCAAGGAGAAAATGGTAAGCATTTTTGGATTTAGAATGATGAGGACATGCACCCTATAATTTTTATAAGCATTTGGAGAAAAAATGGTAAGCCAAAAGGGTAAAATACTACCAAAAAACACCTTTCTGTCTCTTTTTTGGCCTAGTTGCTGCACATTTACTAGTCTTGGGAGATTGGCATTTTTATAGAGAAAATGACCTCTAAATTGAAAAAGAAAGGTATATCTAGAAAGTAGACCCAAATGGATTTCCAATGAGCTATATTAGAGAAAATTTGGACACCAGGAAGGCCTCCAAAATCAGCCATAAAGATGGCGCTACGTGTTTGACACCAAAGGGTGCATTTAACCAAGTCACTGCAAGTTTGACAGTCTTCTGTTATTTTCACTGTTTCACTCCAAGTTGGATTTTACCTATGGGAAATTCAAGTTTTACTCATGTAATTAATCTAGATGATGTAATTATTATGTTTTTACTTTTATCTAGGGTAGATACATTAGTTAAATGGCCTATGTGGCATGTAATGAATCAGTTTGATAGAGTGAGCGATGAGTCACTTTGACCACCCTACACTCCAGCTATCAGTTCAGCCTTTCTAGAAATTTCTCCTCCTCTCATGAATTCGACCCCTGAGCCTAGGATGAGTTGGTTTTAGGCCTATATTATGTATTTTCTTAGTCATTTTATAGGTTGGATTTAGTGGGATGCTATACTAGTGATCAAAGACTATTGTATCAGATTTTGGCCAGTTTCAATAGATGAGTTGCAACTATTTATATGGGATACATGTGGTATGAACGTTTAGCATTGTTTTTTCTTTGTGATAATTTGCATGAATGTTTTATCAGTTCATAAACCATTTCATGTCTGTTATATGGTAATTTTCAAGTTGATAGGTAGAATACATGCTTGCTCATGCTCTGGTTTGGGAAATTCATCATACTTTGTTCACTTTTCTTCAGTTTAGGAAGAATACATCTCTTATTCTCTTCCTAAATCATCATCAGTCTTAACCCATCTCATCAAATCACCTTTTAAGTGCTAAGCTTCATACCTACCTTGCCCCTTTGAATGTTTGCAATCATATCTCTTATGCCCTGATCTAGTCCCTTTGACCTAAATCACTCATCCTTATGACTACCCAACCAAAATCAAAATCAAACAACCCTCTTTACTTCGCATCTAGCATAAAACCCTAATCTATCCATCCCTCTTACCTGTGATCCTTTGGAGAGAGCCCTCTCCAGCTTGGTAGGGCTAGCTACCAAGTCAAAAGATTGGTTTGTGGTTACCTTAGCTCGACTCTTCCTCAGCCTTGGAGATCCAGAGGAGTGATAACATTCTGGTGCCATTGCTAGGGACAAAAGATATATATTCCTTAGGAAATAATGACAATGATTTAGATCTAATTGTTGATGGTGAACAACAATTGGACACATAGGAAGGCTGTACCATTCACCTGGCGACTCCATTGACTGAAAGATTTAGAAAATTAATACTTCATGGCAACTCCACTTTTCAAGAACCAGTAGTTTGAAAACCTTCTTGGTGACTTCATTGTTGTCAAGATGAGTTCTACTGCAAGAAGAAATCCCAAGTATGCTCCTATGGATCGATCTCAAATCCTTGGATTTCCAAATCCTATGCCTCATGTTGACTGGTTTACAAATCTTCCTATATTTAAAAATGTACAAGAAGATGATTCTACTTTTCATTTAGTAAGGTTTCATGTATATGTATGTAGAATAAGAGTTGAGTTTCTTGAGGACTGTCTCATGAAGTTGTTTATGGCTACCCTTGAAGATAAAGCTAGTGTATGGTATGAAGGGTTACAAGAAGGAAGCTTATGTTCTCTAAAATATTTCCTTAATGTGTTCTCCAACCATTATGTGAAGTCTTATATTTCTTTACAAAGCTGTTGTGATTATAGTGAAGGTTTCATTGCATATCTTGAATGTATTGATGATATTGAGTGTATGGATGATGAAGAAATCATTGAAGCCTTTTTTATTTTTCCCTTCAACAACAGTTTGAAGAAGCCAGTCACTTTGATACACAAGATCATAGTCAGCATACAATAGCTTCCTCTTTGCTTGAAGATGAAGGAATTTGGCATCTCAATAGTCAAAGGGAATCACATGAAATGAATTAGCATTCTGATGAAAATTTATATACTCCTTTGCTTGAAATTAATGAAGATATTCAACATCCTTGTCAAAATTTAGGAGGGAAAGAAGACAATTGTTGTTTTGTCCAAAGAAAACAAAGATTACTTCCTCCTTTGACTAAAGAAGAAATAAATCATATTCTTAATTTGCAAATCCATATTCCATCCATTAAGAATGATGATGTTATTGTATAGTTTTTCTAGTTTCCAAGTGATTATGAAAAGGAGAATAGTGATAAAGAATAAGTTGTTTTAGAGCCCCTTACAGATACAAATCTTCCTCAAGGTTCAGAAAATGAAAGGCCTATTGATGAAAAGGAGTTTTCCCCAGATCCTATAGATATGGACACTTATGTTGTTGAAAATATTATGGAGGATCCTTTTGCTAGTTTGTTACAGCCATATGGAAATAATTCTTATTCTTATCCTTTTATTGATTCACAAAAGGTAACACTTCGGGATTTTCAAGATCCCTTCGACCGTATTTTGCAAGCATTGGAGAAGATGAATGTTGTCTGGTTTGTTAGCATAACCCTTGGTTCCAATTGTTGTTGTGAGTTTTCTACATGTACATCATTTTTCCTGCTCGAGGTAAGTGACAGCAGAATTTCAGTAAGTAACCATCTATTAGATTAGTTACACTGGATGGATCATTTCACCCAATCAACAAGGGTGGAAGAAGGGAAAAAGGAGGAGGAACATGCCAATGTGTTGCCTCTAGCTCATGAAGAGGAAACAATTCAACTTAATAGTTGTTCTGATCTTTTTCCTGATCATCAAGATCTGTCCTTTGCACATGCTTTTCAAGATCCTTTTACCAGTTGGCTGCAGTCATCAGATCATGATAGTTATCTTGTTTCAAATCATAGTTTTCATCTTTAGTTGTATGTTGAGTTGCCAATCTTCAAGATTTTTTTCGATAGTGTAAATAAAGGACAATCAGGTATCCAGTTGCTTGATTATCTTCATTGGAATTTTCCTTTACCTGATTTAGCAGTCATTTTCAGCAGTTAGAATAGAATAGGGTGTGGATTTTGTTTTAGCAGCAACTTTCTTTCAAGTTCAGTTTTCAACGAGTGATGATGAATTCATCAAGGTTTGAAGCCCGAGGAGAAGGCCCTAAGGCTCTAATGATCTGATAGTTTTAATTGAATTTTTCAGTGTCCAATTTGGTTCTTAGTTTTTGACTGTATTGGCCCACATGGTTAGGCACCTGGTCTACAATATTCTTGACACCTCCAAGCAGCTACCATCCCCAATAAGGTTGATGTTAGTGTCAGTATTAGCATACTGCCATCACTAATAAAAAATCCTCTTTTCATATTATATTAGGGTCCCATTATAAAATTTTTGTCATTCCACGAAGCCGTCATGCAAAAATTTGGCTACTGAAGGTTGAATTAGGGTTTCCTTTACTCCTTTTAGAAATTTACCCCTTGTTGGCTCATTTCAACCTTGATGAGTATCCATTGTCCATAAAGTTAATGACATCATGCCATCACATCAGTCATGCCATCTTGAAATTCAGTCCTTCAAGGTCTCATTACGTCTTTTAGGGTTTCTCAAGGTTTCATTAGG
>Ga0139314_100536_pt1 | contig 10370 bp, 10 predicted proteins | sample In2P11_FD_99376 | JGI IMG/M metagenome (GOLD analysis project Ga0139314, IMG submission 99376)
GCACATTTTCTACACTCTAAGGCCTTTGATGTCCATCTTCTCTATGATCCTATTCTATTCTTTTACAATTTAGAGCCTCGCTATTATTTATACAATCCCATGGTCCGCAGACCATGAGTAGGTCGACACTACATTCAAAACTTAGGGCGGACAACCTTATGACTCTAACACAATTCGTGCTCTGCACCCGCAATTTGCATAATCTTTACAACAATATTACTCAAAACTTGGGCTTTAAGCCCCAAAACATGTTATGGGGGGATTCTATGCCAAACAGGCCCCCAACACAAACATCGTGACTCGTCTTCAAGTCATTCTATTGGCGCGGTGATCTTGGGACGAAGTCCCTCCATCTGGTTCCGAACAGTCTTTATGTCTACAGCGCAATGAGTTGCTGTTTGTTGAACCTGCTGCACTCTGTCTTCCGAGACCTCTGTGTCCAGCATATTGCCCTGCATCTATGCATGCATCCCCTGAATCTACACGAGCTTTCCTTCAATATCTATCGTGATTGTGAAGGCTTCATCAATCCATGGGTGGATGCACGTTTTGAGAACTGCTTCCTTGTGGCGCACCGCGTCCACCTGCTCCTTTAATGCCTTGGCTTGCTGCATCCTTGCAAGCCACTGAGTAAGGAATATTGTCTGTGCAGTCCCTCTGATGTTGTCATAGTATTCCTGGAGTTCACATGCCTTGGTCTCCAGCTGCTGGATGTTGGGGTCCTCCAGCAACGTCATGAGGACCTCAAGTGCCTGCTCCAACATGTTGGTACAATCGTGCGCTACACCTCCAATCTCTTCCATCCTTGCTACAATAGCACTGGCAGCTGCTCTCTGACCTCTGGGGGAGTGGAAGGTTGTGCCTTCAACTGCAGCTCAGTAATCTAAAGGTTCAGCTCCAGCTGAACCTTTGTTGCCTCTTCTCTCGCATCGCAGACTACACTTGCCAAACTGTGAATCCGCACTCCTACCAGTAGATCTACTACGATAGCCAGCTGTGGGATGCATCAGCAAGCGCCATCTACCATCTGCACCAACCTTTGGTTCTGCAACACCAACTCATGGCGCTACAAGCTGAGCTACTGCATATTGATCTTCTGTTCACTAAGAACTTGGATCATGCAGTTCTCCCTAGCGTGCAGCTCTGCTGTTATTCCATCTTGTAGCTGATAGAGCATTTCCTAAGGAAGGGTAGCTAGATTAAGGCCAAGCCCTTTCATCATGCTAATTTTCATTCAGTCCATCACATCTGTTGATACTAAAACTCCCTCTGGCAACACTATTGTGTTGGCCATTCTCACGTGCAGCATCTGCTCTGTTGTTGAAGTGCCTATTGTGACATGGGTAGATAGGATACCATCTTGTGGGGATTCACCTTTAACTCCTGTAGCTATTCCCTAAGGGCCCCAAACACAATCTGATGCTCCATCATAAACTCTTAGAGTGCTACACTAGTGACATCACAAACTGTCTCGCCGATGTCATGGAGATCACCTTCGGTTAAGGTCATTGGGTCAATGGCCAGCTTCGAGGCCTTGACCTTCTTCCTTGAGTCTGATTTCTCTATGATGCATGGATGCTTGAGCTGTGTGGATGTGGTCCCTGGATCCGCACTCCCTACTGCTATTTTTGTGTCCTCTGCCTCCTGCCCTAAGGATGTTGTTGGGCCCTCCTCTGCCTGTGATGTTGCAGCCTCTGCTGCCTGTGTACTTCTACGGCCTTCTTTTGTTCTGCGGCCTTCTTTTGTTCTGCGGCCTTCTATGCTGCTTCATGGATTGCCCTTACCTCGGCTGCCATTTTTTGTTCTTCCTTCTCTCAGCCAGTTGGGTGACGCACAGCTTGGCATCATATTTCTTTTTTTGGGTTGTTGCCTTCTCAAGTTCCGCCAAATCTAGGGCACACCACTCGAGAGGCCATGTCTCTAATACAATGAAGATCGCGTCGTCAATGGCTATAGATGGTAGTTGTATAAATTTTGAATAATATGACACTTATTCACAGATATTATCCTAATTATACACTATTGCGTAATACATGCATAATACATAACCTCCTCTACGTTGATCATCAATTTAGCAGCATTAAAAACAATGAAACATCAATCGCATGCGCACATTAACACAGTATGTAACCCAGGGAAAGAATTCAACTGAAAACCCCACACTATTTGTATATTATAATGATTGAGAATGTGTAACAATACATAGTATAATACTCCTCACAAGTACTCAGTACTATCTCTACCTGTTACACACAAACTAGCTCAGATCTGATGCCTCAAATCTCCTCCACTGTTTGCCTGCCTCCACTGCGTAATCCTGCATGAGAATAATGATGAATGGCTGAACCAAACTTGTATTTCCTTGGCTGAACCACACAATCCTCATTGGAATTACTCAATCGCACTGATTGTGCAAGATCTCATGCACAACTATAGTCACAACTAATAGCAATCTCAACCTCTAACACTTGTCTCCACTAAACTTTCCATGCACTGAGTTAACTGATGTATTCTTTAGTTTCTTTATGAGTTAATAATTAGTGGATTAATTAATAATTAATTCACACAACTCATCACTAGTGTATTCTTTAGTTAGACTAAAATACAACTAGTTCAACCAAGTCAAACTGAACACAACTCCATCAACTCCACCAAACTCAATCACTTGAGTTCTAACTAAATTCCACCATGAAATAGCTCAACTAAACCATAAGAAAAGTGTATTTCCTTCTGACAATTGCATGTGCCACATTTTTAGCTCAAACTGAAGTGCTCCAAGAGGATAAGATAATGTTTATAGTCCAAATATTATTATGAGCTAACAATATTCGACTGTTCTATTTTTAGCCTGACAGTCTAAAAATAGAAACCGCCCATATGTCTAAAAATAGAAGTCCATCTATTTTTACCAACATGACCAATCATCCACAAATAGCATCCTGCAACTCATAGACCATGATCCATATGTCTAAAAATAGACTTTGCGCTAAAAATAGCATGCGGGCCCACTTAGTGAAGGCGACTTCTTTTCACTAAGCTCCGTCATCTTGTTGCATTTTCAACACTCCCTCTCAACAAGATATGGATTATCTGAAACCTCTATCCTGTAACTCTGGAATGTTCTCCATGCAACACATTTGCCCAGTCCACTTGCTCCAACAACACTTGGAACAAACACACTCCCAACTGACCACTCTGTTGGGCTAGGAACATACTCTTATGTTGAAGCTCTACCTGTTGCTGTCAAGTGCTCCCTATCTGACATTTGCGCTACTGCAATATCTCCATGAATCTCACACCATTGCACACCTCTCTATGCCACCTAGCACTATGCAAAACACTTGTGCCTCTCGCATTGTTGCAACCTATTAGCTATGCGCTGTCCTAGGATTCCCTGCACTGTCACTCTCTCTGCCGCTCCATCCACATGTGTCTCTACCCAATCAGCCAGTTCCTGCTGCTCCACATCAGGGCTCCTGTAGCAAGGCCTCATCCAAGAGGTTGGGTACCTCAAGGATCCTACCCCTCCTCCTTGGGACGATCAATCCACATCACCCCACCTCCTACTTGGAGGTATGGCTACATGTGATCCCTTAGCCCACCTGGATCGAAGTTTCCCCCTACTAGAGGTCTCTTCATGAGTAGATGTCTCTACTCAATCTCCTCTCAACTTCCCTTGTTGTGGTTGCTCCACAACCTCCTGAGGTTGCTGCACCAATCGTGGCTCCTCCACAATCGTTTGAGACTTCTTCTGGATCTGCATGTTGAGATTCTCCCTCTCAACCACCAAGTCTCCATTAATTGCTTTGATGTTCAAGGCTTTTCATGCATCTTGAACCTCAAGAGCATACAGGTTCTTGATTGTGAACCAATCTGCTTCACCTGTCTAGTGATGATGTGTCTAAGGAAAACCTTTCCTTTACTGAAGACTACATCATAACCTCTATCTTCCAGCATAGCGATCGGCACCAAGTTTCTCTTCGGTCCTGGTACATATCTGACATCGGCCAAGGTAAGGTGAGCTCCATGCTCCCTCTGAAAAATAACCGTGCCTACACCTGAGACACTATACTTCTCATCATTACCCATCCCTATGAGTATCTGGAGATATTTCTCCTCCAAAGTACTAAACAAACTTTTTTCACCAGTCATGTGGAAAGAAGCTCCACTATCAAGAAACCAACCACTTCCCACCATGGATGAAACCATGCATGCGAAGAGTGTGAAATCCAACTCAAACTGTGAAGCAAGTGCCTCACCTTCAGATCCTTCCCCGGATCCCTTCTTGGACTTCTTCTTTGGGAAATTAGTAGCATAATGGCCCAACTCATGACAACGATAGCATCTCACCTTCGACTTTTCAACCTTCTTCCCATCATTGGAAGAACTGGATTCAGAAATAGAACCCTTCTCCTTCCCCTTCTTCACCTTACTCGCTAAGGCATAGTTCTCCTCATCATGCATGGATGAAGAACTATTGCTGGTGCTTCGTCTGATCTCCTCTTGCACAAGATCCGACCAAAGTCTCTCCCATCTTGGCAATTTCTCCTGACCATTGACAGAATCCTGATAGGAATGCCAACTCTTCGAAAGACCAAGGAGAGCCAAGCTCACCAAGTCCTCATCATCGACAGTCACCCCCACACTTCCCAGCTCATCCCGACACTGGGTGAACTTCGTGAGATACCTAGGCATACTGTTTCCATTCTCACACTTAATGTTTCTTAGTTTATCCTTGAGCACCAACTTCCTCTGGTCACTCTTGCTTTGGAATAGATCTGTCAACACTTTCCACATAAAGTATGGAGAATCCTTTCCATGCAAGCTGGACACTTTACTGTCTTCTTTTTCCAAACCACAGCTTCAGCGGCATTAGTAGGTTTTGGGACCTCAGCCTCTATGAAATCATTCAACCCATTATCATCTAGCACCACCTCCATCCTATCTTTCCATGCAATATAGTTCAAGTTGCCTTCAAGAGCATACTCCAATCGCAATTCGTTGAAAGACATTTCAAATTTGACACCAAGAAAACACTACTGCAAATTTGAATTCCACCAACTCAAAACTCAACCACTTCTGATTTAAGATTCATGAGAACAAATTATTTCTCGTACAGAGATTGATTGTATGGGCTTATACCGGATATCTCACCTTCTGTTGTGCTCTACAACAACCCCCCATTTCACTTGTAATATTGAAGCAATAAATAAAATGTGAAATGGGTCCCTTTTAGAAATAAGATGGTATCAATATTCCTTATATTTGATAAAGGCCGCAAGAACAATGAAAATTGTATAATACCCTTTCCAAAACCCATTTATTGGTTATAAAACACTTACCTTTATTAAGTGCAATAAAGCGATCGGAAGATCGCATATCGCAATAACAAAAGACTATCAAACAAGGGTCCCTTTATTTTCCGTCGATGCGATATCGGCGATCGGCAATACGCCTTGCACTAGAGATTAACACTCTGTATCCCTTTTCCCCGATGCGATAAGCTATCGGCGATATCGACGATCGGCAATTTTCTTTGTATTTATATAAGGCACGCGAGTCGTATCCCCGATGCGATACTATATCGCAACTCACATTCGGCAATATACCACAAAAGATCACACCCCCATTCCCCGACGCGATGTGATAAGCGATCGGCGATATCGGTGATCGACATTCCAAGAAGCATTACTTTGAACATTAGGTTTCTCCCGATAGCGATCCCGATACGGCACATTTTTCAAAAAAGCCGTTGAAGGCATCTATGTTTTGGATTTATTTTATATTTATGGCATAATCCGTCCACTCATGATTTGCCTGTATCCAACCGCCAAAACGCCTACACCACGCTTCAAATTAATCATTCGGCCAATTAATAAGGTAATGGGCATTGAATATTGGCATGTTTTAAATGGCCATTTAATATGATTGTAAGTTCTAAAATCTCCCCATGGATTGTGTCCGCGCCTGTGTTGTAAGTAGATTTATTGTTCAAAGTTGCCATATTTCTCATTTTTGCACAAGTCTTCATTATCAATTCTCTGTGTTACGCTATTGGGTTCCTTTGTGCAGAAAATATTCAAAGAAGATATCTTAAGAGAAATGGGGAAGAAATCAAAGAAGACTACAGGCGCTCCCACTTCATCAACTGCAGGGCAAGTACTCACAGATAAGAAAAAGGGATTAATTTTAGATACAACGTGTTCAGGCCTTAACAAGACTACTTGGCAGGGCACCTACAATTTGATTGAAGTTGAACAACCCACAATAACAGTGGTAGAGGCCACTGCCGATTCTCCTCGGAAGTCTGATAATAAATTGACCAGAAACAAAAGGAATTGTCAGAGGAATTAGCACAACTAAAGGCAGCAAACGAACAAGTTGTGAAAACAAAAGATGAGCAAATTGCTCAATTATCATCGCAACTCGAAGAAGTAAAGGGCAGTTCACAAGTAGCAGATTTCAGGGCAGAAGCATCACTAGTGAATAATGGTCTGATTTCCCAATTAAATTTTTTATGCCAACAAATTTTGCTAGCAGAGCCATTATGTGAATTGACAGCGACTATAAATCAGCGGGTAGAAAAAGCCAGAAATGAATTGGATCAAGATGAAGAGATCATAAGTGCATTCCTTGACTGGCAGGATTCTGAGCAAGGAAAAGCAACAAATTTACCCAGAATTTCAGAAACACATAAAGATATACTCTTCACTGAATGGAATTCTCAAATGATGAAAGCAGAGAGAGCGGCTTCTAGATGCAAAGTAACTTCCAGCAATTTAATTGAACTAATCAATAACACGCTTTATTTATCAAATATGATTTCCCAGTGTACACCAGGACAGTTGACAACAACTAATACACTGGAGCAGACGTGTTATCCCGATTTGGAGAAAAAAGGAAGATTAATCTCTAGAATCAATAGTTTAAATATGGAAGCATATTGGCTCTTTTTTATTAAGCCGCATTCACAAAAATCCGCCCTTAAATGCTTAATAGAGGCTATCAGTTGCATACTGCCCGACATTCAAGACGCCACATATGCTGCCCAGCTCAGTTCACGCCTCAACAAACCTCCTGAAGTAAAGCCAATGCTTGCGATAAGTCAGCTCAGATTCAAAGGCAAGCAGCCGACTTGATGAATCACGCTCCTGCATGCCAGATTGCTGTCAAAAAATAGAATTAGAAATTATTGATACCAATTAAGTAGGATTTCTGTTTATTAGATATTTAGATTAATTTAGTATTTATAGACCCTTTCATGTTTTTAGAAAGGGTCGTAAAGTTTTGTAATAGACTTAATAGACTGAAGTTTGCACTACTGTGCTTCGGCCAATATTTTTTTTTATGAAACTGGACTTGTGGTTCTTAATTTAACAAGGAATCTTTCATTATACAATTGTGCACTATTGTCTTTGTGGTGAATGCTTATGTGTTGAAGGAAGGATTGCTGACAATTCATATTTGGGGAGTGTCAAGCAGCTCATATGGTATTTTTGTCTATGTCTGAACCCATTTCTTTCATATGAATTGTTAAATGATTCTTGCTATTATTGATTATATGCATGCGTTGTAACAGCAAATCTTGACTCATTCCACTCTTGGATGTTTTATGATTTGCCTTTTCTTTTAAATCATGTATGTGTCAATAATATAAATGATAAAGTGTGGTAATTTCGCTTTAATAGCTTTGCTTAACTATTTAAGCATAGTAAACATGAATCAATTTATATCCATGTCTGTTTAATGAAGTCATCTATATGCTCATTCATAGATACGGATTATCAAACGCTGCACTTTGAAAAAGAAATCGGCCCCCGGGATAGATCATAGTTTTTATATCTTTGTTATTAGTTCTAGTTATTCGCTTATCATTAGTTTAGTTTATAAATCATCCATCCATCCCGTTTATATAATTCTGGGAAACTGTTCCCATTATCCCCAGTCAGAGCCACCATTCCAAACGGAAAAGGAGTTGTATTAAGGTCCGGACCGGGTGGTTATCCCCGATGTTGTTGCAGCGATTTTCGAGGCATCAACACCTTCCAAAAGAAGGATGAATCCAGAGGCTACCTGGCTCGATTACAGACTCTGCCTAAAGAAATAAAATGTAAACACTTTTTGAATAATAGATATGATGATCAACAGCTCTAGTACCATGTAGAAATTTTGAATAATATGACACTTATTCATAGAAATTATCCTGATTATACACTATTGCGGAATACATGCATAATACATAACCTCCTCTACATTGATCATCAATTTAGCAGCATTAAAAACAATGAAACATCAATCGCATGTGCACATTAACATAGTATGTAACCCGGGGAAAGCATACAGTTGAAAACCCCACACTATCTGTATATTATAATGATTGAGAACATGTAAAAATACATAGTACAATATTCCTCACAAGTACTCAGTACTATCTCCACCTGTTACACACAAACTAGCTCAGATCTGATGCCTCAAATCTCCTCCACTATTTGCCTGCCTCCGCTACGCAATCCTGCATGAGAATAATGATGAATGGTTGAACCAAACTTGTATTTCCTTAGCTGAAACATGCAATCCTCATTGGCATTACTCAATCCCACTGATTGTGCAAGATCTCATGTAGAACTATAGTCACAACTGATAGAAAACTCAACCTCTAACACCTGTCTCCACTGAACTGTCCATGCACTGAGTTAACTAATGTATTCTTTAGTTTCTTTATGAGTTAATAATTAGTGAATTAACTAATAATTAATTCACACAACTCATCATTAGCGTATTCTTTAGTTAGACTAAAATACAACTAGTTCAACCAAGTCAAACTGAACACAACTCCATCAACTCCTCAATCAACTCCACCAAACTCAATCACTTGAGTTCTAACTGAAGTCCACCATGAAATAGCTCAACTAACCCATAAGAAAAGTGTATTTCCTTCTGACAGTTGTTGGGTATATGAACAAAGTCCCACATTGACTAGAAGTGGAGAGGATCATGGGTATATAAGGATGGACAAATATCTCCATTGGTATGAGGCCTTTTAGGGTAAAGCCCAAAAACAAATCCATGAGGGCTTAGGCCCAAAGTTGACAATATCATACCATTGTGGAGATATGTTGTGTCGAGAGAGTCCTTACAACAGCTGCATGTGCCACATCTGTAGCTCAAGTTGAAGTGCTCCAAGAGGATAATATAATTTTTATAGTCCAAATATTATTATGAGCTAATAATATTCGACTGTTCTATTTTTAGCCTGGCAGTCTAAAAATAGAAACCGCCCATATGTCTAAAAATAGAAGTCCATCTATTCTTACCAACATGACCAATCATCCACAAATAGCATCTTGCAACTCATAGACCATGATCCATATGTCTAAAAATAGAATTTGTGCCAAAAATAGCCTACGGGCCCACTTAGTGAAGGCGACTTCTTTTCACTAAGCTTCAACATCTTGTTGCATTTTCAAAAGTAGCTTTGTCCACTGTTGTGCTAGATCCCTTCGCACCCTGTTGTATATGTTGTGCATATCCGCCTTAAATTCTGCAAAACTCAGCAGGCTATTGTGCATCATAGGTGACAGGAACGGCCTCTTGTTAATCCACATTCGGATGCTCACCTCCATGAGCACCCAAAAATTTTCGAATCGCAAATCCGTTTCGCGTCCTCGGTGGCCCAAAGCGAAGCGTACTTCGCAGCCTCTGGTAAGTCTCGGTCAATAGTCGGGAACTAACTATCCTCTAATAGTTCTCCCGCTACTAGCAATATGGATAAGAGCAACCACGCATAGTGGAAGGTATTATCTTGTTCCTGGGCCTCGCAAGAGTTTAACAAAAACTCCTCGCAGAGGAACTTGGCCCAGTTGAACTAGACCCCCTTCGTTCACTGTTTAGCCAATGCGATCACTGGCACTGGTACCTCATTGGCACGACATTTTCTCATCACTTTACTGGCCAGGAGTTGGGTGGCTACGCACACCCCTTTTTCCTTGATGTTGGTGATAACGTAGCCCCTCTTTTCTTCTCCAGCTTATACTTGGCGTTCATGGCCTCTGTGAGAGCTAAATCACTTCTTTTCCCGGCTATCGTTGTGGGTTCCTTTCCCTTATAGGGTAGCCGAGAAATTCTATGGATGAGGTCGACCGTGATGGGAATAAGCTCCTCCAGCCATAGATACCCATCATGCACCAGGAAAAGTAGCTGCCCGATGATGAAAATGGTGATGGGCACATGGTGGAAATTTGGTATCCATAACAAGTGCAGTAATTTGACCTTTTCCACACCACAACCATTTTCACAGTTGCAAGATGCTATTTGTGGATGATTGGTCATGTTGGTAAGAATAGATGGACTTCTATTTTTGAAAATGCAAC
>Ga0139314_100537_pt1 | contig 10360 bp, 12 predicted proteins | sample In2P11_FD_99376 | JGI IMG/M metagenome (GOLD analysis project Ga0139314, IMG submission 99376)
GTTTTTGTAACTAATTAAGTCATTAACCTGGAAATTCTTTAATATCCCGCCCCGGGCTTAATTAAAGCCATATGTTAATGTTTTAGGGGGTCCAAGGTTTATCCGAAACCTTGTGGACAACCCTTCCCCGCGCGCGTATATAACATTGGGATTTATTGAACGTTTGGTTGAACAAATAACCACGCCCGAGCATTTAACCAAAGTTTCAATACACTACCCGAACATTACAAAACATTAATATGATATGGGTCCCCCGCGCCATAGCCCTCCGCCGACTTCGTCAACCGTTGGATTCGATCCCGCAGATCGGACGACCCTCATCCATATCGCGACCCCTCCGATACTTGTCCTTTAGCGCCCGGGAAAAAGGTGGTTTTGACATCGTACAGAAGCCACGCTTGCACGCCCGGGGCTATCGCGACCCCTTTGCCCAAAACAACCTTTGTGCAAAAGCGGTGTGGAAAAATACCACATACCACCCTCGCTTTCCCCCCGCTGACGTCACGGCCACGTCAGCACTATGTCATCACCCACGTCAACTGTCATTTCACCTCCACGTCGTCTGCCACATCATTCGTCGTACCCGCTACGCGACAAAAAATTGCGTCATGCTGACGTCATCACAAAAAAGCGCCAAAAGCCCATAAAGCCAAATTTTGGTAAAATACCCGTTAAACTGTCATTTTCGCTCATTTCTGTTCATTGTTTTTACAGAGCCTGTGCATGCAAATCACGAAGAATTCGACCACCAGAACTCCAGTCCGCCACCCGACCAGCATACTTCAGCCTTCCACACTGCACTTTATCATCCAAACCTACAAATTAGTTGTGTGCGCGCCCAAACCCTGGTATTTATCCGCTTTACCCTCCGGACCTGTGTTTTTAAGGTTTTCCACTATAAATAATACTGAAGGAGCTGAATTTCATACTCAAATCCATATATAACTTTCATATCAGTGCACCAAGACAACTCTGTTACCCACTTTCCTCAAAATTCCTGCAAAAAAGCGCACCATAACCGCTGTCTTGCCCAGTTTTACCAAGAAAACCCGCAAACTCCAACGCCCTCAACAAATTTCACCCACTAAGCTAAACTCAAGCTGGTTTCGACCTGCGTTTCTGACAAAATTCACCCGAACCACCGCTTTTTTGTCCATTTTTCCGCATATGCCCGACTTCCACAACGAAAATACAGTGAGCAAACATGGAAGCCCCTGCACCCGTGGCCCTTAATGTTGCCCCCCTCAATGCACCACACAAAGAATTGGAATGGTTGCCCCTTGCTGACAGAGATTTCCAGATTAATGACTTAATTAGTTACAAAAACCACCTCCAGGCATTCTGTGAGATTAGGAATAGCTTCCGCAGCAATACTGATGTCTATGGAATTTGGGAGTCCAACATGCCCATCTACTATCTCCCTTCAGTAAATGTTTTCCCTGATCTCATCCACCAATGCCATGCTAATTATGAGCCTACTCAAAGGGCAGTGATGGCCCCTTCTGGAGATGTCCTTTTCCATATCACCCCTGAATCCATAAATGAAATGCTACACTTCAGGCCCACTCAACCTCTCGCTCCTCTTTCTATGGGACTTCTGCTTGACCAAGGTACCAAATTGACCAGTGCAGAGTTAACCAGAATAGCCCAGTTATTCATCAAGCCAAATTGCCAGCCTCAACATCCTCCTCCTTATCACCATGCCTGGTTCACTGAAGTAGGAAAATTTGTTGTAGATATGATTTCCTACATCTTGGGATTTAAAACCAATGAATATGTTGATGAGACTATCTTAGTTTTCTTGTCCATGTTTACCCCAGGACAGCCACCAGCTGTCAAATATGATTATGCCACCTTCATAGATGATAAGATCCATGAGTAGTTCATGAGCCTGGACAGGGAGGGAGTTTTCAAATATGCATCATACATATATCACCTGTTTCTTCACTATCAAACAGACAGCTTTCAATTTCCTATTAGAAAGCTAGATTTTAAAGGAGAGCAAAGGTCTGTAATCTTCTGGACCTCAGTCTTCCACCATGTTAGGGACTCTCCTTATACTTACTGTGATTTCATTGACCTGTTCATACATCCAACCTCTTCTCTATTAATGGAAACTCCTCCTGCCAAACTCTCTGATGAGATGCAGAAAATTTTGTAGCTCTCCAAAAGCTACAAAATAGGTGACTGGTACTTCTACCAGAATCACACTAAGATCAAGATATATGGCTCTGAGCTGTGTCCTTACAAACTGCCAAAATATGTGCCTATGAGACTATTTGCTCTTGAGTACTTCAGGCAATTTATCCACTCAGATTTGACTCACTTCTGCAATGCTAAGAAAAAGTTACAATTGAAAATAAGAAATCAATTGGGCCCTTTTATCTTTAATAAAAGGGAAGCTTGGGAGCAAGCTGATAAGGTTTTAGGGGAGCAACTTAAATTGAAACAAAGTCTTTATTGGGCACCATATGACCCCAATCATTTCATAAGTTATAGAAAAGTCTCAAACAAGCTAACAGCATATGTTCACCACAAGATCCCTGAAATTGAATAGTATGCCAAACAACAAGAATGGGTAGAAGGCAAATTAGTTGAAGAAATCACTGAGGAAGAGAAATTGGAAAAAGCCATGAAAGAGCTCGAAAAAACGCTTGACCTGGACTCTTTTGGACAGGTATCCTTCAAGCTACCTCAGCACATAGGAGGTGATACATCCTTTGCCGGGACTTCTCAGTAGTGCACACAAAAGGCTAGTACTGGGTCAGCTAAGGGCAAGGAGGTATTAGGTTCAGAACAGGACATGATGGTAGACCAGCCAATTACATCAAAGGAACAAGGCCAAGGGCAGGTTCCTTCAACACAAACAAAGGCACTTGAAATCCCTGCACTACAAACTCCTATAAATGAGGAAAGAGGCAAGAAAAGGGAGAGGCAAGAAGACACACCGATCAGCGGTTCTGCAGAGCAACCAGGGGAGAAAAGACAGAGATTAAACCCCCTATCAGAGGAGGAGTTTATTCAGGAAACCATAGGGAATCTAAGGGAAGAAATAGTAGTCAGTCAGGATACATCCCCAGTCACAGAAATATCGGCCAGTTCACATAGGCAGGAGATTGGTAGACAACATAGTGTGGAGTTTTCATCCACCAGGCCACAAAGCAAGCAAAGCTCTAACATTAAGAGAGCATTCACTCAAATAAAGGCAAAGAATGATCCAATAAGAATTTAGCTTTATAATCACTTGCTGAAGATGGCCCCCACAAATCAACAAAGGCTAATGTCAGCATATGATATTCAAGAGGGAAAAATGATCCTTAGTGACTTTAAGCCAAAAATGCAGCAACCACAATCAGCTGCTGATTACATCAGGACCAATCTGGAAGTATTAGCCAAAGACATTCATCCAATGGACCAAATTGAGTTGCACAAACAAACTGGAGAAATGGTATACTCCACATTGGCAGATAAGGCATTGTTGGCTCACAAATTGCAGAATTCATTGAATAATACCTCTGCCCAATTGGAATTGGAAAAATCTTCCTCTTTAGCCAAGGATAACAGAATCAAGATCTTGGAAGAGATTATCATAGAGCTGGGACATGATCCCAAAGATGCCAAGGGAATAAAGGCATTAATGAAGAAAAAGGAGGATGACATAGCTGCCCTCAAGAAACAATTGACGCTGCCAATCACAATGCATCCACAAACCACAGAGGTTGTGCAAGAAAAAGCAAAAGAAGACACGATGGACTTGTTAATGAGGATGAATCAAAGACTAAATGAGATAGAGCAAGCATTGGAGAAAGCATTGCAGGAAAAGCAGGGAGTGTCGACCTCCCAGCCATCTCAAACAGCTCCAACAGTTACAATTGCTCCTCCTACAGTTACAACAGCAATCCCTCCCACTGTCCCAGCATCTGCAGCAGGTACTTCAACAACAACAACTACAGCAGTAGGCAGTAGCACTGCCATGACCACAAAGGAATTGATAAAGTCTATGGAGGATTTAAAACTCCAAGTTTCAGAATTGAAGGACACTAAGGAGAAATTGGCCAAATTGGAAATAAGCTATGACAAGTCTAAAATGACTGTGGCAGAAAAGACAAGGGAAGTAAAAGCATTATAAAATAAAGTAAAGGCATTGGAAAAAGATCTCTCCCTGCATAAACCCTTGGCACAAATCAAAACAATCTTATGGACCAACATTGGCCAATCCATCACTGATGAATGGAGATCAATACAAACAATTCATGAGCAGATTGATTTGGTAGCAGCAGCTCAAGCAGAAATTAAAAGGGCCAGGAATTCATTGGGACATATGCCCGAATAGGCCAATAGGTTGATACAGTTTTTGAACACCCACACCAAGGAAGAGCTGGCAGCACTGGATATTAGGGATAGGACAGGCACCATCCTAACAGTTAAAAAAGTGCTAAACATGAGGAATTTCATACAAAATCTGGAAAGAAAGTGCCAAGAGATGCAAATAGAAATAAATACTTTCACACAGAAGTTTACTGCTTTGCAGGAAAAGGGTCTACCCGGTTTATTAACCAATGATCATAAATTGATGACTCATGCAAACTATGCTCACAAAGTAAATACATATGTTACAAATCAAATCACAGCCTCTTCAAGCGCTTCAGAAGAAAGAGCACTCCCATCAGGACAGAACCTGTATGACAGTTTGGAAAATCTGTTCTACATTGAACATGAGATAAAACATCTCTTCACGGTCCAGCCTAATTACTACAAGTATACAGATGCTGATGAAACATTAGTAAAACTGCAAAGACACCAGGTGCCATGAGACCAATGGTGGAAAAGAATGTTAGAGATTTTATAAATATGTCTTTAATTTCTATTTATAGCTTTGGTAGGTGGAAATTTCATATCACATACCATCAAGTGGACAGCAGAGGGCAGGAATCAAGCTGTGGCAACAACATATTAATGACAGTCCAGATTCAGCCGAGAAAGCAGGGACAGCAGTGCGGAATATCAATGGCAAACAGCTACCAACTAACTCACCAAGCCCACAATCAAATATATCTCACCAACTATGTGCCAGCACTGCAGCATTTACTTCTACATTTATTTCTTCCTGTTTCCCAGATCATTTATTTCTGTTTCTGAGTAGGTAGAAAAAGTTATTGCTAGATATTATCTCATTTGAGATATTTTGTAAACATTTTTTGTACAAATACCTCCCAAAGCTAAGTAATAGGGGTTGGTGATACTTTCTGGAACTGCACTGTAACTCTGAGAACTCTTCTGAATAAAAGCAGCTGGAATGCGTTGTTGATGAACTGAACTCTTTGGATGTGGGATTAATGACAGTGGACTATGTTACAGAATTCTCGAATTACTTCATGGATCAATAAGTCTTCTTAACTCATGTTTTACAGTTTTCTATGCTTTTATATATCATCTATGTCCATAATCTTAATAACAGGGAAAAAGAATAACCCAGAACTTGCTTAACTATACTCTACGTTCAATCTCTGCTATTTTTTATGTTTTCTTCAGAACTATCATAGGCAGGAATTCTTCATTGCTCCTGTTTCCCCTGGTTCTCACACCTTGAATATATCTAGGGAATTCTTAACTGCTCCCTGGAAATATTCATTCACTTTCCCTCTGCCAGCGTGATGAAAGGTTCTGAACTGCCTTTCATCCCCTTACCTCCATGTCCATCTGATTTCAACTTATAAATTGTTTCATGTTCTGATTATCTTGCTCTGTAGTACCTCTTCTGTCAAAGAAACCATATCCAGCAGTTTATCCTCATAGACTCCATAGCCCAATGGACTGAATTTCTCAGACTTTCACCCCTATTTTACTGAAAATTACCATCCAAAAATCAAACAAACAACTTGTACTTCATAACTAGCCTAATATAACTCAACAAAGCTAAATTATAAAGAGAGAGCCCTCTTTGGAGGCATATTGGCTAGAATCTGTCTCTGAAAGATTGGTTTGTGGTTACCTCGGCCGTATGCCCTTTTCTAGGAGCTTGAGGAACAACCTGAGTGTTAACAGCTTGTTTGCTTACTTGCTTTTCTTTCACTTTCGCTTCTGCTTTTGCTTTGTTTTGATGTTTGTTAGCTTGTTTGTTTATTTTGTAGGTTAGTCTTGAATGAAACCATGTATGATTCTTGAAGCAAGCTGGGTAAAGTACAAGAGGGCTTGTACAAATATTACTACTTGGTTATCTGTCATCTTGCCTCTGTGTGATAAGCTTATTACTTTTAGTCCATGATACGTCGAAGGAAATACATATTGTTCAAAGTGAACCTTGGTGAAGACACAATGCTTGCGCACTAACTAGTGTCACCTTCTCGAGTCGGTTGTTTTTGGGTTAACCCTTGTCAGCTTAGTCAAGCAGAGTAAGGTGAGGGGGAAAACCTTAACAAGCATGTCAGAGATATAATACACTAATTCTCTGCTGGAACAACCTCTTCTGCTCTCAATAAGTCAGGATCCCTCTTCCACCTATGAAATGAATAAGTGTTATGCACAGTGAAAATGAGAATGAAAAAAATGAAAAGTCAAAAAATGTTATGAAACCAACTCACAAAAAGATAGAAAAGATAGATCAACGCCTTAGAAATAAGCCTATTCAAGGGGATAACCTCCTTTACAATACACAAGTGAACAATTCTTAGATGATTCAAATGACAAAACCTCCTTTCTACATATAGGAGTCTAAGGGGTCACAATATGACCAAAGGCGACCTAATAATAATAATATAATGGCACAAAAATAACAATAGTGGGATTCTATGGGGCACAATAATAACAATATGGGGATAATAAGGGCACAACAATAAAAATAAGGGATACAATGACAATAGTAATGGGGGAATCACTAGTATTATAGGCACCTAACATGCCCCTCTCCTTCAAAAAAGTGTTGTCCTCAACACTTGAGTAGTTTTGGATTCTTCTGTATAAAATTTTCATCCTCCCATGTGGAATCTTCAACCGGTAAGTTCTTCCACTTGATGAGATACTCTGAAATTGATCGATTTCGTAGCTGTCGAGTTCTTGTTTCTTTCACTGCTTCAGGTTCCAATATGATTTTTCCTTCCTCGTCAAGTTCTGGAAATATTGTTTGAATTGGAAGCTTGTCACCTATAACCTTCTTTAAGCATGAAACATGGAAAACTAGGTGCACTCGAGAAGTTGCAGGAAGCTCCAATTTGTATGCCATAGTACCTATCTTTTGCAACACCTTGTACGGACCATAATACTTTGGTGATAATTTACTATCCTTCTTAGCTTGCTTGAGGGACATTTGTTTATATGCTTGTAGCCGTAGGAATACCCAATCACCTACATCAAAACTTCTTTCACTGAGAAGTTGATATGCCTGCTGTTTCATTCTATTCTGCGCCAAGGTGAGGTTATCCTTTAAGAGTTGGAGAACTTGTCGCTGATGCTCGATGTGATCTTCCACTGATTGAACCTTAGAATTTTCTCTTAAATATGATGTGATGGATGGTGGATGTTATCCATAAAGTGCCATAAATGGGGTCACTTTTGTTGCAGTATGGAAGTGTTATACCACCATTCAACCAGAGGCAACCATTTGACCCATTGTGTATGTTTATTAGATACAAAGCAATGAATATATCCTTCCAAACATTTGCTTACTATCTCAGTTTTCCCATCAGATTGAGGATGATAAGATGAGCTATGAGCTAAATGAGTACCAAGACAAGAAAATAATTTTGTCCAGAAATTTCTAGTGAAAATGGGATCTTTGTCACCTACAATAATCTTTGGGTTTCCATGTAGCTTTTGAATTGTTTCCATAAATGCAGTAGAAATTGTACTCGCTTTAAGTGGATGAGATAATGCACAAAAGTGTGCATAGTTGGTCAATCTTTCAACTACCACCATGATCACACTCTTTCCTTCGGACTTAGGTAAACCTGTGATAAAATCCATTGAAACCTCTTCCCAACATTGGCTTGGAATGGATAAAGTTTGAAATAGTCTTGGGGTCTTAATTGTTTCAACTTTATTTTGTTGGAAAACCAAACATTCCACCACAAAATTTTGAATATCTGATTTAAGGCCATCCCAAAAAAAATCCTTCTTAAACCTGTGGTAGGTTTTTAGAAATCATGAGTGCCCTCCTAAGGGAGAGGTGTGCAATTCCATAAGAATCTTTTGCTTGAGTTGGGAATTCTTACATAGGTATAATTGATCCTTGTAACATAACGAATCATTTTTCTAGCTAAATGTATCAGATGCACCGGGATCTTGTTTTCTCTTTTGAATGAGTGCCCACACTTCCTCGTCATTCTTCCATTCATCCCTTACTTTGTTTATCCAGTTTGGTTGGATAATAGAAATGGCACAAAGAAATGCTTCCACATCCTCATCCTTTCTTGAGAGTGCATTTGCCACAACATTTTTCTTCCCTGTTTTGTAGATGATTTCAAAGTCATAACCCAACATCTTTGTGACCCATTTTTTCTACTCTTATGAAGATAATATTTGTTCTAAAAAGTATTTAAGACTATCATGATCTGTTTTTACCTTGAAGTGTCTTCCCATTAGGTAGGGTCGCCATTTCCTAAGTGCATGTAATATTGCTAACATTTCCTTATAAATATCTTTGTGTAAATATGTTCCTTTGATTGGACGACCTTCAAAAGAAATGGGTCTTTCTTCTTGCATTGAAACAACACCAATTCCATTTCCTAAGGCATCACATTCCACAATAAAGGTTTTTGTGAAGTCCAGAGTAGCTAGGACTGGTGCTTGGCACATTTCCTCTTTAAGATGGTCAAAGGCTTTCGTTGCTTCTGGAGTCCATGAAAATGCATCTTTCTTCAATAATGTTGTTAGAGGTGCTGCTATTCTCCCGTAATCCTTAACAAACTTGCGATAATACCTAGTCAACCCGAGAAATCCTCGTAGATGCTTTATGGATGTGGGGATTTTCCATTCCTTAATGCTTTTAATTTTTCTAGGGTCTACCTTAACACCTTCATGAGATACAATATGACCCAGATTTTCCACCTCTTGTACTCCAAAGAAACATTTGAAGATTTTTGCATATAATTGTTTCTCCTCCAATAGTTTGAGCACCATGTCAACATGTTGGACATGATCCTTCCAAGACTTGATGTAGATTAGTATATCATCAAAACATACTAACACAAATTTTCTAAGAAAGGGTTTGAAAATGGAATTCATCAAACCTTGAAATGTAGAAGGTGCATTAGTAAGTCCAAAAGGCATGACCAAAAATTCATAACGACCCTCATGATTTCTAAATGCTGTTTTTGGAATGTCTTCAGTCTTCATTCTGATTTGATGATATCCTGAACAAAGATCCAACTTGGTGAAGTAAATTGATCCATGAAATTCATCCAATAATTCATCACTGACAGGAATGGGAAATTTATAGTTAATAGTGAGCTTGTTGAGCTCCCTATAATCTGGACACATACGCCATGATCCATCCTTCTTGTGAACCAATACTACTCGAGTAGAGAAATTACTTTGACTAGGTTGAATTATACTAGCCTCTAGCATTTCTGCAACCATACGTTCAATTTCACTCTTTTGGACATAGGGATATTTGTAAGGCCTGATGTTTGGAGGAACACTTCCTAGAATCAAATTAATAGCATGATCATGATCACGAATAGGTGGGAGGCCTTTGGGAGTCTCAAATGCCTTGGAATGATTGTCCAAAACTTTTTGGAGATTTGGAGAAATGGATGATTTCGATGTGGGAACCTCTAGTGAAAATAATTGTGCAATTATGCCTCGTTGTCTTTCTTTAGAAGCTTCGTCATTCCATTAGAGCTGATTATCTTTCCCGGTTTCCCTGCAATACCCCTTAATTCAACTTCCTTTCATTCTAAAGAGAATTTCATGAAAAGTTCTTGAAAATTAAAAGCTATTGTACCCAAGGATTGTAACCATTGGACTCCTAGTACACCATCAGCACCACACATTGGAATGGAAAGCATTGGGCTATTCAATACATATTCTCCCATGGATAGCTTGATATTATGGCACTTTCTTGAGAAATTTATTGTTCCTCCACTTGCAACCATCACTTGACACTCTGGTGCTGGATACAGGAAGAAATTCAATTCCTTGGCTATCTTACAATGAATAAAATTATGGGTACTTCCGGAATCAATCAACACTATTACCTTTTTCTTCTTGATATGAGCTTCTATATTGATAGTTTGAGGAGTGGTAATTTCAGCCAATGCATTACAAGATATGGTTGGATTCATTTCTTCTTTTACTAGGGTTTGTTCCTGGTGTATATCCTCTTCTTTTTACGTTTCTTATTCCTTTTCTTGCTTCTCTTCAC
>Ga0139314_100541_pt1 | contig 10319 bp, 8 predicted proteins | sample In2P11_FD_99376 | JGI IMG/M metagenome (GOLD analysis project Ga0139314, IMG submission 99376)
GCAAGCACTTCGGCACGAACTTCTGCTGGCAAAGCAGCAAGGATATCAGGATCGAGTTGAGACTGGGCGGGAAGGGCTGCCATGGCAGAACGCAAGGCTTTCGTAGGTGTGCTAGGATCGGCTTCTTTCCCTACATCGCGCGTAGGCGTGGGTGATGATTGGCGTGTTTGACGGAGTAGCTTTGATCGTATGTCCTCAGGTAGCTCGGCCAGTACGTTTGGATCAACCTGCGTAGGCATGATGAACTGTGTGCCTAACATGTTCAACGGACGGCGAGAAGGCGTCGAAGCGTTGAGTGTCTGAGCGCCAAACGGAACATGCTCGTCCTCTGACGATATTTTTGGCTTCCGCGGGGTCTCTGGATCGTCTTGAATAGGGTCCTCTTCGACAGCCTTTGGGGCCCGTGCCACGCGGGCTGGTTCAGCATTGCCGACTTTGAACTGCAGTCTTCGCTGTGAGCCTTCGAGACTGCCATCTGTGGCATTCTTCATAGGCTCAAGTTTTGTCATCTGAATGCCGATGCCTCGAAGCTCCCCAGGAGTGAAACCAAAGCCACGCAGTATAGCTAACGCCTTCTTTATGAGAACCTCTTTTGCATTGGTAGCGACACCGAGTAACAGGCTCTTGTTGTGTGTGTCGCATTTGCCGTGGCCGAGATGCTTGGGAGGGTCTCGAGGAGCATCCGGTGAACGTCGCATAACCTTCATTGTAAATTGCTTGCCCTTGACCTTCTCCTTCAGCAGCCTTTTCTGGAGCTCTCCGCATAAGCTTGCAATGAACTCATCAGCTTGCTGTTGATTCTCAAATCGAACTCCCCAGTTTACTTCCGCAGAGACAGACTTTCGGACAACTTGCTCTCCTACTTCTTGGCGGTCGATACCTCTCGAATACTCGTATAGCTTTTCTCCAGTCTTTGGTCCTAGGATCTGCACAAGTCTGTCTTTGGTAAGTTCGCGAATATCCTTGACGAATTTGACTCCTTGATCTTCAAGCTTGCCGCCAATGGACCAAGCAACACCTGGAAGATCTTGTACCTGAAGTTGGCCAATGAAGTCTAAAACCTCTTCAGGTTTAATCTGGTATTGCCCAGCGGGTTTTGCTTTGCGTAATGCTACTTTGGCGAGCAGGATATTGCTACCGATGCCTACTGAGACATTACAACCAGTCCTGGATCTGACTTCGTCGCGTAGATTGAGTGCGATTTCCTCGGCTTTCGCTTGTTCGCGATAATTACTGCCTTCAGAGTACTGCTTTCCGTCGCTACCACCAACAGCAATACAAAGGTTCGAAACATCGATGAGAGCTTCGTCGATGCTGACACTCTGCACCGATCCACCGGTAGCCAAAATGGCATCGTAAAAAGCGCGGCTGGTTGCTTCGTATTCTGGAAAGTCATATGGCAAGATTTTTAGGTCTGGGCAAAGCTCTTGAGCTCGCTTCATCCACATGCCATTTTTGACACCATATGTACGCGCCGGATAGTTGCAGCTTGCTATCTCAGACCCGCTTCCTTGACCATGCGCAACCACTGCCGGTTTGTCTTTGTACTCTGGGTATTTCTTCAAGCTCACAGCGGCGAAGAAACTGTCGAAATCGACATGCAGGATATAGCGACGAGCGTCCGGTGCGCGCTTTTGCTTTGCTTTCTGCGAAGAGCTCTTCTCGCTTGCCATTGCCTGCAGCTGTGATTTCAAATCGGCTTTCCAAGTGGACAGATGATGCAGGCGTGATTCACGATAGTACTGCTCTAGGAAATTAGGATCAACAACGGTAGATTTGCGAACCTTCGGATCTCGTAGAAGTATGGCATTATGTTCCTCGGCAGTCAGCTCTCGGGTCTTGGGTATGTGAATATCTGGTCCGCGAAGCATTCTCTTCGGTCGGTCTTCAATGCCATCCTTCGACTCAGCCTGTTGAGGTGGAGGGGGGCTCGGGTCGGCATAGAGGCTGTCGTGAACATCATCTGGGATATCATCTACGTAGGCCGGCGCGATCGCAAGGCTGGTCTTGGGCGCTGTGACAAGTTTCGTAACCTTACCTGACTTACTAGATATGGATTGGTCGGGCAAGCTGTTCGGCTGGCGAGAAGGTGGCAGATCCTCAAGGTTATCGTCCGGTGTGGGAAGCCGCTGCCTCTTGTTCGAGAAGCGTGAGCGCATGCTGCTAGCTGGTGTTGGTGTACTGGAAGGGCCAGCCAGGCTAGCCCCTAGTTGACTCGTGTACCAACTGGCATCTGTCTGGTCCCGGTAACCCCTCGTCTTGACATTTGCTGTGCTGGTCATGCCGTCCTTACCGAAAGCCAGGACATTTTGCTTCTCGCCCTCGTCTACTACTCGGTATTCGTTCCATGGCAGTAACTTGCCCGCTTGTATGCTGTCTACAACCCATGCGGGCTTTACGATTCGGTATCTCCGGAACTCGACAACCTTTTTTGGCGTTAGACTGCTGGCGATTATGTGCGTCACCGTAGTTTTTCCGTCTAAGTATTGCATGAAGCCGCCACCATGTTGGACTATGAGGATATGCAGGTCGTTGAGCGATGGCTGGGTGTAGCTGTTGACATGTGCCACGATCCCTTTGAAGATTTGAGGTTTGTCGCCGGCCTGGCTTCGTATATCTGCATCCAGGTTCTGCAGTTTGATCTTCTTCCGCCTAAAATAGTCGGTAAAGCCACCAAAGGCCGAACCGCGGTATTCTTCCCCATCCTCGCCGTCAAATTGGTGGCTGGCGATGCGCTTCCGGACAGAGTCGGAATTCTTCTCTAGGCGCGAGCCCATGGTGACAGTCGTGTGGTGGATCAAGAGCGTTCATTGGGGTCGGGGTCATGATGGAGCGTCGCGAGGGTGTGTCGGCTGCGGCATGTCGATATTGGTGTTGGTGATGAAAGGCGCGTGCCGTGGCGCGTTGGGGGACCGCGATAACGTCACGCTAGCAGCGCAAAGTGGATCATTCTGCCGGCGGTGAAAGCACGCTAAGAGAAAGCTGCAGGACTTGGCGAACTTTTTCTACCTCTCGAAGTCGCTGCTCTCAAGTTTCTCGCTCTTCACTATTATCCTGCTCTACCAGCTGTCCTCGAGCTGTGCAATTATCTGAGCAAAGAAGACATTCGCCGACTCCATCCTCCCCAGTAATCTCGTCAGCTTCCCCATATACAGACCTACGGCCATTTCCAAGATGTCGTCCATTCCTGTAGGCGTCTACGGACGTCGCATTCCAGCTGGAGGCATTCCCATCCTGGCTGCTATCGACCAGTCTGTAACTGTGAGTACTCCCGACGCCCAGCATGGCTTGTTCTGCCATGCGAAGTTTTTGCGCCGAGATTTGACATGAAAATTTTGTCGAATGCGCAAGTTTACGACATCGTACTGACCATGACCAGTTCCGCATTACCATGGCCGCTATCGACCCAGATGCGGAGCCTCAAATTGATGACGAGCACAAGCACCCTCGCGCGACTCTGAAGCTCATCCGCGTGCCCACAGACTATGACAGCGACGATGATGATGATGAGGACTACGAGGAGGGTGACATCGAAGCTATTGCTGCTCGTCTCCGCGCCGCTGGTGCGCTCCCTGAAGCCGACTCGGACATGTCCGACTCCGACGACAGCGAGAACGAGAAGAACGGTGGCCCTAGCGATCCCGCCCGGTCCAAGAAGGCCAAGCAGGCAGCTCTTACCAAGAAGCTACAAGAAGAGCTTGAGGCCGATGAGATGGACATTGATGGCATGACCAACGGCAAGGGAAAGGCCAAGGGAAAGGCCAAGGTCACTGATGACGATTTGAGCGACGAGGACGATGAGGACGATGAGGATGATGATGATGACAACGACGAGCCTGAGGAGCTCGTTCTGTGCACTCTTGACCCTGAGAAGGTATGTTTGAACATTGCGACTCCAGATAATTTTTAACTAACGCCTGCGCAGCACTACCAGCAACCTCTCGACATCACGGTCCGCCAAGGCGAGGAGGTCTACCTCGCCGTCAGTGGTACTCACGACGTTTACGTTACCGGTAACTACCTTGTATTCCCAGAGGAGGACGAGGATGAAGATGACGAGGACGATGGTCTTGAAGGGCTTGGCTACGACATGGGTTCCGACGAGGATGAGCTCGACGAGATGGAAGAGTCTGAGGATGACGAGCTCGATGGTATGACCGACCCCAGGATCACTGAGGTTGAATCTGACGAGGAGGAAGCGCCTAAGCTCGTTGACGCCGGCAAGAAGAACAAGAAGCGCGCTGCCGAGGACGATGCCACTCTTGATGACATGATCAGCAAGACCAACGGCGATGCTAAGCTTAGCAAGAAGGAAGCTAAGAAGCTGAAGAAGAATGACGGCCAGGCTGTTGCCAAGGCCGCAGAGCCTGAGAAGAAGGCTGAGAAGGTTGATACCCCCAGCAGCGACAAGAAGAAGGTTCAGTTCGCTAAGAACCTTGAGCAGGGCCCAACTGGCTCCCCCAAGGTCGATGCCAAGCCAGAAGCAAAGAAGGAGGTCACCAAAGGACCTCGCAATGTCAGCGGTGTCATCGTTGATGACAAGAAGGAGGGTAAGGGCAAGGCCGCCAAGAAGGGCGACCGTGTCGAGATGCGCTACATCGGCAAGCTGAAGAACGGCAAGGTCTTTGACTGTGAGTATCCATTGATTGTAACTGTGCTACCTCAAACTGACAGTTAAACAGCCAACAAGAAGGGCAAGCCATTCTCTTTCAAGCTCGGTGTCGGCCAAGTGATCAAGGGCTGGGACGTCGGTGTCGCTGGCATGACTGCTGGCGGTGAGCGTCGTCTTACTATCCCCGCCGCGATGGCTTACGGCAAGAAGGGTGCTCCCCCGGACATTCCTCCCAACTCTGACTTGATCTTCGATATCAAGTGCATTTCGGTCGGATAAATGCTGCCAGTAATTGTCTACGCGCAATAGGGTCCACTTAGCCCCCACCAGGATCCGACTCCACTCCTGTGCAGGACTCCACTGGCCTGCGTGCGTTCGCGCCTGACCCCGTTTCCTTTTCTGTCTCTGTATCAACTGCATAGTGTGTCGTCTGAGATATCCGACTTGCATATCTGGGCTTGTTTCATTAGATGTGTGCAAGGAGGAAGGATCTCTCAGTCCTCTTCGCCAATGTCTTTCCCCCATGGCGTGTCATCTGTAAATGATATTAGCGAGGCGATGTTGCCAAAGAGCAAGATTTCGCTGAGGAAGCTACTTTGAAAAGTTATACGGTGTTCCGGTTGAGATCTGGAATATGTAGTAATACATAATCTTCAAGTAACATATGCAGTATCTCCACATGTGTTGTGTACCCCTAGTTGAAGTGAATGTTCAAGCCGTTAGGATTGACCTTCGAGTTCCCGTGCCTAGAAGAAAGTCACTATGACTTCACGCGCAACAAATGGCTTGCCGAGGCTTCCGAGATTGCGAAGATTCTAGCGCTAGCTATACCCACCACTCACATCGCCATCTGCGTGCACGAGCCCCAAAGACCCCACAACGCTTTAACCCAACTCCTCTTCCATCTTCGCCCAACTCCAACGTCAACCTGCACTTAAGCCCTCTGTTACACCAACGACAAACAACACCGCAATCACCTCAACCAATAACCTTGCTCACGCACCATCGTCCTCGGACTATCACCAGTTCTACACCGACTACCGAATCAACCGTGGCAATACTGTAGCAATGGCGCTGTCGAAACGAAGCAGTAGTAGTATGAGTAGTAATAGTAGCATTCATTCGTACTCATCCGCGAGCAATGTCCGCGCCAGCTGCTACTCGGTAAATGCCGCCACCGCCAGCCTTCACGGCTTTCATTACTCCACTACCCCGTCTTCCGGGGCTGGGTGGTGTTCCTGAGGTCAGCTCGGTATGTCTTCTCTTTTCCCTAGATTCCACACCCTCTTCTTGTAGTAGATTATGTAGAGTATATACTAACTTTCACAGGGAATTCCATCACCCCCTTCAAGTCCCCCCCTCGCCGCCAAACACGCGTCCGCCGCTCAAGGTGGAAAGGCGCGCAGAGGGGGGGCAGCATACACCATCACGGGAGAGTGTGAGAGACTCTTCTGCGAGATACTGCGATCTGTATTCCTGGGTGAGGGGAGCCAGCATCGCCAGAACTCGCTAGTGATGGGTATGCCATATGACAACGCTACTGCAACCACCGCTATTGCCAACGACTACGGTATCGATGCTCGTCGCTACTCGGACTCTTCGACTGAATCTGCTGCACCTGAAATGGTGCGGTTCGAGGAAGAGAAGGGTGCGATAACCGACTACATTGAGATGTGGGATTACGTTGGTGGGATTAGGTTCCGGGGTTTCGTTGCTGAGAAAGAGGACGAGAGGGCCATGTTCATCTTCTTCGATGAGTCCGTCATTAACGGAGATCTCAAGGCAGGGTAAGTCATCGACGCAGGTTTCATCCTCCCATCATTGCACTACTAACATTTCATAGTCTTATGGCCCTTCTCGAACTTTGCGAAGTCGATCACTTCTCCTGCGACCGTCTTGTCCTATGCATTGACCGCCACGCTGATCAAGTCGCCCTCAACAATCTGACCAAAGACCTGGGCTGGATTGGCTTCGGTCTTACAACGCTGGATGGGTTCAGCCAGGGCGAAGAGTTGACAAGCAAGAAGTGGTTGTTCATGGATATGGATATATAAACGTACTGAGAAGACTAGGCACGGTTAGGGTTCTTGGTGTCTGTCGCTACAACACAGCATATGGTCCGAGTTTCTCTATTCCTGAGGAGTTCTGCACAGCGGACGGGGGCGTTCATCCTTATCCAAAGTAGCACGCAAGGAGTCCGGTCGCTTAGCTATTGTACATGGTTTTCTAGCAAGGTGTTCTCCACTGGTCAGTTCATCGTTGATAGTTGATAGTTGAATGCAATATTTGTACTCTGATTCCTTCCATCCTTGTATTCTGTGACGTTCTAACGAGTAGCCCATGTCTCATATAGCATAAAGGTAGGAGGAAATCAATGCAACGCCTGTCTTGTGTATGATGGTCAAGACTGCGGCATATCCTAAGCTTTCAGTCTCATCCTTTACCATACTCAGCATTATACCGATACGTAACCAAGTGCATAATCCACCCCAAGCGCAGCTCTGACTACCTAATAATCTCACTAACATCGCCATGAAGGAAGGGTAATTGTTTGGTGAGTGGCAGGACAGCCGCGGAATCCTATCCATCGACATTGGCCAAGTCAGCCATCTCAGCATCAACATCCGCCGTGCCCCCAAACTCATCCACTTCATCAACCTCCATGCGCTCAACTTCGGCTCTGCCTTCCAGTGCGCGCATAGCCGGATTATCTGTGCCACTAATACCGTGAGCCTCCTTCTTACGCTGATGAGCTTCCAGATCCTCTAACGACCACGACGAATGACCTTCCTGTTCCGCTCGACTCCATGGTACACTCATATCCTTTAAGAAGGCCTTGGCTGCACCGACGGCTTGGTCGATGGAGAGTTTCGTGCTCTTGGCGTCGAGACCTTGTTGAATCCATTTGGGGAGTTGGGTTTGTTTCTTGTTGAAGCGTTTATCTGCCAACACCATGATTCCGTAGTCGTCTTTTCCGCGGATGACGCGACCCAGACATTGAGCTGCGTGGCGCATTGCGTCAAAGGAGAGGAAGTCTGCTTCTTTGATCCGGTAGGTTTCTCGCAGGAACTCTAGGCGGGCTTTAAGAATCCTGGACTCGGTGTATTGGTAGGGTACGCCCATGCACAACACAGTGCGGCCGTAGTGGTGGTCGAAATCGATTCCTTCGCTAACCTTTCCTCGCGCGACACAGAGTAGAACGGCGCCGCGGCCGTTGTTGCAGGCTGTGCGGAAGGTTTCTAGTGCGAGGGCGGTTTCTTGGGCGTCGGGGGTTTCGACAAGAATGAGTTTGTACTTCCAGACTGTGTCTAGAATCTCCATGCCTTGCCACGCTGAGATAATACTCTCCATGTAGAGGTATGAAGGGAAGAATACAACGACGCCATCTGGAGTCAGTTTGCAGAACTCAATGAGCAGGTTGCCGAAGTTTCGCTGTACTTGCAAGTCATTGCGATGCTCGAATTGTGACGTGACTTGGTTCTGGTCGTTGCCGCGATCGACGATCATGGGTAAGAAGGACTTCCGTGTCAGCGTCATGGTGAATGATTCCTGAACGACGGTGTTAAAGTTAAGCATGCGTGGGTACATGTCGAGTGGAGACATGGTTCCGGAGGTGACGATGACGGAGTAGAAGCGTTCGAAGACGGGTTTGATGGCTATGGCAGCGTCCAGACAGGTCAGGTGCAGCACTGGGTTCGGGACAGTGGCCGTCGCTGATTCAAAAGGTTCGATGATCATGAGGAACCCGGTCTCGTAGGTAGCTACTAGTGTAGCGAACGTCGCAACTTCCTGCAGAGGCTGGTAGTCTTCAATGTTTGTAAGCTCAAGAGTTCGTACAAGCGAAGTCAGACGCTCAGCGCAGAACCGGAGCGGTTTCCTTTCGATGAAAGTAAGATCCTTCAGATGCTTGAGGAACTCCGGGGGCGTGTCTGCAACAACGTTAAGAACCTTCATCCGCGTCTTCAGGTACTCGATGAAGCGCTTGAGGAAGGCAACAAAGTGCTCAGCTCGCCGTATGTTACCGGGTACGGCTTCTGTGAGAAGATCGTCTGGTAATGCTGGGTTCGCCATAAAGGCTTCTTCGTTTCGTGCTTCGTCGGCAGCTCGCAGGCCCTCGACGAGTTTTGCGTATTCGTTTTGCAACTTCTCTGCATCACTGCTCTTCATTTCTGTGATCTTGCGATCGAGGTTGTTGACACCCTTGGTAGCTTTCCGTAACACATCCTCCGTAAGATCGATACTGAGAGATTCGATGCATACGTTGTCGATGTTGTGAGCTTCGTCGAAAACGACAATGCAGTCTTTGGAAAGTTCTTTTGACACTCTGTCTGCGATTTTCGGGTCTAGTAGGTAATGGTACGAGTAGATGATGACGTTGCAGTAAGGCATCATTCGCCGGGCTGTAAAGTAGGGACACTGCTTCTGCTGCTCGCCATACTTGAGCATACCATCGAAGGTCCATACACCGGGTGGTATGAGATTATGGGGTTCTAAGAGATCCAAGTTCTCGTGGTATACGCACAGCTCGACATCCTCGCCTCGCTCTTTCTTCTCTTTTACGAAGCCTGCTGTCAAGCTGCGGCATCTGGCATCTACGACGGTCCCGCTCTTCTCTCGCTTGACTGACGGATGTAGACATAAGTTTTTGCGACTTGTCAACCCAAGACCCCGGAAATCTTCCTCGTATCCCAGCTCGGTAGTGCGGTATTTCATCAGCGCCTTCAACTCAGCCAAGGCCTTTTCGATCTCGGACATGGTACGCGAACAGTAAATCAGCTTCCGTTTTTCAGGATAGTGCTGCTGGTAAGCGACGATGAGCGAGAGCAAAGACACGGTTTTACCCGTGCCTGAAGGCATCTCGAGAACACAGTGGCCGCCCTGGTCCAAGGTGCGCTTGAGATCGCACATGTAGGCATATTGCTCTGGATATACCCTAGGATACGGAAATAGCACTGGGAGGTTATCGATGAAGAACTTCATGTTGACAGTCCACTGCCCGCGCGGATTTAGTTGTAGCGGAGGGGAGGTGGTGGGAACAAAGATCAGACAAGCTTGGGCGTTGCCTCCCAGACGACGTGCAATGTTGACGCGACACGCTAATCACTGATGAGCCCTAGTGTATGTGCAGGGGTGTGCCCCACCGTCGTCCGCCTATCCACAAGTTGGTGCCGTCATCAAGCAGAGCCGCATATTTCGCGTAATCCGCAAACCTCTGCCATGTTGACTGGCATGCGACAGTGTATTTACTCTATGCAATTGATTACGTAGCTGCAGTCAGCTTCGATTCGTCTCATCAGCACAAAGAGACCCCGCCTCTACCCCAGATCCTACCTTGGACCCCAGTGACACTGCACAGTCACCCAACCCCGCCATGTCAAAGCGTGCAGCAAAAGCGCAGGCGAGCAGTGCGCGGGCGGCCACGACATCCTCCTTCGGCGCTTTCGGCAGTGCATCAGCGGCATTCAGCGCCAGTACATCGCCCCTGTCCTACGTATCCGAGCCCCCAGATCTCTCGGCGATTTCAGACCCGAATGTCGTCGTCTACTTGCGAAACCTCTCAAAAAAGGACAGCACCACCAAGGCGAAGGCGCTGGAAGATATACAATCATATATATCATCACTGCAAGAGCCAGTAGAAGAGGGCCTACTGGAGGCATGGATCAAGATATACCCACGAACCTCGATCGATAATGCGAAAGCCGTTCGT
>Ga0139314_100545_pt1 | contig 10302 bp, 13 predicted proteins | sample In2P11_FD_99376 | JGI IMG/M metagenome (GOLD analysis project Ga0139314, IMG submission 99376)
GTTGTATACACAAGTATTAGGTCTTACTGCAGGTTGTCACTTGATCAGCTGGCACAAGTTCGCTAGGAGCTTAAGCCAACTTATATGAGTTCTCAAAAGAATCTTTTAACTATGATGGAAGAAAGCTAACTCAAAAGAGGCTATTCTACTTGCAAAAAGATAAAGAAAACTGAAAGGAAATGCAAACCCTAGCAAACCTAATTTTACCCATTAACCCTACTTTTGCAAGAAAAGAGATGGAAACGACTAAAATGGATGCCATTGAATACTGAAAAGGTAAAATTAATGTATTCAAGCTACTTCTGAAGAGAAATGGGAAGAAATCATCTTTTTGTACTTTTGAGCATTTTCATGTAGAATTATTATGCTTGTGTTTTAACTAGTTGTGATTGTGCAGAGGTTTGGTGGAAAAGGGAGATGGAGTTGGCTTTTGAAGGAGGTTGGGAAGGTATGGGGAGGACCTAAGAAGTCCCTAGTACCCTTTTGGAGACTTCCACTATGATCAGACTTCGAAAAATCACTCGCATGAACTTCTACAGGAGGCTGTAGGGGATCTACAGGAGGTTCTACAGGAGGAGGCCAAAAGTGGTTTCTGGAGGTTTGAAGGTGGAAAAATGGTGGGATAAGGGAAATGAAGGCTACATGGAGGTGTTAAGGGGTCTAGGACTTTGTAATTGAAGATAAGGAATGAAGGAGATGGTTGGATTTGTTCAAAGGTCAAGAAAGCAATTTTGCATAAAAAGGCAGAAATTAGGGTAGTTTGGGAAAGTATGGCGAATCAGTGGGGGTAAAGCTTGAGAGATGGACTAGTGCAGATTGTGTGATGGGAGAATAATAAGCTGGAGTGTTCTACAAATGAGCTGCACACTTACTTTTCAAAACTATCCCAAGCAAGAACTAAAAAAATAGAGTTTTTATCTATTTTAACCTAATTCTGACCTAAAACCAGAAAAGTGTTGAAAAGAAATTTATGGACAGGAAGTTATGCAAAAAAGGCATGGAAACTGAACAAGAAAGGATCCAAGCATGTGAATCTAACTGATATCAGGTTCTCCAACTTGAAATCTCACACTAGCAATTGCATTAGAAAGCAAAAACAGTGTTTTGGTGGCAGCAAGAGTGTCTTGATCTCAAATCATGGTCCCAAGGAGGGAGAAAGGAGATGAAGGCTTGCTTGGTAGCCTTTTTGGATCCTTTTCTATTATTGCAGAAAACTATCTAATCAACCTAAAGCAGGAACAACTATTCTAATCATCAAAAGCAACGTAATTAACAAAGCAAAATTTAACCTAAACAATAAAAATTATTTCATGAATGCAAGAAAAAAACATATAAATACACAAAGGAGGTGTTGGAAACTTGGTTTGGGCCCAAACCCAAGAGATACAACCCCCTAGGAAAGATCAGTGCTGGTTCAAAGCTGGATTCATCTTCATTGATAAAAAAAAAATAGCTACATCACAAAACTGTGTACAAAAAGAGCTCGAAAATGAGCTGAGTACAAAGCTACACTAAAGTGGGAAAATAGACTATCAAATGGCTAACCTACTGAGGCTTTAAGCCTTCTTATTTATACAAGTGAGGACTCCCAACAGTCCTCCTAAACTTTAGGAACTCGGCTGCGTAAAAGTGCAAATAACAGCAACTTCACTAGACCTGCTCGGCCGCCCCTTGGAATCATCATTTGTGGGATTTTGTACTATGAGCTGTTAATGGAGAACTTGAAGAAGGGGTAATTAATGAAGGAGACACCCCTCCTATAAGTCCTTGGCCCTGTCTTCTAATAAATGTCTGGTCTTTGTCCAAAAATGTCCAAAAATCTGCAATAAACACTCATTAGACTATGTGGAAAAGTGACTATCCCCATTCACTCTATTGACATAAATATATTCAAAAACATTCAAAAAACTATGGAGAATGGTGGATTAAATGAAAATAATAGGTAGAATGAGCCCATATAGTTACCCATTTCTGGGGCTCATCAAGGATCCTTAGGGGCTTTCTTCTTTGATTCATCCTTAAATGTGACCTTTTTCGTCTTTCTTTCTTCCTAGGAAGTCTTATTTTCCAATGCAGCTATTCTCTTTTCTACAAACAAGGCTTCTTTTATGTCTTCTACTAAAGTATCCTTATTCACTCTATCCATAAGAATTTCTATATTGGAAGGAAGAGAAGAAATATGCCACTCAATCTGGACATCAACACCAAGGCTTGATGTAGCTAGGATTTTTTTTTAGCAATTTATTAAATTTGGAATTGAAATCTTTGATTTTTTCAACTGACTTAGCTTTTAAATTAGGAATATCATTAATAAGGGATGAAATCGTGAGGTCATCACCAAATTTAGCTAAGAATTGTTCTTCAAACATGTCCCAATTGGTAATAGACCCTGGTGGTAACAAAAAATACCATGAACCTGCTAATCCTTGGAGGGTGTAGGGAAATAATCTTACTACACAGGCTTCTTCAACCACTCCATTAAGATTAATGGCTAACATATTATGGATATGCTCTTTAGTAGGTAATCCATCATCAGGATTAAATTTTGGTAGCCATCCTTCAGGATGCTTAGGTAGGTCATGTGGAGGTGTTGCCATTTGTACAGCTCCAGGATTGGCCCATTGTCTAACTGGTGGTGGTGGTTGTTGATTTTTTTTGTTGTTTTCTTCCTACCATTATTGGAGTTTGGGAAGAGGTGGATATTGAGAGTGATTGTGTAGAAGAAGAGGAAGGTTGTGTATTAGTGTTGGATGAACTAGCACCAGTACCTTGAGAAGAAGGAGTATTAACAAGAATGAATGGAGGGAATGAAGGTGTTTGTGGAGGAGAATTTGACAAAACCTCACTATTTGATGTTTGTGACTCAGATTTCTTAGTCATTTTTTGGAAGGAAGGAAGAGGATACTCAAATGGAGGAACCTCAATCTTATTTCTTTGAGAACAAGTTAGAACCTGAGCAGGTGATGGGCACTAGTATTGCAGCAAGAATGTTGCAAATCCTGGGCTACCAGCTTTACTTTATCAACCCAGGGTTCGTACAAACTTGGAGGTGACAATGTTGTATGCACAATTAAAAGTGATGGTTCTGCCTATTGTCACTGTTTAGCTGGTGAGTGACCACTAGGGTTTTCAAGCTAGACTTTTATGGAGTCAGAAGAAGCTTGATTTGTTGATGGAAGAAAGGTAAATCTACTCTAAGAGAGAGCTACTCTACTGCAATAATGGACAAGACTAAAATTCAATGCTAAATCACACCATTTCCTAATTAATTGCTAAGAAACTATGCTTTGCAGAAATGCTAAATCAACATGAACCAAATTCTACTATCTAAGTTATAGAAGTAAGAAGCATCAAACATCACTAATGTGCAAGTAAAGAGACTGAACTAAATATGTTTTTTCCGTTTTTCTTTTTATGCAAAATCAAGTATGCAAACTAATTTCTGCTAGTGATGTGGCAGGTGAATAAAGGATGTTTGAGGATGGCTGGAAGGGTTAGGAGATGCTTGGATGGTGTGGGAGACCTTTGGGAGGCTTTTGGTGACTTCCTAGAGGTTATCCCTCAATTCGGCCTCAAAAAAATCCATTTCAAGAAAAGCTACAAGATGTACTAGAAACCTACAGGATTCCCTATAAACCTACAAGATATAGCCAAGAGAAAAATGTGAAGTGTTGGAGGTGATGGAAGGCTTAGGAAATATTTTTTATGGGTGGAATGGAGTGGGAGAAGGTCTAGGATCACTTAGAAGTCAACAACAAAGATAAGTGATGGTTGGATTCGCTCAATGTGCTTGGAAGAATTTCTATGAAAAATGATAAAAAGTAGTGAAGGTGATGGTGAAAACAAGGGATAGCTAAGGTGGATGAAGTGGAAGGTGGTTGCTGGCTATGAAGTCGTAGTCTCCTCCTGAAGCACCTGCTCTGCATAAAACATGTATATCTTCCAAAAAGATATGTAAATAAGAAACATTCTCATAAACTAGAAAAGTAGAATCAATGAACTAACTACCTACATTATGCATGAGGAAAGTTGCTGAAAGGCATGAAGCATGGATGACACCAAATGAAAAAATGAAGATGAAAAATATGACAATCAATTCCTACCTTGAAAAACTAACCAAATACTAATTTAAATACATCAAACTCCAAAGCTCATAAAAGAAATAGAAATCTGTGTTTTTGGGGCTACTTAAGGGTCCCTTCCTCAAGTCATGATCCCAGAGGGAAGAAGTGAGGTTGAGACACCCACTGAAATTCTTATGGTGCTCCTTTTATCCCTTCTAACCTACTACTGAATTAAAGCACAAATGGAAGCAAACTAATAAACAACCAATCCAATCTACACTACTTGGAATGGAAATGCATCTAAAAGAAAATTAACAATGAAGCTATGAAACTACACTAAACATACATATACAAGAAAGAGGATCCTTGGCTACTAGGGTTGGGCCCTAACCCAAGAGCTTCAGCCCTCTGAGTTAACTCAGTGCTCGATCAAAAAAAAACTCATTCTTATTACCAGAACAGAAAATTACATCAATAAAACTTTCACAAGTCTGGAGCTCGAAAATAGCTTAGAGTTTTACAACCAAAATCTGAATCCTAATGAGGCTCTAGGCCTCTCTACTTATATAACTGAAGCCCCCAATGACTTCCTTAAAATCAGGGAGGCTTGGCTCCTGAACTTGAGATAAATTAGCTCTTTGTCTCTCACTTGCTCGACTACCTTCTAATCCTCATGGCTTTGCTACTTGCTCTCCGAGTTGGTGTGATGGATGGAGGAATATTCGAATGGGGGATAAGTAAATGAGTATTTACCTCCTACAATCCATCTCCCTTGTCCCATTCGAGTTTTAACCTTAGTATTTGCAAAAAGTTCTTGATTTTCTCCTTCAATCCTGCATTCAATGCATATTAGTCCACTAGGCATAATATCCAAGTCTAACTCATCTCATAAACAAAATATAATAAAAAACATGTAATAAGTTGTGAGAAAAGTTGGTTTGACTAAGCTAGGAGGAGAATTAAGGCTCATATAATTACCCAATGATGAGGCTCATCATCACCCCCTACTGAAAGTGTTGCTCATCCTTTGAGAAAATCAATCAATATCCATATCCTTCATAGCTCTAGTGGCCCCCTTGACATCCCATGCCTCTGTTGTGGTTTCCTCTTCTTGTTCATAGAAGCCTGCTTTCCTTTCTACCTCCTCCCACTGCCTCCTTTCTTCTTATTCCTTCCTTCCTTCTAGCATTACTAAGAGTAGTGGTGGACTAAGTTTTAGGCCAATCCAATTGACTTTCAGCCTTTCAATAGATTGCTTGTACATGGGTGTCCTATTTAGTGCTTCTCTCATTCTTTGAGGAGAGTAGTACTCTCTTATCTTTAAGCTATATGGCAATGTGTTCCATCTCCTTAGGCAAGCATGTATGCTATCATCCCCTAATAGACTGAACATGTCCTCAAAATTGGAATTGCTTGCTCTTGGGGAGCAAGATATCTAGCTGCAAGTTGAGGATCATTTGCAATCAAATTATGGGTACTGATGAGAACCATGGGATCTGACTATTTAGCTCTAATCATAAGAGGCTCAGTTTTCTCTCTTGTCAACATCTTCGTCATCTCTACAGCCCTTGAGTCCTCATGGTTCACCCATGATCCCAAAGCCATCAACTGTAAATCTCCTAGCTTGGCATTAGGGCCCCATACATTCATGTTTGTTAAGGCCATGTTGTGCAAATAAAGCTCAACCATCTTGGGCCCATCTTCTAGTGTGATATAATCACAAAGATTAATGAACTGCCTGTAGTCCTGAAATAGCATGGTGCCTCTCTATGCTAGGGTCTTGCTTGGGAACTTCAGCCACTGTTCCTTGAGGTATAGGGCATAAGATTTAGTTGGCATCCTACATTGGATTGCTTCCAAAGAGAGACTGGCCATACATGTCAATTGATTCTCTCTTTCCTACAATTGTCCTCTCAACCATGCATTTTCTGTCTCTAGTTGATTTTTCACCATGGCCTCTCTATCTCTCAAGCTACTTAACTCTATGCCCATCTCCTTGAGCTTCTCCTCCATGTGCCCAATGTCTTCCACCCCCTTGGATTTAGTGATCTGCATCCATCAGTGAGTTCTGGTTCTCTCCTTCTCAAGCTCGAAGAATAGTGGAATAGCAAATTTTTGAGGTATGACCCTGCCTCCTTCAACAAACCTGTAGTAGGAGTCAAGGTTAGGTTGGGGGCTAGGTTATTTTGACTCTAGGTCCTCTTCTTTAGTTTCTTGTTACTTTCCTACCTCCATTTCCAATTTTTGTGCCTCCTCTAGGTTCGAGTATCCTGTAGGATTGTTCCTACTTCCTAGAGATTCTACTACGTATCCTATAGGATTTCTTTTCCCTTGGAGGAGGTTGATTTAGTCATAGGCCTTCTCACATAGGAGATAGGGGACTTTTGGGAAGGCATTTTCTCCTTTTGTTTAGGGGAGTCTTCAATCACAATTGGAATTTTTGTTGGTGTTTGGGGTTTCCCCTGCCTTATTCTTATGCTTTTCCTTGTCCTGAAATATGAGGGGGTTTGCCTCTGTCTTTTACCTTTTTGCTTGATGGGGCTGATAAGAGCAGTGAGGGTAGTTGTTGCCCCTCTCTCAGTGTTATAGATATTTTTGGGCCCTGCAACCCCAGGCATAAAATATCCATAAACTAAGGGCTCCTAAGTCCATAAAAGTGTTGTTCCAACCCCTAAAGGAACAAGGTCAAATGATTACAGCTTCTCCCAGAAGTTCTCCATGAAAAACTACTCAGAACTGGTCAAAACAGTATCATTTCACTTGCTCCATGGCCAGGGTGCGATGCATCTCACCTAAGTACACTCAGTGGGTGCGTTGCATTTCAAATAGCCCTTCTATGGGGTGCAATGAGCGAGAAGAGACAAATGGCAGTGTCAATCTGCAAGGTGGAAAAGCATGGAATCTTCCAGAAGTTTCTCCTGTGACACTTGCCTCTCTGAATTCGACCAAGGATGAGTAAGAGATCATCAATCTCCAAGTGGAAGCAAGAACTATCAGAGGGAGGACACTAATCAAAACACAAGCTGACTCATCTCCCTTACAGATATCTATATATGGATCCCTCATCCCAGAGATCCAGGAGGCTAGAATTTTGCATCTTGTAATGAATTGCTGTTAGTTTCTTGAGGCAACATCAGTGTGTGTTGGGTGATCTAAGCTTTGTATGAGGTGAAAGAGGGCTTTCTTGCCAAGAGGATGATGCTGGGTTAGAACAGCTGGTTGTAACTCTCTTGGCTTTTTTCTTGATTATCAATAAAGCTATTCTAGTTTTCTTCCATACTCTTGTGTAATCTATGTTTTGTGCATTTGTATGGTCAATTTACATCTGACCCTAGATTGTTTATGACAATAGATCCATGTTCTTGTATAGTTTTATGCTGCTTTGATCCTACAGGTACTCTGTGAAACCGGGTATACGAGAAGGCAAGTAGCGAAAGACTATCAGAAGAGAGAGGAACAGAACAAGGAGTCAAGCGCAAGATAGAGGTTGGTCTCCTTTATTCTTCTCTCATCTATCTTCATAAAAGAAAACGAAAGTAGACTTTACTTTGTTTGTTTCTAAGGTAGCTGCCACACCTTAGTGGGATAGAGCAGTTCTGTATAGACACTTTTCCCTGTAACACACAGTGGTTTTTGGAAACACCCTAGGTGACTCCTTATTTTCTACCCCCTCTTTTCCATTTCTTTCTTCACCTATGTCTTTCCTTTCTTCTTCCTCTTGTAGATCCTCGTCATCTTTATCAGTTTCCTCCTTAACATCCTCTTCTGTTTCTTCATCATCCTCCTATTTCTCCTCTTCTTCTTCATCTTCCTCATTTTCTTTTGTTCCATCTCCTTCTTCATCCATCTCATCTTCATCTCCTTTTGTTTCTTCTTCTTCCTGCTCCACTTCTTCTTCCTCTACTTTAGTCTCTTCCTCTTCCTCTTCACTGACAGTAGGACTAGCATCATATGTGAGAGCTTTGATGTCTTCCTTTTCCTGCATGTCTCCAAAAACTAACCATGTTATAGGAATTCTGAGGTTTTGGAGGGCATCTTCTACAAGGATTCTAATTAACCCATGGTGAGCTAACTGTTGGGAATTTCCCTCATGCACTTTTATGCTTGAGTCTATTAGTGATTGCAACAGGAAGTATGGTATATTGAGCCTGTGGTGAGGGGGTGTTTCTACTCCAAATCTCAATTTTTAAAGAAGCCTAAAATGATAGCCATAGACCACACTATAACTACCCTCACACGAAATGTATTTTATCAATTGGTAACTTACCTCATTCCAGGGATATGGCAGACTTTCTCTCTTTAGTCCATTTTTTTCCTCAGTGGGTTCTTCACCTTCTAAAAAGAATTTTCTTTTGGCAACCTGCCTATCTCCTTTGTCTTCCTTCCTCCATGGTACTCCTACGGGAAGTATGGTAACTCGGCTAATGAGTTTAGGGGTGAGTTCTATGGAGAGGCCTCTTACCACAACAGTGGCATGGACTCTAGTGAGTGAAATGAGGGAGAGAGAAAAATCTCAGGCCACCTCATCATCGTACCCCTTGAATTTTTCGAAAAACCCCATCCAATTATGGCTTGTGAAGATTTCTAGTACCTGAGGGTGTTGTTGGATTCTCACAGTGCTTGTGGGCTCCCTCTTATTAAACCCTCCTATCATCTTGGTTGGTGAGGTTTTGAGGAGAAGAGATGGTTGATACAATGCAGAAGTAAAAAACTAAGATGCCTATGTGGACAATTCTTTTGCATGGTTGCCAAATTCACTCAAACTATAGGATTTTTTTAATCAATTTACTTGGAAGGAGGAATGTAATTACAGAGCCTACCTCTTCATAATGGTTGTTGTGGTCAACCCCTGAGATTTCCCTTCTGAAACTCTTCTTGACATATCTTGTAGACTGTCTTTGTGTATCCTATAGGAATTCCTGTGCACGATCCTGTAGGAATTCTTGTGCAATCCTGTAGGAATTCCTGTGCAGTAAAATGATCGAGTTTTTCTTTCGGTAGGTTTTGTGGGTATTAGAGTCACCTGTGACAGCAAGCCTCAAGAAAGTGAATGCGTGAATGCATGGGGACGATGATTATTTCCTCTTATGGTCATTTGAGGTGGGTGGTGTGCTAGCAGGAAAGGTATGTTTCCATTTTTTGACCATTGGTCCACTACCACCTCATCACTCCCCACTCCTCGTAATCAGCTCCCACCTTATGCATCCGTAGATTTAACTGATTTTTTCCTTCTCCTTCTCTATTTTTGAGTTGACTGCTACCACGTGTGAGAGGACACCATGTTTTGTCTTTGTTGACTAAGCGAAGGTGGCCAAGCTAACTGGCCACCTTTTTGCTTATAAACCAACTTACTCGTAACCTTTACATTTTTTTGACTACATGCTACATATGAGAGAGTGAGCAGGATACTTACCTATGGTGCCAATACCTTGTTACAGTTGTTGAAGACCAGAGGTGCTTGCTATGTGTGTTGGTTGCATGCTATTCTTCTTCCCTTCTTGTTGCTTTCTAATGGTCCCTTTGTTTGTGCAAGTACCTGTTGTTGAAGATGGTGGTGGTGCTACTACTTTGGAGCTCCTTCTGTGTTGGATCATCATGATGGAGGCTTGCTGCTATTATGATTTGTATTCTATGGGATAGGCTACTACAAGATTTCCTACAAGATGTCCTGTAGCTGCTTCTCCCTCAAAACTCTTAATCATACACTTTTCTGGGGTTGTGAGGATGGTGAAATGGATGGAGAGAGAGACTAGGAGTGTGGAGAACAAGGAATACTCAAGTGATGCTCTTTATTGCTGCCTGTTTCCATTATTTTTGAAGACTGTCAATTTTTTTTTTGAAACTGATTTTGTTTTCAAGGGTGAATGCAGGGGTGATGGAATGATGGTGAGTAAGGTATGGTGATGGAATGATGATGAAGGGGATGCTATTTCATTGACATAGTAGGTCATTTTTCTTTAGGGTTACTTCCTGCATGATTTCTAGGTCACTATGATTCCTACAGGATCATCCTGTAGGTTTTCAGGGGATCCTGTAGGTTTACAGGGGATCTTGTAGAAAACACAGTCCCCTTGTAAACTAAAGGAAAGGAGTGGAAAAAATGAGAGAAATGGTAGAGTGAAAGTCTGCCATATCCCTGGAATGAGGTAAGTTACCAATTGATAAAATACATTTCGTGTGAGGGTAGTTATAGTGTGGTCTATGGCTATCATTTTAGGCTTCTTTAAAAATTGAGATT